>JAEEGL010764011.1_pt1 | contig 14853 bp, 18 predicted proteins | sample 9134231 | NCBI WGS metagenome assembly JAEEGL01 (sample SAMN16246548, study PRJNA631951) | gut metagenome | biome: gut microbiome; feature: rumen; material: fiber-attached | host: Bos | place: Iran: Karaj | collected 2018-10 | reverse complement strand
TGAGCTACAAGCCCATTTTGATGTCCGTTAAAGATTATAGCATATTGCATTTATTAATGCAAGTATTTTTAAATAAAATGGTGACCCCTTAGGGATTCGAACCCTAGACCCACTGATTAAGAGTCAGTTGCTCTACCAACTGAGCTAAGGGGTCACAAAATGCAATTGCTAATTTATTATATCATAATTTTATTAAAATGGAAGTATTTTTATGAAAAAAAAAGAAGTTTTTTACTTCTCTTCATTTTTAGTAACAATTTCTAAAGCTTTTTGATAAGTTAAATCCATTTTAATTGCTTCTAAAGAGCCAACTTCTTTTAAAATAGTTTCCTCATCTACATTATATTGTTTAGACATTTCTTTTAACCTATCTTTAGCCTCTTTATCAGTCACTTTAATCTTTTCTTCCTTAATAACTTCTTTTAATAAATAACGATATTTAATTCTTTTAGTAGCTTCTTCTTCCATTTGTTTTAAAATATCTTCTTTTTTAGATTTAGTATATTCAAAATACATTTCTTCACTAATACCTTGCATTTTCATTCTATCAATAAATTCACGATACATATGTTCTGCTTCATCATTAATCATCTCAGGAAGAACTTCCATTTTCATATTAGATACTGCCTTATCTAGACATTTATCTTCATATACGTGTTCCCCTTCATGAGCTTTCTGATGTTCTAGTTCTTCTTTAACTTGACTTTCTAATGATTCTTTATCTTTAACATTAGGCATAGCCAAATCTTCAAAGAATTCTTTATCTAATTTAGGTATAGTTCTTTCTTTTATTTCATTTACTTTTACTTTAAATACAACTTTTTGACCTTTTAAATCTTCACTTGGATAATCTTCTGGAAAAGTTAATTTAATATCTTTTTCTTCTCCTTTTTTCATACCAATAACAGCATCTTCAAATCCAGGTATAAAAGTATTAGAACCAATAGTTAGAGAATAATTTTCGCCTTTTCCGCCAGGAAATTCTACCCCATCTTTTGAACCAGTAAAATCAATAATAGCTATATTACCAGATTCTACACTACCATTTTTAACTGAAACTTCAGCATAATCATTTAATAACATATCAATATGCTTCTTAATTTCTTCTTTAGTTACTTTAATTGTTTCTTTCTTAATTCCTAAATTAGTATATTTACCTAATTTTACTTCAGGTTCAGTTATAAAAGTAAATTTAACCTCTAATTTATCTTTATCTAAACTTACTAAATCTACTTTTGGTTCAATAATAGGTATAATTTTATCTTCCGTTAAAATACGGCGATATTCAGTATCAATGGCCTTATCTGCTGCTTCATATAGTATATCCATGATACCATATTTTTTTTCATAGACATTTCTTGGTGCATGGCCTTCTCTAAAACCATCTATTTTAGCTTTTTTATTTACTTTAAGAAATGCCTCATCTTGTAATTTACCCCAATTTTCTCCTTCTATCTTTAATACTTTTTCTTCTTTCATGATTACTCCTTATTTAATTTCTATTACTTTTACAGTATATGTTCCATTAGGACTTTCTACATTACAAATTTGTCCTACCTTAGCATTCATAATAGCGATAGCTAATGGAGACTGATTAGATATTTTATTATTAGATGGATCTGCTTCCTTAGAACCTACAATCATATATTCTTCAGTATCATCAGGATCATCATCATATTCAATAACTACTGTAGAGCCAATGCCAACTCTACCATTACTTTTCTTTTCAATAATTTCAGCTGTTTCAAGTATTTTTTCTAATTCTTGAATTCTTCCTTCTATTTGAGCTTGTTCATTTCTAGCAGCGTCGTAGTCAGCATTCTCTGATAAATCTCCTAGACTCCTAGCATCCTTTAATGCCTTAATAATTTCAGGTCTTTTAACTTCCTTTAAATTATTAAGTTCTTCTTCTATTTCCAAAAACCCTTCATTTGTCAAATATATTTTATCTGCCATTTGTTTTTTCACCTCTTCTTAACATTTCAACATTTTACTAGTTTTTTCGTTTTTTGTCAAGACTTTTTTATCCAATCTTAACACGTATCATATCACCAGGATACACTTCTCTATCAACCTTTATCTTTAAAATCTCCTCAGGATGATTTGCTATTTCTCGATAATTTCCTTCTTCATCAATTATTTCTTTAATTCTAGTATTATATTCTGTATAATATGGTGATAGAAATTCTATTTCATCACCCAATTTAAAATAATTCTTAACTGAAATAATTGCATATCCAAGAGAATAAGAATTTACTAAACCTAAGAAATCTTGATTAGAGTCTTCTTGTCTTTCAGAATAATATTGTTCAAACTTACCTGGAAATCTATTATAAAATTGAGAAATACTATCTCTATTAGCTACTCTATCTAATACTTTAATATACTTTTCTTTCTTTTCTTTAGTTAGAGTATTATTCAATATATCATCTATTAGTCTCCTATAAGTATTAACAACTGTAGCCACATAATAGATACTTCTCATTCTTCCTTCTATCTTGAAACTAGTAATACCTATATCAATCATATCTTGAATATTCTCCACCATAGACAGATCCTTACATGACATAGTAAATTTAGTAGTAGACTCTATTTCTCTTTTATTTCTATCACATAAAGTAAAATTCCATCTACATATTTGAGCACATCCACCACGATTAGCATCTCTCTTAGTAAAATAATTAGATAGAACGCATCTACCTGAATATGATGAGCACATAGCTCCATGAATAAAACATTCTATCTCCATACCAGTTTTATCTATTATTTCTTTTATTTCATTTCTTCCTGTTTCTCTAGCTAGTACTACTCTTTCAACTCCAAGATTCTTCCAGAACAAAACACTTTCATAATTAGCAGTAGATGTTTGAGTAGATATATGGACTGGTATTTTAATATTATTCTCATGAACTAATTTTATGACAAGTGGATCTGCTACAATAATAGCATCTACTTTCGCTTCCTCTAATTTACGTAAGTAATCGATTAGTCCTTCAGTATCTTTATTATGAAAAATAATATTTACCGTTACATATACTTTTTTATTTTTCTTATGTGCATAATCGCAAGCTTCTTTAATCTCATTTATATCTAAGTTTTTAGCATTTGCTCTTAGACTATAATTTCTCCCTCCAAAATAAACAGCATCTGCCCCATAATCAAGAGCTACCTTTATTTTCTCTAAAGATCCTGCTGGTGATAACAATTCTATTTTATGCATTTCTATCACCTTCGTTACCCTTTACCTTATAAATAGTTTCTTCTTCCAAGAATCCTATATATTCTTCATCTATATGTTCATTATTAATAAATTTATCTAACATATCATTAAAAATATCTTCTTCTATATTAAAACTATTTAATACTAAGTAATCAATTTTTAATTCAGATATTTTATTTAATAAATTAACTATTTTCTTAGTATAGATAGTAGTTCCATATTTTTCTTCATATATTGGATAATATTCATCTTTATCATCTTTTAAATAATATATATTATCATCTTTCTTCTTATCAATATATTCTAAATAATTAGTAAGTAAGTGTCTACGAGATAAAAATATTGGTAAGTATCCATACACTGTCATATATAATATCATATTAGTGTTATCTTTAATATCATTTATTTCATCCCTAGTTATATCATTAGATATATAAGAACCTTTAATACCTAAACTATGATAAAATTTATGAGATAAGATACTAGTATTTAAATGATCATGATAGATAACTAATTTATCTATTAAGTTATACTTTTTAGCTATATTATAGACACTATTATCATAATATAATATTTTATCTATATTCATGTCTTTTATTCTATTAAAAATATTATCTAATTCTAATAAATCATTATTATGCATGATTTTATTTATAGATATAATTATTTTCTTATGATTATCTATCTCTTATATTAATTTTTGTAATTCTCGAATAGTTAGATAAAAAGAATATCCTATAGAATAATCTCTTATAGGAATTATAAAGCCATATATATGTTTATTTAATAATTCTTTTAAGTGTTTAATACTTTTAGGAATAACTAAGATATTCTTCATAATATCACTCCTCTTTTTTCTTTGATATAGATATTTTATCTCCCAAAGGAATATACTCTGTAATATAGTCTTTATTATTATCTAAGAAGTCTATATATTCCTTAATATGTCTAATAATACCTTTTTGATTTTTAGTAATAGCTAAACTAGGGTCTTCAACAAGTCCATGAAAAGATAAATTATCGGTAACTATTATACCATTATTTCTCAAATTTTTACTATATTTTATAAAAAAATCTATATTATGACTTTTTGATGCATCAATAAATATCAAATCATATAATCCAGATATAGTAGTATTTAAGGCATCATCATTAATAATAGTTATTCTACTCCCTAAATTCATTTTATTTATATTATCTACTGCCATATCGTATCTTTCTTTATCCTTTTCTATAGTAGTTACCTTAATATCATCTGAAACAAGAGCCATTCTAATAGCAGAATATCCTATAGCACTACCTATTTCTAAAATATTTTTAATATTACGCTCTTTAATTAAATTTAATAAATACTCTATTCCATCATCTTGCATAATAGGTATTTTAAATTCTCGAGCATATTTATAAATACTTTCTAACATAATTCCTCCTTAAATAGGAAAAAGGACTATTGTCCTTATACACACCAGTTATTTTCCCTTTTTAATTTTTCTATTGTATTATAATGCTCTGTAGCATTCTTACTCAAGTATGTTTTGCCAGTACAATCCGCTACAAAATAATAATAATCGTGTTTATGATATTCTATTGTTGATTTTAATGAATCCATTCCCGGATTAGATATTGGTCCTACTGGTAATCCAATAAATGTACGACATCTTGTATTATAGGCATTGTCACAAGTATATAGATTAGAGTTACCATTAAGAGATACTTTAAAATCATCTATCTTTAAATAATAGTATGTAGTTACATCACTACCCAAAGACCATTTATCATTTATTCTATTTATAAATACTCCAGCAACAGAAGCCCTATCATTAGAAGAAGCTCCTTCCATTTCCACAATAGAAGCTAATGTTACTAATTCATGAATAGAAAACATAGATTTTTCAATTTCTTTTTTGAATGGTTCTAATTTAGTATTCATTTCATCCAACATAGTTTCTACTATTTCTTTAGGAGTTACATCTTTATTCTTAAAAAAATATGTTTCTGGAAATAAATATCCCTCCAACGGATAATATATTTTATCATTTAATATATTATCTGTTAAAAACCAATATTCTTCTATTTTTGATTTAATATACTCTCGATCATTCATTAATTCCATAAAACTATCATAAGTATTATTAGTATTTTCCCCCACTACCTTAGCTATTTTTCTTACGTTTAATCCTTCTTTAAATGTAATAGATATCTGATCAGGATTATAAATACTACCTTTTTCTAAATTATCTACTAAAGTTTTCATATTCATATTACGATTAAATTTATAAGTAGCAGCCTTTAAATTGTTTTTATGATTTAATTTTGTATATAATTTAAATATAAAAACACTTCTGATTAGTTTATTTTGTTTCAAAGTTTCCCCTATAGAAGTAATACTTCCGCCATCTATAGTAACTACTACCTCCTGGCTTTTCTTACTCATACTAGATATTTGATAATTATAATAAAACCCCACTGCAAAAATTATAGTTAATAATACTCCCAATATTATTATAATTATTTTATACTTCTTCATAATTAATTACCTGCTTTTTTAGTCTCCTCTTGAATTGATTCTAAAATAGTTTCGATAATTTTCCATTCCTTTTGACTTTTAATTGGCATTAATTCAGAATCTTCTTTAGATGGATCATATATTGAAGCAAATACTCTAATATTTCCATTAACATCCTTTGTATTATCCGTATAGACAATATAGTTTTTACCAGTTTCTTCTGAATCAAATGTAAATAATACTTCACATTCTACTTCTTTACCATTCTTATCGATAACAGTGAATTTATTTTTTTTATCCATTTTTATTCCTCCTATCTAAATAACTTTGTAAGATAATGATGGCAGCCATTCCATCCACTTTCTTTTTTCTTTTATTCCTAGATATATCACTTTTAATTAAAACATTATTAGAAATAACAGAAGTCAACCTTTCATCTTCCATTATAACATTAATATTAAATTTTTGCTCTAATTTTTCTTTAAAATCTAATGTTATTAATGCCCTTTCACCTATAGTATTATCCATATTCTTAGGTAATCCTAATATAACAGTAGTAATCTCATTATCACGAATAATACTTTCTAATTCAGATAAGGCATAATCATAATCATTATCTTTAAAACGAATAGTCTTATATAATGAGGCTATAACATTAGTAGTATCACTAATAGATACTCCTAAAGTTTTACTCCCTAAATCTAATCCTAAATATCTTTCCATATTAGTTTAAACTTTCCTCTATTAGGTATTCCACTATTTCAGAGAAAGTATATCCTTTATGTTTTAACATTCTAGGAAATCTACTATTAAATGTAAATCCTGGAATAGTATTTATTTCATTAAAATATATTCTCTTATCAGAGCCATAGAATAAATCAACTCTAGCAAATCCACTACATCCTAAAGCTCTATAACTTTCTAAACCAAGTTTCTTAATATTATCTAAAACTTCTTCTGGAAATGGTGCTGGTAAGATAAATTCACTTTTTAATGTTACATATTTTTCTTCATAGCCAAAGAAATCACAATCTAGTTTAATAGCATCTACTTCTCCAACTACTAAGTTTTTATTACCCATAACAGATACGCCTATCTCTATACCATCAATATGAGCTTCAATAATAACCTTATTATCATAATTGAACGCTTCTTTAATACTAGGTAAAATGTTACTTTCTTCTTTTACCTTAGTAATACCTATAGATGATCCACCTTTAGAAGGTTTAACATATATAGGATAACCCAACTTCTTAATATCAGATAATTTTTCTTCATATTCTGATATAGATTCTAATACAACAAATGGTGTCTTAGCAATTCCTTTTACCTTGGATTCTACTAAAATATGTGAAAATTCTTTATCCATACATATAGCAGATGAATAAATATCACATCCTACAATAGGAATACCCGCTAATTTAAGTAATCCCTGAATAGTACCATCTTCTCCATTCTTACCATGTAATACTGGAAAAGCAAGATCTATATGAATATTAAGAATATTACTATCATCAATAACAGATAAGCACTTATCATTTTCCATAGAAATAAAACATTTTTTATTCCCCTTTATTTGCCATTTATCATCGGCTATTAAGTCGATATCACCATTATATAAATACCATTTTCCATCTTTAGTAATACCAACTAAATATAAATTATATTTTTCTTTATCAATAGCCTTAATAATAGCACTAGCTGATTTTAAAGAAACTTCATATTCTGATGATGCTCCACCAAAAAATAACAAAATATTTTTCATAACTATTCACCCTCTATTTTAACACTTTTATCTAGTTCATATTTTACTAGATAACTATTATCTAATAATAATTCTTTCTTAATTAATTTATCTTTTTCATAAATATTTTTATATACTTTATTTTCGTGATAAATATGCCCATTTTTTCTCACAAATCTCTCATCTTCAGTAGTTATCTTATAAGTATATTTATATTCTTTATCCGTTAATAATTTAGTTATTACCTTATTATCATCAGTACAATAAATATTTATCTGAATATCAAAGTCTGTATTATTTTTAACTTTTAAATCCAACCAACCTTCAGATATCGTTGAATCTACTCCAAAAGGAATAGAATCTGTTGGTATAGGAAAAGAATCAACTTTGTGAGAATGTCTTTCCACTATTTCTAGTGGACTATGTAAAAAAGCATAATATAAAACATCACTTAATAAACATAATCCTCCACCATAGACAGCCTCTATTTTACCATCCATAATACATAATCCTTTTTTATAACCATTTTTTTTATTAATAAATCCCAAACTCTTCCATACAGAAAATGTTTCTCCAGGATGGATAACCAAGCCATCAATACTTTTCGTAGATATACGCATATTATCAGCCTTATTGTATTGATATTCAATATCATATCCACTACCTTCGTTAATCATATCATAAGATAATTCATACATTACATTTTTATATAACTCTCTCTTTTCTTTAGCATATTTATTTTTATCTAAAGATAACCTCAAACTATAATATCTTACTCTTTCCCAAGTTCTAAGTGGAACTAAAAAAGGAAATATTTGTGTTAATCTTTTTCTGGCCATTTTATGCTACCTTCTTTCTTCTTATTAAATTGCTAAATCTAGAAAATATATTTTTAACATTTTCTTTATCTACTAAGAACATTCCTAAAATAACAAATAATAGATTAATTATAAATACTATAAATAAAACTAATAAACAACTTATTAAACCATTTATATGAATAAATACAATTGGCTCAATATATTTTATTAAATAACATAGAACTATAAATACTAAAGAGGCTTTTATATAATGAGATAGAATTGTTATAAGTTTTTCCTCTTTAAATACTTTTTTATTTATAACATTACACTTAAGATAAATACTAACCAAAAATCCTAATGCTGTTGCAAATAGTATTCCATCTAACCCAAAGAAATTAATCAAAATAATAGAGAATATTAAATTAATACTTGCACATATCATAACTTGATTTTTGCTATCACGAAACATACCATTAGCATTCATAATAGACACTAGTGGATAATATATCATATTGAAAAATAATATTAAAGTAAATAATATAACTGTATGATAGTCTAGTAAATATTTAGAGTCTCCGATCCAAATATTTACAAACGATTTAATTCCCACTAAATAAGTTAAACACATTGAAAAAGTAATAATGATATATAGAACTTGTAATTCTTTGAATACCTCTCTAGCCCTTTTCTTCTCACCACTTGCAAATACATTACCAAACGATGATTCTACTCCACCACTAATTCTAGATGATACTTCATTTAGATAACGCATTATATAAGTATATGATGTATAAATACTTACATATACTGGTCCCATAAACATCATTATTAAGATACTATCAACATTATTTAAAACTAAATAACCAAATTGCACCCATATTAAATCTTTAGTCATTCTCTTCATTGAAGTATTTCTATTAGCTACAACGTGCAACCATGGATAGTGTTTTTTAACAACAAGTCTCATAATAAATTCTTCAACAATTTTAATACATAATATTAATATAGCAACAGATTCTAATGTCCTAAATTTTACAATTACAACAATTGTTAAAATATCACATAATAACTTCATAAAATTTAAAACAATTGAAGATATATACTTTTCCTGATTAGATGTAAGAACTGCTGTATATGTCTGAGTACGTCCAAAATATGCTATTAAATATGATGTAGATATAATAAAGAAAGTTATTAATATAGAAATATTTTTACTATAGAAAAATGATAAGCCAATAGTAGTCAAAACAATTATTCCAAATATTAAGAAACCTATCTTCTTAAATATATATCTAGCACCAGAATATATAGCATTTATATCATCTTTATTTTTCTCAGCAAAAGGCTTATATAAACTATAAATAACAGCTTGGCTAAAGCCTCCTTGTGCTAAGAATACATAAGATATTACTTGATTAATAAATTGATAATACCCATTACCATCATCACCAATATAAGTTATTAAATATTTTACTTTTAAAAGTCCAACAACACCTATTAGAATATAAGGTAATATATCACTTACTATATTTAACGCTATTTTCTTTGTTCTCACTATTTTCACCTATATAAATTTTACCAAGAAAGCGCAAAAATGGCAATACTCCTTGTAATTGTTTACATTTTTTTATATACTTATATTGGTGATATACTATGAAAAAATTTAATATGGTAGATGAAGAATTTATTTGCCAAAATTGTGGACAAGAAGTAAAAAAACTAGAATATAGTGCCAGAGACCATTGTCCGATATGCTTATATTCATTACATGTTGACATTAATCCAGGAGATCGAATGAACAAATGCCATGGATTACTAAAACCAATTGGCATAGAAAAATATAAAAACACCTATAAAATAGTTTATAAGTGTGAGAAATGTCACCAAATACATAAAAATATTATGGCTATAGATGATAATTATGATGAAATAATTAAATTATCAATTATAGATAAATAAAAAATGGACAATTACATTTGTCCATTATTATTTTGCTGTTGACCATAAACAAAACTCATACCTGCAACTGGTTCAGTTGTAGTAGGCACAGATTGAGTTTCAGGAACAGGTTGAAAAACTACTTGAGGTTGCTCCATCACACCAGCATTTTGAACTGGTGCTTGCCCTACTGGATTAATGTGTTCAAAATTTACAGGTTGAGGCATTACAGGTTGTGGATTAGCCATTGGTTCTGGTTGAACTACTCCTAAATTACTATTTGTCGCATTCAAAGACTGATTAATATTACTCTGAGACATTGGATTCTGTATAATAGGTTCAGTCATCATTGGTTCAGGTTGAATCACTGTATTAGTCATCATATTAACATTATTTATATCACTAACTTGATTGGGCATTTGATTATTGACCGATGAAACTTCATTTAAACCGTTCATAGTATTTGGAGTCACTGTACCAAAGCCATTTTGAATACCATTCATATTATTCTGAAGATTCATACCATTATTCATCATATTCATATTATTATTTAAATTATTCATAGTATTATTTAATCCTGAATTTAAATTATTAGGCATTTCCATATTTTGAAGCGGAGGATTATCATTAATCGGTTTATCTTCCTCCTTATTACCCTCAGCATTTTTCTTTTTAGCATTATTATTTTTATCTACTAAAAAGCCTATAACTGTAATAATAGCTATTAATATTATAACCAATATCCATATATAATTATCCATTAAAAATTCCCTTATATTCATTCTATCTCCCTCTATTCTAATATAATATTAGCATATATTTGTTTTTTTTTCAACAAAATCACTCTTTTTTTAATTTAAATTTTTCTATAATTCCTGGATCTATTTCTTTTAGAGTATTTATTAATAAATCCAACGTTTTTTTATATTGCCCACGATTAAACAAATCTGTAGCTACATCTAATTTATTATCAACTTCATCATATGTACTACGATAACGATTACCATAGACAATTAATTCTTCACATACTTTCACCGTCTTAACCATATCATTAGTTTTATTATATATCTTAAACACCAAATCCCTAGCTGTATCTACTCTAACATTTAATATCTTAATAACTATCGGTTTTTTATTTATTTCTTTAACTATTTCACGAATAGCCTCGTCTGCTTCTTTAAATTCTATAAAATAACTATTAGGAATAACAGGAATATTATATTCATTTAATTTTTTCTTAGATTCAATTAATATTTTTTGAATTAACGTATATTGTTCCCTAGCTCTAGTTTCATCATCCTTCATACTAGTAATTGATCTAAGCCTATAATCTAAATCATCTTGTAATCTAGTCAATTTATTACTAAGTCCATCCAATTCACTAACTAATTTAGAATAAGCAAAAGTTTTAAGTTTACCATGATCAGCTAATATTTTATAATCATCATTTATTTTTCCTAAAGTTCTGTTTAACTCATTAAATTGATTAATCTCTGTATCTGACAAATCATAATTACTTTTAATATCATCCATTTGTATATATATATCATATACTATTTTATTGATAGAATCTAATTTATATTTAAATTTTTTAATATTCTCCTTAAAAATATCTTTACTCTCTTTTTCTTTATCAAAATTATTATAAATAGAATTAAAATAGTCTAACATCGTTTTTAATTCAGAAGAAGCATTATTAATTTCAAAATTTAGTAAATCATTTTTAATTTTTTCTGTTCTATCTTTAATTTCCTTAACATTATATTCAACATTTAAATAATCTAATGGATAACCATCCCTTTGCATACGAAAATACTGTGTATTTAGTTCTTCTATTTTACCAGGTATCAAAACATTAGACATTAACACTAATGATGGTGCTTCATCAATAAATACTTTCATCTCGCTAATTTTTTTATCCAATAAAGCAACTATTTCTTCAACAGAAACATAATCGTTTTTATCCATATATACTTCAAACTTTTTAAATAAATTATCTACACCAGCAAAATATGATCTAATATTATCTTCCAAAAAACCATAATCTTTAATATTATTTTCAAATTTACTTTCTATTTCACGATATTTAACTTTTAGTTGAGTAATAATATTTCTATTTCTATCTTCAGACTCAGTAATAACTTTAATTTCATCCATCATATTAGAAGTTATTTTCTTACCACCTTCTAATTCCATTTCAATTAAAGCTATTTTTTTAGTAGCCTCTTTATACTCTTTCCTATCTACCAAAAAATCAGCTTCTGTAATTAAATCTGTTAAATGATTAATTTTATTTGTTTTAATATCTTCTAGTATTGCATCCCACTCATTAAGTTTCTGCTTTAAAATATCATTCTTTATTAATTCCCTAACCTTAGATAATTCTTTCAAAATATTAACACCAATAAGTTGATTCTTTTCATAATCTAAGTCACTAATCATTTTAATAAATTTCTTTTTTTTCTTATTCTTAAATATTATAAGAGGCACAATAACTAATACTAATGATACAACAATCAAAATAATTATTAAGTATTTCGTTTTCATATTATTCCTCCTATATAGTCTACTATAAAATATTTTATCATAATTTTATCGTTTTTTGTAGTCTTTTTTAATAATTAATCCATATATTTATTATTTGAACCTAAAATTTTATTCATATAAAAAAACTTTACCGAAGTAAAGTTAAATATAATTAATAATAATACCTACTATAGATGAAATAAAGATCAATGCCATAAGTATTAAAATATTTTCTTTTAAGTTTTTATTTTCTTTAAATAATACTAATATACCCATCCCAGAAGATGATAATAACCCACCAATACAAGTACCAAATAATATTACCTTATTCAAATATAATTCTGTTATTACTACACTAGTAGCGCAATTAGGTATAAGGCCTAATATACTAAAAATAATCGGTCCAAATATTTTACTATTAGTAAGTAGATTATTAGCTATGTTAGAAATATTTACCATATTCAAAAGAAAAGTTATTAAGAATAAATATAAACTAATTTTTAAAGTATGTATAACACTCGATTTAATAATTCCTTCTTCTTCACAATGGCACTTATCATGCATACACAAATCATGAATATTATTATCTTTCTTTCTGATAATTAAATCTACTAATAAACCAAATAAAAAACCTATAGCAAATTTAATAAATAAAATTTTCAAAATTATACTTAAATCAGTTTTATTAGCAATTAATATTGGCAACATCTCATCTGATGTACTTAAATAAATAGAAAATAACGTTCCTAAAGATATTACTCTCACAGCATAAAGATTTGAACCCAACAAAGAAAAACCACATTGCGGTATTATGCCCAAGATACCACCAATAAACGGTCCAAACTTATGACATTTTTTTAGTATTTTTTCAGAATTAATTTTATGTTCAAATAATTCCATTATCATATATGATACAAATAGAAAAGGTATAATTTTCAAAGTATCCAATAATGCATCCATCAAATAATCATACATATATTATTTATCACCATCTTTTTTTATTCTTTTTTTTACTTTTAAATTTACATGAATACTAGATTTCTCCTGATTATATTCAATATTATCTTTTTCTCTAAGTGGATTATATTCATAATTATTCTCATTTTCTTTACTATTTTCTATAATAGCAACACTAGAATTCTTCTCTACTTCCTTGATATATTCTTCAATAATAACATCAGATTTATTCATTGTAGATAATATTACTTTATAATTTTCTAAAATATTATTTTTAGAAGCTATTATATTATTCAATTTAGAATTTAGAATAACATTAACGATAAAACCAGTAGCTGAAAAAGCAAAAAGAAAGATATTATATGGAGTAATACTCCTAAAACCCATATAACCAGCAAAAGCAACGATTAAATTATTAAAATAAAATAATTTATTTTTTTTACTAGTTAATTTATCTTTATCCATAGATAATTTATCTAAAACTGGTAAATAATATGATGAAAATTCTTCTTTCATATCATTAAATATCACATTATATTCTTCTCTAAGTGGCATACCTTTTTTAATTTCTTCTATAGAAGAACAAGGCATAATATTTAATGTTATAGCAAACTGAACAGCAATTTTATCTAACTTTCTAACATATGCTAATAATTCATACATAAAATAATTCACCCCACGTACATATTATACTTATTTTTCCAAAAAAGTAAAGAAAAAAGAATAGCCATGACTATTCCTTTTTATTTATTTAGATTGATTGTATGATGATCCATTCATTTGATTAAGACCTAAATTAACTAATCTCTTAGTAATTTCTCCACCAACTGAACCATTAGCTCTTGAAGTTGTATCTGGTCCTAAATTAACACCAAATTCGTTAGCTATTTCATATTTCATTCTTTCGATAGCTTGTTTTGCTCCAGGAACGTTTAATTTACTATTGTTATTGTTACTCATGTATTTCACCTCCTACAATAATAGGTTGTGAAAAACTAAAATTTTAATACTTGGTAATTTTTTCTATATGTCAAATTCTTTATAATCTTCTTTTATTTGAATAGTTTCTAGATTAGCTAAACATTTATAAATCATATCTTCGTAATTTATTTCTTTTTCATATTCAATAGCTTTATCTAAATTAGGATTAATCACTGGA
>JAEEGL010362233.1_pt1 | contig 14853 bp, 7 predicted proteins | sample 9134231 | NCBI WGS metagenome assembly JAEEGL01 (sample SAMN16246548, study PRJNA631951) | gut metagenome | biome: gut microbiome; feature: rumen; material: fiber-attached | host: Bos | place: Iran: Karaj | collected 2018-10 | reverse complement strand
GGATTGGGGATTGGGGATTGGGGATTGGGGATTGGGGATTGGGGATTGGGCTCAGTCCCCAATGCCCAATCCCCGATTCAAAAAAGAAATTTTTTAATATATAATCTAATATTTTTTTTAATAACTCAAATTTATATATATTGATTTTATCATTTTAAATTGAAAAAATAATTAAAAATTAAAAAGGTTTAAAAACAACAAATTATAATTATGAATTTACTTTATAATATTAATATAAAAAAGCTTTTTTGTTTATTTATGACACAAAAACAAAATAGCAAAAAACCCTAATTTCAACTAATATTAATTGGATTATTTTCATCAGGATAATTACTTTTAATAGGTGCATCATTAAATAAAGCATTTCCTTCTTCTTCTAAATTAACCGGTGAATATGATTTTCCTCCATTAAATATTTTATTAATCAATAAATAAATTCCATCCAAATCAAAATTACACGTAACTTCCTTATCCATTAGATAATAAATTCCAACAGCAAACAATATAATTAATATAATAAAAATAAATAACCCAAATTTCCCAAAAAATCCATCATAGGGACAAGGCAATACAATTGGATCATATTTGACTCCATTTACACAAGTATCACCAGGTATTCTTCTATAACCTTTAGAAATTTTATAAGTTTTTTTACAATCTAAAGGAGGTTTATTAATAACAGTTTCATCAATTTTTCCATCTCCTATTCTAGTACAAGGACTTCCAGGTTCACTTCTTTGATAACCCAAATCACACATATAATCTAATTCTGTACAATCACAATTTAATTTAGTAATTTTTCTTTCAAATTTCTCTGTATTAACACATTTACTTTCTCTCTTTCTTCTAACTATTTGAATTTTATGTCCTAACAAACATTCTACACCTGCTCTTCCGTCTGAAGGAGACCAAATTTCATAATCACTTTCTGAACTTCCTGGTTTATCAGGATATTTACATTTATCATATACACTACCAAAATTTATTCCTATTGAAATTCCTTTTTTAACACCTCCTTTCATATTCTCACCATATATAATAAAATTATGACTTTGAGAAGTTGGTTCTATTATAATATTTCTAATTAAAAATTTGTCTTCTGATATTTTCTTTTCTTCCCATGATAATCCTTCATCCCAAGTATAATAAATAGTATTACTTGGTTTTTCATCATCAGCTAATAATATCAATCCTCCACCATCTCCAATTTCATATATATGACTTCCTTTTTTTATTTCAAACCAAGTTAATCCACCATCACGAGATAAAAATGTTGAAACTTCTTTACTAAGATAATGACCTACATTTCCATTTCCAATTATTAATCCTACTGCTGAATCAACACTATAGAATGGAGGATGATCTGATGATATACCAAATAAATTTAAATAACAATAATTCCCACAATTATATTTTTTACCTTCACTATCACGTTCAGGAGCTTTTAATCTTTGCCAATCTCCTCCTCGATTAAATGTTATTTCTGTTTTAATATAATCTTTATATTGTAAATTACTTTTATGATGGCTTCCAGTATTTTTTTTAGGGTCTTTAGACATTGATTCTTTCTTCTTTTGTTGAACTTGTTGTAATTCTTTAGCCGCTAATTTCATATATTTTCCACTAATAACATTAGCAATATAAACTCCTTCAACAGAATTAACTTTTTCAAAATCACATTGATTACCTTCACTTCTGATATTATTCTTCAAAGATAAACTATAACCCAATCCTCTTGGTCCACTAATATAAATATGTCCATAAGGTGAATTTTCTCCAAAATGATTAATATGAAGGAAAACACTGTGAAAAGTAGGATCTAAAAAAGTATAAGAATGTTCTAAATAAGATTTTTGATTAGTATCAATTGGTTGTAAATCATAATCATAATGTGTAGTTTTAGCTAATAATAATTGAACTTCTTGTGCTTCTTGATCTACTACACTTGCAACAAATAAATAATGATTAGTTACAAGAAATTTATTTCCTTTAGAAGCAAGAACTTTAAATGTTTTAAAAAAATCATCAGAATATACTAAATCGACTTTATAATTCCAACCAGTATTTTTTTGATCACCAGTTCCTCTTGGTTCATAACTCATTAATATTCTTTCTTTAGGAACACCTTTATTAATTTGACTTTGTTCAACAATACCCCAACCAAATTGAACTACATATTTTCCTATTTGATTCCAATTAACTCCTAAATCTTTAGTATAAAAAACTTCTTGATATATTTTACAAGGTTCACCAACAAAATCATTACATGAGGTAAAAGCTGAGGCTAAACCCCAATTTCTTTCAGTAGGATGAAAAATAAATTCATTTATTCTTCTTCCATGATTTAAAGCTTTTATTTTTAAACCACATTCTTCACCAATCCAATTTATTCCTTGAGTTCCTAAGAAAATTAATAATGTTTTATCTGCTGGTGATTGAATGATTGATGATACTTTTCCTATTTCATTTTCATTTTCTTCTAATTCATCTTTTCCTGTGTTTGTAAAAATATCATTTAATTTTTTCCAATTCATTCCTCGGTCTTCACTCCTATAAATACTGTTTTTCTCAGTTAGGATTATTGCTATTGAATTGTCTACACCACACCATACTAAATCACGAGGAGTACTATCTAGTTCAAACCTACTGAAATCTATTGTACCTTGAGAAGTTATTAATGGAAGTATTGTTATAATTATTAGAAGACGAGTTGTTATTGCTTTTTGTTTTTGCATTTTTACTTTTTAAAAATGTGTTTTTTTTAATTGTTTTATTTTTTAAAAAAAATTAATTGTTTTTTTTCAATTTTAATAATATTTATTTAGGTGGAACATAATATAAATATTTAAATAAAACATTAATTTTTTTCTTTAAAACTCCAAAAACAAAAAAAAAAATTAAAAAAAAATTTAAAAAATTTACTTCTTCATATATTTAACATATGCCTCAGAATTCCTTTGTAATAAATTTTCCAAAGGTCCAAGTAATCTTTTGAAAGCCATTCTATCTAGGGTAAGTAACTTACAATCAGTATCAGCAATAACACTAGCAGCTCTGGGTTCATTTTTCAACAAAGCTAATTCACCAAAATACCCTCCTTTTTCATAATCCAATACACTTTCTTCAGGTTTTCCAGGTTCAAGTACTTTAGCAGCATGTGCTTTCCCATCATCTAAAATATAAAACTTATCTCCTTCTTCATCTTGATTAATAATTCTAGTTCCTGCAGTAACAGTTTCCATTTTAAGTGCATCGCATATTTGTCCTAATTCATAAGGATCAAGTTGTTTAAGTAATTCAACTTTTTTTAAAGTATTTTCATATTTTTCTCTTTTTTTAATTGCTGCATCTTTAACAATATTATTAAAGCATTGTCTATCAAGTGCCCATAATAATGAATCAGTTTTTGCTTTAATTGTTGCTGCTCTTGGAGCATTATATAATAATGCTAATTCACCAAATGATTCTCCAGGAACATATGTTTTTAGATATGTTGGTGGATCTCCTTGTTTGAAAACTTTTTCACAATCTAATTCACCTGTATCTACTAAATATAATACATCTCCTTCTTCTCCTTGTTTAATAACATAATCACCTGCTTTATATTTTTTTTCTTCAAATGAATCTATAACTGTTTTTAGTTCATTATCTTCAAGTGAATTAAAAATAAAACTTTGAAGACATTTTTCAACAATTCTCTTTTTTTGTTCTTCTGTTTTTGGTATTACTCTAGGAACAAATGCTTCTTTTTTATTATGAATACCATATACTTCTGCAGATACACTTTGACGCATTCCTTTTTTTTTTTGTTGTCTTTTTTTCATTTCTTCATCAATTCTTTTTTGTTCTTCTGGGGAAAGATCTTCTTCACTTTCTGAGGAAACTTCCATTTCTTTATCCTCTTTTTCATATTTTTTTTTGTAGTGTTTTACTTCTCTTCTTAAATTTTCTAATTCTGATTGTTCTATGTTTTCTCCTGTAGATTTTATTCCTGCATAATTTTGTAACCATTGAATCATAAAGAGAATCTATTTTAAGTTATTAATGAAATATTATTTACTGGATCTTTTGGCTTTTCTGATAATACTGCACTTACCATTGGTTGAAGAATTCCTCGGACGTTTTGTTGAAGGTAGTCATTTTGATTGCTCATTGTTTTTTTATTTTTTTTTCTTTTATTTTTTGGTTTTTAAGTTTTTTATAATTTTTTTTTTCTTGGATTTTAATTATTTTTTTAATTTTTTTTTGGGATTTTTTTTTTAAGGTTATTTATTAATTTTTATTTTTTTATAGAATTTTGTTTTTTTATTTATTTATATTGAATCATGAAAACCTTAAAAATATTTCCAATTAATTTAAATTAAAAAAAGGAAATAATGAAAGTATTAGAAAAAAGATTAATTAACAGGAGATCAAGATTCGTTTTATAAATAAATTTAAAACTATAATTCAAAGTTTAATTTACTTAAGAAAATTGAATAGGTAGTGAATTATCTAATTTATTGAATACAAAAGAAGTTTCAAGTGATTTAAAAAAATTATTCAATTTATATTAACAAATTTTTTTTGAGAAAATTAAAAAAATATAATGAGCAGAAAGCACATAAATAAAAAAATATATGATTGAATTAGAAATTTCTAATAGTATGATTAATAATGATAAAAATTACAAGATTAAGTATTATAATTTAGAAAGAGTTTGAACATTCAGAAAATGATAAACATATAATTGAAGCAATAAAAATTATTTTTATTTTTATAAAAGAAATAGGAAAAAAATAATAAAAATGAAATAAAAGTAAAAAGTATAAAAGTTAATTAATAAAAATTAAATAATTTAGTAATAATAGATTAGAAATTAATAATAATAAATTACTGGTAATGCTTATGAAATTTATATTATAAAAAAATAATTATTCTCAAATTTTATTATTTGGAAAAATTGTTTAAAGTAAAAAGCTAAATAAATATAATTTTAAGTTATTTAAGGTATATCATTTTAATTTTCACTTATATTATATAAATTATAATGTATTAATTATAAATTAAAATTATTCTTAAAAAAATTTTTATATAAAGGTTAAAATTATTTGAAATGAACATTTTAATTTTTAATTAATAAAAAAGTTCTTAAGACACAGTCAAGTCATCATTAAAATACAAATGAATAACTGGAATATATTCTTCATCTTCAATATTTTTAACATTATCATCATATATAGTAAAATGATCTTCGGTTTCATCAGGAACTTCATTTTCATCCAGAGTTAAATCCATATCTAATCTTCTTTGTAATCTTTTCCAAGTGTAACTTTCAGCATGATCATTATATTTTTTATATCTTCTCAAAATTTCCCAAATAATTTCTTCCTCACAACATTCAATTAAATCTACATGTTCAGTTAAAGTATTTAGAATTTTTAATTTCCTAACTTTATGAGTTAATTTCCCAACAATATAATTAGGATTTTTCCACCAAGGAATATCAAAGTCATAATCCCATTCAGCATCAGGATAAGGGGGAGGAATATTAGGAAATTGGCCATTTGGACAATAATATGATAATAAAGAAGTTCCTTCTAAAATACAAGTTTTCGGTTCTTTTGTTTTTGGATCAAACCAATGAGATATATCAGTCCCTGCTGCTTTTATTATAGGATCTACTAATGGGGAATATACTTCTTGTATATATTTAGTCAAATCAAATACTTGATAAAATATTGATACATAACAATCATTTGCTGTGTTATGTTCTTTTACTTCTGATGGTAAAAAATATCTGTGACGTTGAGATGGTGCTGGAAGGTCTTTTTTATCTATTTCTTTTTTTTGATTTTTCATTTTTTTTTAATAAGTTATATTTTAAATTTTTATTTCTTTATTTATTATTTTTATATTTAATTAATTTATTTCTATTCTAAATATATTTTGGTATTAATTAATTTTAAGGGAATTAAATAAAAATATTTATCTTATTTTTTTTAATTTTAAATTTGAGATTCTTTATTAGTATATTTATCTAATAATTCACCTAGTTAAAATTTTCTTCATTAAGGAACGAAATCCTTCCATATTAAAATTATGTTTTATTTTTTCAGTATCAAAATTACCAATGTTTTTAAGAAAATGCTCATTATTTTTATCAAAAATATCACTTTTAAAAACAGCATTTTCAGCTTTAACTTTTGCATAAAGTTGCCATAAATCTTTACTTAATATAGTTTTAGCATAGTAATTTTCTGCTTTGCCAATATCTTTATTTATATCTCTTTCATTTAAATATTCCATTTTTCTGTTGAATTTTTTGTCTTTTTATTTGTTCTTTTATTTAAATCTTCATATAGTGTACTTGGCCTTTCTTCTTCATCTTCATTATTTTTTTTTACAGACCATATTTCCTCATTTGTTTGATTATAATATTATGAAATTAAAATATTTTCATATATATTTATTTATTTAATGAAATTGTTTTAATATTAATTATTTAATCTTTTATAGCTTTTAATATTCTATCATTGTTTAAATTTTCTTTTTTTAGTAAATCAATAAATTTATCCATTAAATTTTGATAATCTTTTCCATGAATTTTGGAAAAATTATTTATTTCTAATTTTAATTCCTTCAGAAACATTTGATTTTTTTCTTCTGCTCTATCTTTAATAGATTTCATTTCTTTTCCTTTTGTTGGATCATTTATATATTTTTTATAAACCTCTTTTATATTAGATAATAAATTTTTAAAATTTATATATCTTTCTATTAACTCAATTAATCCACATAATAATAAATCAAAATGATCAAATTCTTTGAAAACATTATCATAATAATTTTCTTTCTCTTCACTTAAAACTTGACTTATTGTTTCGAAAGTTGATATTGAATTTTTATCCAATCCTTCAACTTCTTTAATGTAATTTGCATTGCTTGATAAATTTTTATAATTAACTTTATATTTTCTTTCATTCTTTCTTAAATGTCCTAACTCTTTTTTTATAATATGAAAATTTTTATATATTCCTTTATAAAAATTATATAATTGATTGATATCAAATTCGTTATTTATTTCTTTTTCCTCTGTAAAATAATTTGTAATAAAAGATAAAACATTTGAAACAGAATATTTTGAAACTTGAATATCAGCAGAAAAATTATCATTTTCCTTTTTGAAATATACTTCATCAAAATTTGAATTATTAATAAAATTAATGCATTCAGGAAGACTTGCATATTCTTCATTCGAATAAATAAATTTTAATAAATAACATAATTCTTCTTTTCTAATCTCTAATAAATCTTTATCTTCAATAAAATTAAGAGAAAGTTTTTTTGAAGAAAGTTTAGGAAAAAATTTATAAGGATATTTCTCAATTAATTTAAAGTAAAATGTATTAAAATTGTCATATCTTCTTGTACATTTGGTAATTTTATTATTTGGTGGAGAAATATCTTTTGAAATTATATTAATATCAAAAGCAGTATAAGTTCCAATGATATCGTTTTTCATATTATAAGATTCAATTTCAATATAAGTTGATGAATCTAACATAAATACGTCTGGTTTATAAGTTAAAGTTTCACTATTTATTTTATTGAGATTTATTGAATTTTCTTTTAATTTTGAATTGTTTTTATTTTTATCAATATCATTTTTTAAATTTGATTCTTTATTTCCTAAATCTGAATCAATGGAATCATTTTTATTTTGATTTTCTTTATTTTCATTATCAGAACCAGGAGCTGAATCACTTAATACTTCATTGTTAAACTTTTTATCAATTTCATCTTCTTCTTCTTCTTCATTTTCATAATCACTAAAACTGCTTTTTTTATTATTTTTTATTATTTTTGGTGAAAATTCATTTTTTTCTTCTTTTATTTTTCGAGATTCATTATTGCTTTTATCAAAGTTAGTTTTTTTTTGAAATTCATTTGAATAAGTATCAATTTGGAATTCATTTTTTGTTGTTGTATTTTTTTCTAATTCTTTTTTTGCTGTAATAATTTTAAAATCATTACTTTCAAAATCTTTTTTTTTTTGAAATGTGTTTGAAGAATTTTCAATTTGAAAATCGTTTTTTTTCTTTATTTTTATTTCACCAATAAATTCATTTATTGCATTCTGAATTTCATATTGTTTTTTTTCTTCTTTTTTTTCTAAATTATTACTTACAATCTGTAAATCTATATTTGAAAAACTATTTTTGTCATTTACATTTTCAATTTTTTCTATTACAAAATTATTATTTCCTTTTTCTTGTTTATTATTGTTTATTACTTCAATGTTATTATTTTCTATTTGTAATATGTTTTTTTCTTTTTTAATATTATTATGATTTAAATTTTCTTTTTCTTTTACTTCTTCCTTATTTTCTTCTTTTTGAATAATTACTTCTTTTTCTTTTTCCTTATTTTCTTCTTTTTGAATAATTACTTCTTTTTCTTTTTCCTTATTTTCTTCTTTTTGAATAATTACTTCTTTTTCTTCACTTTTATCTACTTTCACAAATTCATTGTTATTATTTTCTTTTACAGGAAAACCATTATCATCAGCAGTAAAAGATGCACAACTAACAAAAATATCTCTCTCTTCCATATTGTCTTTCATATATTTAATTAAAAAAATAATAAAATTTTTGAATGAATAAAAAATTATTATAACTAATTATTCCAAATAAAAAACAAAAATTATCTTTTTATCTTCTCTATTCAACAATTTTATTCAAAGGATTATTTTATAAATTCATTCTTATATATTTGATGAACTCCTTGAATAATATATTTTCCTTTAAGACAAGTTCTTTGAAAAATCCAATATTCTTAAAATCTTGGATTTTTCACTATCTCAAAAACAAAAAGGAATAAGTATGTAATAATTCTAAATCATTAATTTCCGAAATTCAATAATCGAGAAATTATAATAAATCATCCCCCAACATTATGATGAAATTCCTTTTTCAAACCATAAAATCTTTCCCATTCATTATTAATTTTATTTCTTTTTTTAGGAGGAAGAAGATTTTCATTTATATAAATTTGTTTAAAGGAAATAAAGTTTATATTCCGACAAAAAAATTAAATTTTTCATCTTTGTTCATATAATATTTTTCTATTATTATAATTTATTCTTTAATTAATTTTATTATTCTCTTTCGTACAAAGATCAATTAATTACTTATTGATTCTTTAACCTATATTAGCAAATGAAAGAAGAAAAGAACCAAAAATATTTAAAACTCCAATTATAATTCTATCTATAAATGAACTTTAATATTTAGACTCTCAACATTCACAGAAAAGTTTTCTTCTAAAATTTTAGGTGTGGAATATCATGAGGTACACACCTGATATCCCCATGAAAATTGATTGAATATTAATAATTATTGAAATGATTTAGGACTCAAAATGTTTAAGGATTAGGATTGTTGTGCCTTTTAAGGGAGAAATAGTATGACATTTTTTGAATATTTTTTTAAAATCATTAATTGATTTTTTATTTTTTATTTATTTAAAAAAAATAATAAAATATTTTTTGAAATAAATAAAAATTCAGAATTCAATAATTTTACAATTTAAATAAATATGATTCCAAATTTTCCAGTAGCTTTTAATAATAATATTCCAATAGGTAATTTCCCTTTGCAATATGACCCAACACAAGAAATAGATTATCAAACAGAAGTTTTAAATATAACAAAAATAAAAGAAGGATTATATATAGGAGATCAAATTGCAGCAACAAGTTTAGATGTGGTAATACAATTTAAATTAACTCATATGATAAATTCGACAGGAAAACAAATTATAAATGCATGGGAAACAATAGGAATAAAATATTTAACTTTAAATTGGCAAGAATTACCTTCTCAAAATTTATTTGATTCTCTTGATGAAATTGCAAATAAAATAGTAGATTTTATTGAAGATTCTTTCAATAAAGGAGAAGGGCTTTTAGCTTATTCTGCAAGAGGTCAAAATAGGGTTTGTATAGTTATATTAATTTATTTAATGAAAAAATATAAATGGCCTTTAAATAAATGTTTAGAGTTTTTAAGAAATAAAAAACAAGATATTGATATTCCTAATTATTTTATGGATCAATTGAAGAATTTTGAAGGAAGAATGATTAAAAGAGGAGAAGGAATAATAAATATTCCTTGGTCTGAAGAAAATTTATCTTCCCCTGATGAAAGATTAATGAGAAATACTTATGTTAATGGATTAAAATCTGAAGTATATAATGCTAAAATTATTCCAAGTGAAATGAAAAAAAAAAAGCATATTGCTTGGGCTGACTTTAATCCTATAAAAAAACAAAATTTAGTAGTCATTAATTTAAATAAAGATTTATTTTTTCAAAAAAATATTAAGAATATTTTAAATCATAAGAAAATGAGACCTTCTAATAGTTGTATGAAAGGAAAAAGGAAATTATATGATAATAATGATTTTGAAGAAAAAAAATTTGATGGGAATAGAACAATGAGTGAAAATCCAGGAAAAATTAAGTTTATGGAAGGAAATATTTTTATACAAGATATGATGAATAATATTAAAACTTTAAATCCAAATAATGAGAATATGAATTATAATATTGCAAATTATCAAAATATTAATTTAAAAATAGATAATCCAGGAATCATTAGGGATAATAATTTTATTAATAATAAAGTAAATAAGCAAGTTAATATGGTTAATAATCCTGAAAATATTCAAAGAAAAATTAATATGAATAATAATAATATAAATTATGATAATAATATTCTTCAACCTGGAAAACAAAATAATATTTTTGTAAATACAAATAACAATTATAATAATAATGAATTACAGAATTTACCTTTTAGTTACACTCAAATGTATAATATTAAAAATAATATTAATAATAATAATCCAAATCCTAATCAAAGGATTAATATAGAAAATAACATCCAAAAAAAAAATCATTTACAAAATGATATGAAAAATAATTATTTTAATAATACTTATTCTGACCCTAATCAAAAAAATTCTTCATTAATAAATAATAATAATCAAAATACTAATTATAGGGGAAATATAGGAAATATAAATTCTATAAATTCAAATAATATAAAAAATTATCCTAATTTTAAAGAAAATATTTACATGAATAATCAAATAAATGAAAAAGGAAAAATAATTTATGCTGAAAAATATGAGCATATTATAAATAATAATATTCAAAATATTATAATTAATCAAGAATCAAATAAACAAGAAATGAAAAAAATAAAAAATATAAAGAGTGCAATTAATGATAACATAGATTCAGAAATAGGTCCAATTCCAAATATAAATTTTAATCCAACATCAATATCAATGAATTTTACAGGAGATAATTATAGTAATATTATGAATCAAACAAATAATAAAATGAATAAAAGTCAAAATATTAAAAATCCTCAAAACAAAATTCCAAAATTCAATGAAAATCAAAAAAATTCAAACATTTATGGTATATTTAAAATGAATAGAGATGATTTACAAAATGAAAAAATGAATATATTTACTGAAAATAAAGACCTCAAATTTAGACCTGTTAATTATACAAATAATAACATAAACAAAAACAATAATTTTATGAATTATACTCCTATTCATAGAAAACAAGACATTTTAAATAATAATAATCAACAAAAACAAGATTCATATTTAGATTTTAGAAATAATCAAAATCAAAATAAACCAATAAATAATTTTAATCCAAATTTAATGAAAAAAAGTTCAAGTAATCATTCTATCAAAAATCCAACTTTAAATAATAATAACAGAAAAGGCCATTTATATAATAGACCTCGTTCTCAAAATGGTCCTATAAAAATCAAAAATGAGGCGATAAAAAAACCAACAACACCAGATCAAATAAATCATCATAAATCAAATAATTATAATGATCCATTAAATTCAAGATATAATTATGGATCAATTCAAAAAGCAATAAATTATGGTTCGAAAACACCAACTAGAAATGATAATAGTATTCATAATAGACCATCAACTGCTCCTCAAAAAGAAAAAAATCATTCATTGTATGGCAATAATTATAATAATAATAAATATGGAAATATTAAAAGAAATATTAATAATAATATGATTGGCCCAACTAAAAGATTACCTTCTCCTCAAATTCATTCAAATAATCGTTTAACTAAACCAAAAGTTAATCCTAAATATAGAGCTCCTTCTCCTTTAATCAAATCTAATTCTAATTTAAATTCTAGAGGGATGGGAACTATTAAAAGAAGTTCTGGTAATCCTATCTATAATCAAATATTTTAATTGGTTAATAAATTTATTTATTTTAATTAATTAATTTAAATTCATATTATTCATAAATAACCATATTTTTTACATAAATTTCTTTTTTTAAAATACAATTTAAAGTCATTATAATATTCCACCCATTATAAGAAAATTTAAAGAATACAAAATTTAAAATACTTTAATTTAATCAGTTTATTATTTCATTTTCTATTCAAAAAATTTAATTTTATAATAATTGATTTTTAATTTTTTCTTGTTTTTAGTATTTTATTTAATTAAATAAGAATCTAAGATTTATTTTATTTTCTTATACTTTTTAGTATCATCATTTAAATATTTTAGAGTTAGAAAATTTAAAAAATTATATACATTATTTTTAATATTATTTATAGAATAGAGACAAATGTCAATAAAATAATTAAATGTATGAATAATTCACAGAAGAAATAATATAACAAAATAAAATTAAATGCTTTAGATTTAATAGGAAAATCATTTTTTTTTATATTGTGTAAATAATACATCAACCTATGTAATATCTTTATCATAAAAAAAGTAATTTATATAGTATTGATAACATTGACATTTTGATTTCTCTATTTTTTTTTAAATAAATTTTCTATGGTTTCTTAATCTTATATTCCTTCAATAATGATACTAATATATCAGGCTTATATTTAGGAAAAAGTTTTATGAAACTTTTATTAACTAAAATTCCAAAAAATCCATAAAATAGTCATTTTAAGTTATTTATGAAATAAAGTAGAAAAAAAAATACAAAATTCTTTAACATTCAAAGTTTTTTCAAAAAAATAAAAAACAATAATTATAAATGAATATGTTAATTTAAAACAAAATTTTAAATTTTCCATTATAAAAGAAATTTAAAAATGCAAAAATAAATTAAAACAATTTTAAATTATTCGGTAATAAATATATATTAAAATATTAATATGAATTAATTAAATTATTTATTTAATTTAATTATTATTTTTTTTGATTTTCTATTATCTCCTTATTTTCTTTTGTTTTGTTAACTTTTGCTTTTCTTTTTTTATGTCTATTTGATTTTAAATGATTTTCATATTCTTTTTCTCCATTAATTTCACATTCACAGATTTCACAAAAAAATCTTTTCCAATTATTCAATTTTGAATTATTTTCAATATTACTTATGACAAATTTATCAGAATTGATATACTCCATTATTTCTTTCATATATACTTTTTTATAAATCTCTTTATCATATTCTTTAATATTAATAATTTTATATTCATTAATAAATGGAATTATTTTATTTTTAATAAATTTAATTTGATATTTTGCATAATTAAGAGTGTTAATTATTAAATCATTCTTACATTTATCATAAATTTGTTTTAATTTTTCATCAGAATTAATTTTATCATTTATCATTTCATTTAATTCTTTAATATTATTTAAATTATATTTTTTATAATTATTTTCAATTAAATCTCCAGACAAATTTTCAAATAAAGGAAAAAATTCCTTATAGCCAATTGCTTGTAAAATTCCATTTGTAAATATAATTTGCTTATTATTTAATTTAAATTTTTGAAATATATACATTATTTCAGATAATCCACCTTCAAGAATCATTTCTTCAATTCTTCCTTTTATTCTCTTTGATAAATCATTAAAATTTTCTGCTGTTAAAACAATTAATTTTATATTTGTAAATTTTAAAGAATATGTTTTTTCTTGCTCATTATCTGATTTTTTTTTATCATAAGCAAAATAAAATGAAATTGCATTAATTATTCTTCTTATATCATTTTTATGATAAAAATTTGCATAAACTTTATCAATTTCATTTAATAATGAATATAAAAAATTATTATTCTCACAGCTAAATTGTTGTAAATAATCATTTATTAAAGTATATAATTTATCTTTATCTTTTTCTTCTTTTTTAAAATTATTAATTTCATCAATATAACATTTAAATTGCTCTAAATTTTTCTTTTCTTCATTTTGAACACTATTTTTGTTCATTAAATTCTCTTTATTAAATAATAAAGAATCCACATAATAATTTGTTCCTCCGACAATAACAGGAATTTTATTTTCTTCAAAAACACTATTAATTTCTTTTTCAGCTTCATTTTTAAAGTAGTTAAGATTATATTTATCATCAAATAAATCTACCACATCAATCATTCTGTGTTTAACTTTTTCTCTTTCATTTAAAGTTGCTTTTGCAGTCATAATATTTGCTTCTTTATATAAACTAAAAGCATCTGTATTTATTATTTCACCTTTTAATTCATTTGCTATTTCCAAAGATAAAAAAGTTTTTCCAATTCCTGTTGGACCTAATAAAAATACAATTTTTTTATTATTATTTATAATACTCTCCATTAATTTCTTAATTCATTATAAAAATTTAAATATAAATTAAATAATTTCTTTTCTAAATAATTCTATTTAAAAATATTTTCAAAATTTTTCATATATATTAAAAAATTCTGAAATGGGGATTGGGGATTGGGGATTGGGCCCAATCCCCAATCCCCAATCCCCAGTATATAAATTATCTTTTTTTTTAAT
>JAEEGL016383531.1_pt1 | contig 14854 bp, 12 predicted proteins | sample 9134231 | NCBI WGS metagenome assembly JAEEGL01 (sample SAMN16246548, study PRJNA631951) | gut metagenome | biome: gut microbiome; feature: rumen; material: fiber-attached | host: Bos | place: Iran: Karaj | collected 2018-10 | reverse complement strand
GCGAGGGGGACGCGCTCTGCGCCGAGAACCCGCGCTTTCCGTACGCGGGCAAGCGGCTGCGGCTGCTCGCCTCCGAAACGCCGCTCGCCTTTGCCTGCGGCGTCTCGGAGCCGCTCTCGCCGGACGGCGGCCTGCGCAGCGCGGGAAAAAACGCGGAGCTGCGCCTGCTCCTGCCTACGGCGGCAAGGGTGGTTCTGGTCTGCGGCACGGACGAGCCGGAGACGCTTCGGCGCATTGCGGAGCCGGAGGAGGCAAAGCGTCTGCTTGCGCAGACGCGCGCTTTCTGGAAAACGCAGTGCCGCGCGATCACGGTGCGCACGCCCGAGCCGCTGCTCGACCGCTATCTGAACGGCTGGGCTGTCTACCAGACGCTCGCGGGCCGTCTGCTGGGCCGCAGCTCGCTGTACCAGTGCGGGGGCGCCTTCGGCTTCCGGGATCAGCTGCAGGACGCGGTGAACCTGCTGCCCGTACAGCCACAGGCGGCGCGGCGGCAGATCCTCGCCGCCTGCGCGCATCAGTATGCGGAGGGGGACGTGCAGCACTGGTGGCACGTCATGCCGGAGGGCGCGCGCGGTGTGCGCACGCGCTGCAGCGACGATCTGCTCTGGCTGCCCTGGGCGGTATGCGAGTACGCGGACGCGACGGGGGACGACGCGCTGTGCGCCGGGGAGACGGCCTTCCTGGACTCCCCGCCGCTGCGGCCGGAGGAGGAGAGCCGCTATGAGCAGCCCCGGCGCAGCGCGGAGAAGGCGAGCGTGCTGGAACACGGCCTCCGCGCGCTGGAGACCGTCCTGCGCCGCGGCACGGGACGGCACGGCCTGCTGCGGATCCTCGCCGGAGACTGGAACGACGGCTTTGACCGCGTAGGCGCGGCGGGAGAGGGCGAGAGCGTCTGGCTGAGCTGGTTCTTTTCCCACACGGCGGAGCGGTTTTCGGCGCTCGCGCAGCGGCTCGGCGCAGAGCAGGAGCGGCTGGACGCGCTGCGGGAGGCGGGGCGGGCCGCGGGCCGCGCGGCGAACGAGGCGTGGGACGGCGGCTGGTATCTCCGCGGTTGGTTCGACGACGGCACGCCGATCGGCAGCGCAAAAAACGAGGCCTGCCAGATCGATTCCGTCGCGCAGAGCTTTGCTGCCCTCTGCCGCGAGGCTTCGCCCGAGCGGCGGGAAAAAGCGCTGGAGAGCGCCTTTGCGCGCCTGTACGACGGGGAAAACGGGCTCGTCAGGCTGTTCGCGCCGCCCTTCTCCCCGCAGACGCCGGATCCGGGCTATATCACGAGCTACGGTCCGGGCTTCCGGGAAAACGGCGGGCAGTATACCCACGGCGCGGCATGGCTGGCGATGGCGCTGCTTCGCACGGGAAAAACGGACGAGGGGCTGGCGGTGCTCCGCGCGCTGCTGCCGGGCGGCCGGGATACGGCGCGCTACGGCGCGGAGCCCTACGTAGCCGCGGCGGACGTCTACGGCGCGCCGGGGCACGAGGGACAGGCGGGCTGGAGCTGGTACACCGGCTCGGCGGGCTGGATTTTCCGCGTCGCGCTGGGAGAGCTGCTCGGCCTGCGGATGGAAAAGGGCGCGTTTTCCGTCTCGCCTCGCCTGCCCGCGGGCTGGGACGGCTATACGCTCACCGTACGAGGCGCGGACGGCGCGCTGCGCCGCCTGACGATCGGCCGGGAGGGCGTCCTGCGCGAAGAGACCGTCCGGGAAGCGGAGTAAATTTTGAAAAAACCTTTCCAATCGGATACAATTTGTGCTAAAATAAAAAATGAAATATTTCGGGCGCCATACAGAACAAGAAGAAACGGGGGATGCGGAATGGACGCTGTGAGACGGGAACTGCTGCCCGGCGTCGCGCTGACCTGCATGCAGACGGACAAGTTCAAGACGGGCTGCCTGAGCGTCAGCCTGCTGACGCAGCTCTGCCGCGAGAACGCCGCAAAAAACGCGCTCATCCCCATGGTCCTGCGCCGGGGCACCTCCCGGCTGCCGGATATGGAGGCGATCTCCGCGGAGCTGGATATGCTCTACGGCGCGCGGATCGAGCCGCTGGTGCGCAAGATCGGCGAGATACAGGCGATCGGGTTCTACGCGGATTTCGCGGACGATAAATTCGTGCCGCAGGGCTCCGGCCAGCTGGAGGGCGCCTGCGCCCTGCTGGGCGAAATGCTGCTGTCGCCGCTCACGCGCGGCGGACTGCTGCTGCCCGCCTATGTGGACAGCGAGCGGGAAAAGCTGCTGGAGATGATCCGCAGCGACATCAACGAAAAGCGCAGCTATTCCGTCCACCGGCTGAGGGAGCTGATGTGCTTCGGCGAGGACTATGCCGTGAGCAGCATCGGCGACGAGGCAGAGGCGGAGAACATCGGCTACCAGAAGCTGACAAAGCATTACCGCCGGGTGCTCGCCGCTTCGCCTGTCGAGTGCTTCTATTGCGGGAGCGCGGCGCCGGAGCACGTCGCCCGGGTGCTGCGCGAGGCGCTGCTCAATATGCCGCGCGGCGAGATAGATTACGAGATCGGCACGGACATCCGCATGAACACGCTGGAGGCGGAGACGCGCTATTTCACGGACGAGATGGACGTCACGCAGGGCAAGCTGGCCATCGGCTGGCGTCTGGGCGAGTGCATGGAGGACCCGGACGTGCCCGCCATCCACGTATTCAACGCGCTCTACGGCGGTGCTGTGACCTCCAAGCTCTTCATGAACGTCCGCGAAGCGCTCTCCCTCTGCTATTACGCAAGCTCCATAGTCGACGTGTTCAAGGGCCTGATGGTGGTGGCGAGCGGCATTGAATTTGAAAAGTACGACGAGGCGAAGGACGAGATCCTCCGCCAGCTTGACGCGGTGAAAAACGGCGAGCTGACGGACGAGGAGCTTCTGCACGCGAAGCGCTACGTCGCCTCCTCGCTGCGCACGGTCTCGGACAGCCCGGGCGCGCTGGAGAACTTCTTCCTCTCGCAGACGCTCGGCGGCTGGGAGTGGACGCCGGAGGAGCTTGCGGCCCTCTGCGAGGAAGTGACGAAGGAGCAGGTGGTCGCCGTCGCGCAGAGCTGCTGCTGCGACGCCGTGTATTTCCTGCGCGGACTGCTGGAGGATGAGGAGGGCGAGGCGGAATGAACAAACGTGCGTTTCCGAGCGTCGGCGAGACGCTGTTTTCGGACGTGCTGCCCAACGGGCTGAGGCTGTTCGTAGTGCCGAAGCCGGGCTACGCCAAATCCTACGCCTTCTTTGCCACGAATTACGGCGGCGCGGACCGGCGCTTTCAGCTCGCCGGGGAGTGGATCGACACCCCCGCGGGCGTAGCGCACTTTCTCGAGCACAAGATGTTCGATATGCCGGACGGCAACGCGCTCGGGGTGCTCTCCGCCAACGGCGCGAGCCCGAACGCGTACACGTCCCCGGCCATGACGGCCTATTATTTCGAGTCGACGGACGGCTTTTACGAGAATCTGGACACGCTGCTTCGCTTCGTCTCCACGCCGTATTTCACGCCGGAGAGCGTGCAGAAGGAGCAGGGGATCATCGGACAGGAGATCCGCATGACGGAGGACAGCCCCGACTTCGCCGTGTATTATGAGCTGCTCAAGTGCCTGCTCGCGCACAATCCCGTGCGCGACAGCGTGGCGGGGACGGTGGAGAGCATCGCCGAGATCACGGATCAGACGCTTTACAACTGCCACAGGATCTTCTATAACCCCTCCAACATGGCGCTGTGCGTCGTGGGCGACGTGGATCCGGAACGGGTGAAGGAAGCCGCGCTGCGCATCCTGCCAGCGGAGGCGGGCGAGCGCCCGGCGCGCGATTACGGCCCGGAGGAGGCCGAGCTGCCGATGTGCAGGCGCTCGGAAAAGCGTATGGAGGTCGCCATGCCGCTGTTTGCGCTGGGCGGAACCTTCCGTCTGGCGGAGCGGGGCGAGGCCGCGCTGCGCCAGCGCCTGACCGCGGATCTCGCGCTGAGCTGTCTGCTGGGCGACTCCTCGCCGCTTTTCAACAGGCTGTATGCCGACGGGCTGATCAACAACCGCTTCGATTTCGAGGCGGATTATTCCGGCGGGATCGGCGTCGTGGTCGTCTCCGGCGAGAGCCGGGACCCCGAGGCGGTGCTGCGCGCCGTGGGCGAGGCGGTCGAGCTGGCTGCGAAGGACGGGCTGGACGCCGCGCTGTTCGAGCGCGTCCGACGCACGGACTACGGCATGCGCCTGCGCGCGCTGGGACACTTCGGCGATCTGGCCGGCGACCTGGCGGAGGGCTGCTTCGCAGGCTTCTGCGCGCTGGACGCCGTCGAAGCTGCGGCAAAGGTGACGGCGGCGGATGCGGCCGCTTTCCTCGGCGGCGTGCTGCGGCCGGAAAAACTCGCGCTTTCGGTCATTCGGCCCCGTGCGTGAGCCGCGGAGGAGGGTGTAAGGCTTGACATCGAGCATTCCGCAATTTACAATGGATCAGCTGCGGCAGGCGGCGATCAGCTTTCCGATGCTGGGCGAGGGCTTCTCCGTATGCCCGCCCGCGTCCTTTCAGGTGTTCGGCAAAACCATCTACCTGTACGGGCTGATCATCGCCGTGGGCTTTTTCCTCGCCGTCCTGTATAACGTCAAGCGCAACTGCAGGGTCTTCGGCGTCTCGGCGGACGATCTGTACGACGCCCTGATCGCGGCGGTGCCGCTGGGCATCATTGGCGCGCGGCTGTACTACTGCCTGACCTACAAGGACGCCGCCGGTCTGAATCCCTACCTGCAGGACCCGGTCTCCATCCTCCGCATCTGGGAGGGGGGACTGGCCATCTACGGCGGCGTGATCGGCGGCGCGCTCGGCATGATCCTGACCGCGTGGCGCAAGAAAATATCGCTCGGCGCGCTGGTGGACTGCGGCGGCATGGGCCTGCTGATCGGGCAGGCGATCGGCCGCTGGGGCAACTTCACGAACCGCGAGGCCTTCGGCTGGTCGGAAAACGTGGACAGGCTCTTCTGCCGCATGGGGCTGACCGTGCCCGGATACGAGACCTTCTACGTACACCCGACCTTCCTGTATGAATCGCTATGGAACGTGATCGGTTTTCTGGCGCTGCATTTCTGGACGAAGCGGCACCGGCGGCGCTTCGACGGCGAGGTTTTTCTCCTGTATCTGGCCTGGTACGGTCTCGGACGGATGCTGATCGAGGGCCTGCGCACGGACAGCCTGTGGCTCGTGCCCGGCGTGATCCGCATCTCGCAGCTGCTGGCCGCCGTGACGCTGGCGGCGTCCGTCGTTCTGCTGCTCGTGCTCGGCAGGAAAAAGAACCGCGTGCTCTGGGCGGAGATGCAGCCGAAGCAGGATCCCGCGCCGGCGATCGAACATACGCAGGAAACGGAAACAGAGGCAAAACAAGAAGACGAGGACGAAAACGATTGATCCACCATCATTTTTAGGAGGTAACACAAAATGGCAGATTTCACCGAGATCAAGGAAAAAGTGATCAGCGCGCTGGGGACGGTCGCAGATTCCACGAGGGAGCTGGCCGGAAGGGCCGCTGACAAGGCGAAAAGCGCCGCGCGCATCGCGAAGCTCTCCATGGAGATCAACGCCGAGAAGGATACCATCAAGAAGGCTTATCTGGAGATCGGCAAGCTCTATTACGAGATGCACCGCGACAATCCGGACGGCTTCTTCGCGCAGCTCTGCGACGAGATCACCGTTGCGGGCGCGGAGATCGAAGCGAAGGAAGCGGAGATCGCGGAGCTCAAGGAGCACGGCATCGGCGGCGCGGACGACGCGGAGATCGAGGTCGAAGTGACCGAGTGCGCCTGTGAGGGCGGCGAGGAGCCCGCCGACGAGCCCTGCTGCGACGAGCCCAAGGACGGCGAGGACGCCTGCGGCTGCGGGGAGCCCGAGGACAAGGCCGAGGACGCCCCCCCCTGCTGCTGCAAAAAGACCGAGGACGAGCCCGCGGAGGACAAGCCCGAAGCGTGAATCTCCTGTCCGATTTGCGGAGAATAGAAAAAAGGCTCCGGTTCCTTGAGAACCGGAGTCTTTTTTCCCTGATTCGAGAGCTTATTCCTGATGCTCGGAAAAGAGAGTGTTCAGCCGGAATCAAAATGCTCTGTCTTGGCGGAGCACAACAAGATGGACACACTGAATCGAACGATGATTCCGAATCGCCTCTCGTGGCGGTGAAAGAATATCCGGCAACAGGCCGAACGCCGATTTCTTATATAAACTAATCGCATGAACCAATCTGTCCCTATATGGAAGGAGACAGCGTCTTGCAATAGATCCGGAAAACAGATGCAGCAGATCTGTTGCTGAATATCGGGGCGCAATATCAACAAAGCAAGATAGTATATTTGATAAGCAAAGAACAGTCAGATCTGTTCTCTGGCTGTCCGAGATTCTTCATGGGTAGTTATGGTATGTCCTTTATGGCTCAATTCTGAATTTGAGAAGCATATATGGCTCCACATCCAATGCGGTGGAAATGTTGAATAACAATTCTAAAGACAAACCGCGATTCATTCCTCTCGCTTCTATGGATGCAAGATGTTGACGGCTTATTCCTACTATTTCTGCAAGCTGCTCTTGTGAGTATCCTTTCTTCTTGCGGTAGTAACCGATGGCATATGACAAGTTCTCCATTCTGTTCGTATTATCAAAGCTTTTTTCCAAAGCAATCACCGCCTATCAGTAGTTTATCCAAATGGCGGAAGCAGCAAAATAACTTTATACACGATATTGACGCGCAATACACGTCATGTTATAATTGATAACCATAGAGGAAGGTTAGTCCATTGCAATCATAAGCCATGAGACTACCGACTGAAGAGTGGAAATACGATATCGATTGCGTGAGAGGTATTAATTATGATTTCTGTAAGGGATGAGCTTCTAAAAAGAGCGGAGTGCGGAGATATTGACGCAATTCGGGATGTTGCGAAAACGTACTACTATGATGATGATATTGAGTCAAAAAAGAAGGGGTTCTATTGGATAAAAGAGTTTATTTCGCGGAACACTCAAGATTCGGAATTATGGTTACTTCTCGGTAATTGCTATGAAAACGGATTTGGTACGGATGTCAATGACGTCTTGGCGCTTGAAGCATTTGCCGAATGCGCTGAATTAGGCAACATGCAGGGGATTGAGAAATATTGCTCCCTGTATCTTTACAATAAGCATTTTGGAGTTGATGATAAGAAGTATCTCCGCTTTCTAAACACAGGTTTACAGGCGGGGAGCGATGTATGTACATACATTTTAGGCTTGACGTATTATATTGGTTACATAGTAGACGTTGATGAGGCTAAGGGCGTTGATCTCATGAAAAAGGCGTCTGCAACAAATGCTTTTGCCAATGATTTTTTAGCTGGTATGTACGAAGATGGAGATTATTTTGAGCAGGACTATATGCAGGCCTTGATCCACTATTTAAAGGCCGCTGAACTTGGTTTCAATGCAGATTATGTAAAAGCCGCAATCATCTATGCCAACGGGATCCCGGGAAGACTAGATCCATCGTTTGAAAAAGCTAAAGAGTTTGCAGAAAAAGGCGTGGCAGCGGGCGACGACGAAGCTAAGGAATTTCTTGGTTGTATGCTGCTTGAAGGCGTGCTCGGGTATGATGATAAACGGCGTGGAGAAGCTTTGCTTAAAGAAGCGATGAGCAGCCGCGATGAGGACATTTCACTTCGTGCGACGAATTCATTGGGGTTGTATCTTTCTAAAGATCCTCAGCGTGCAGCTGAAGGCATCGCACTTATGAAAAGCGCTGCTGAACACGGTTATCTGGACGCGATAAACAATTTAGGTAAAGCCTATTTCGAAGGCAATGGTGTCGCTGTAGATTATGAAAAGGCCCGGTATTATTTCAAACAAGCTGCCGATAAGGGAAATGAAACCGCGAAGAACAATTTGTCAATCGTAGAGGAGGTCATCGCTAGGGGTAACAAAAGAGCGATCAATATCCACGATAAGTCTTTTGGATTCAGCGAAAAGATGAAGAATCTTGATCCCATCCAGAGCATCAAATGTGCTGACGGTAGCGGCCTTAGCTATGATTCTGTTGCCAAAGCGCTTTCTTCCAAGTACGATGAATATGAGTTGTCGTACAATATGGTGATGGGCAGCTTATCAAACGGTCTGCTCGGCGGAAGCAAAGATGCTTTGTTCGTTTTCCACCCGGATCATATTAATGATTATTTCAAAATAGTGCTCACGATAACCAGAACAGGCCGAACGGCGACTGTTGATCTGTATTCATCAGGCAAAAGCAAACAATTCAATAAAGAGTCTCTTGCTAATACCCGCGTATTTGACGGATCCGGCGCCAAAGGAGCTTCTGTAGGCCTCTTGAGAGGCGGGTCTGTCGGTGTTGGCTATGCTATTGGCAGTGCTACCGCCAGCATAGCGAAGGCAGGATTCAAAGCCATAAAAAAGGGCTTCAATAAGTTGACCATGGATTCCAACGCCTTGGAAGAAGAAAAGAACTGGTATGGCGCTGTCCTTTCCCTGATCTACGAGCTGTTCCAAGTGCAGTAGATGTAGCAGAAAATGCGTAGAGACAGCCTGTGAGATCGATCGGCACAGGAGACAAATACGTCTGTCCAAGAAAAGCGTGTTATTGGCGGTTGTTCTTTGCTTAACTCCGGAATTGCAACGAAGACTTTATCGAATTCTTCATCCGGATTTACCGTTTCCCTGTGGTTATTGTATCAAAGGAATCAAATTGAAACAGAAAGGAGGAATGTCGCATGGCAAGATGTCTCAAGCTTGAATACGTCGAAGGAACCGGAGGCTGCTTCGACGATTGCAAATATAGATGCACATTATGCGGTAAAGTACTTAAGGCATCAGATTCACAGCTAAAATATGTGTGTGATGCTGAATATGGCAATAAGTATGAGGATTGTGAAGTCTACAAAAGATACAAATTATATCTATAATTAAGAGGATAGTTGTAAACAAGCAAAACCGGATAAAGCCATTGCTGAAAATCTGATTTCTTTGGTCATACACCTTTAACAGTCCCATTTCAAATCAAAAGCTTTAACTCCCATTTTTTCACTCAATCATTGACCCACTATGGCCATTCAAAGCCAAATAACAAGAAGAGAGGATACCTGTTCGCTGAACGGTATCCTCTATTTTTCATTTCCTGTTGATTAAAGAACCTACTGAAATGTAGTATTATTCATGGAGCTTGGCGAGTACACGTACTTGAACTGTGACTGTTTTTGCAGATCAAGAGCGCTTTCTGCCGTGGAGGACGGGGGAGAGCGGCTTGTAGATCAGGAAGCAGAGGATGGCGTCGATCAGGCCCTTGACGAAGGTAAAGGGGATGTTGAAGGTGATCAGGCATTCGAGCAGACCGTTGACGCCCGGACGGATGGCCTGGTAGGCGCCGACGATGGCCTCAATGGGCATGAACTTCGTGTAGACGGGGTAGGTGATGAAGTAGTTGATGGGCAGGGAGGCCGCGGCCATGACCAGCGCGCCGATCAGGCAGGCGGCTACGGCGCCGCCGCGGGTCTTGCGGAACTTGTAAATGAGGCCGGCAGGGAGCACAAAGAACAGTCCGATGGTGAAGTTGGCCAGCTCGCCGACGCCGCCCGTGTTGGTGGTGAAGAGCTTGATGAGGTTTTTCACCAGGCAGACGGCGACGCCGTAGACGGGGCCGAGACTGAAGGAGGCCAGCAGCGCCGGCAGCTCCGAGATGTCCAGCTTGATGAAGCCGGGCATCAGCGGAACGGGGAATTCCAGCATCATCAGCACGGCGGCGACGGCCGAGAGCATGGCCGTCACGGTGATCTTGCGGGTCGTGCCCTGCAGACCCTTTTTCGGTTTTGTTTCCTGCATGTTCAGATACCTCCGAGAAAAGATTAACACCCGAAAGACATGTCTTTCAGGCGTCAAAACAAGCCGATCTCTCGGTTTTTCAACACATCTTCTTCCATCCAGACTATACTGTCGGTATCGGAGTTGCACCGATTCGGCCACCGAGGTGGTTCGCGGACTTTACCGCCGGTCGGGGATCTCACCCTGCCCTGAAGACACGCATATACGGTTGTCGCAACCATTATAGCAGATTTCCCGACAAATGCAATATGCGAGAAGCACTTTTTCGGATCGGCGGACTTCGACTTTACAAGCGGCGGGACTTATCGTACAATAGCGGCAGAAAAGAGGTGAGCGACGCTGGAACGGGAAAAGACCTGCTGCTTTACCGGACACAGGGAAAACAAGCTGCCGTGGCGGAGCGTCGAGAGCGATCCGCGCTGTCTCGCGCTCAAGAAGGAGCTCGGGCTCGCGCTGGAGCGCGCCTATCTCTCCGGCATGCGGCATTTTCTGTGCGGCATGGCCAACGGCTGCGACCTCTATTTCGCGGAGGCGGTTTTGGCGCTGCGGGAAAAGCTCCCGGACGTCACGCTTGAGGCGGCGATCCCCTGGGAGGGGCAGGCGGATGGCTGGACGGACGCCCAGCGCGCGCGCTATGAGGCTATCCGCGCGCAGAGCGACTACGAAACGGTGGTATCCGGAAGCTATACGCCGGACTGCCTGCAGCGCCGCAATCAGTACATGGTGGACTGCTCCGCGCTGCTCATCGCGGCCTATTCCGGCGCCGCGGGCGGAACGCGCAACACGATCCTCTATGCCATGCGCCGGAACGTGGAGATCTACGAGATCATGATCGACGCGTGAGGCGTGCGGCGGGTATGAAAGAAAGCGGGGGAGGGACTATGGCGATCATCCGGGAGATCACGGATTTTGACGCGCCGGAGCTCGACGTCTACGCAAGACTGACGGAGAACCAGCTGGTCAGCCGCGCGGACCCGGCAAACGCGCTGTTCATCGCCGAGAGCCCGATGGTCATCACGCGGGCGCTGGACGCGGGCTGCGTGCCGGTGTCCTTCTTGATGGAGACGCGGCATGTCGCGGGGAAGGCGGCGCCGATCCTCGCGCGCTGCCCGGACGGCATCCCGGTGTTTACAGCGGAGTTGGACGTGCTGACAAAGCTGACCGGCTTCCATCTCACGCGCGGGATGCTCTGTGCCATGCGCCGACCGCCGCTGCCCGCGCTTGAGGCGGTCTGTGCCGGCGCGAGAAGGGTGGCCGTGCTGGAAAACGTCATGAACCCGACCAACGTCGGCGCCGTTTTCCGCTCCGCCGCGGCGCTGGGCATGGACGCCGTTCTGCTCACGAGCGCGGGCAGCGATCCGTTGTACCGGCGGGCGATCCGCGTGAGCATGGGGACGGTCTTTCAGGTGCCGTGGACGTATCTCCCGGCGGAGACAGACTGGCAGGAGACGCTGCACGCGCTGGGTTTCCGCACGGTGGCAATGGCGCTCAGGGAGGACGCCCTGCCGCTCTATGACAGGCGGCTCGCGGAGGCGGAGAAGCTGGCCGTCGTGCTCGGGACGGAGGGCGACGGGCTGGCCGCCGGGACGATCGCGCGCTGCGACTGGACGGCGCGTATTCCCATGACGCACGGCGTAGACAGCCTGAACGTCGCCGCGGCGAGCGCGGTGGCCTTCTATCAGCTGGGGCTGCTGCACGGCAGGGAGGAATAGGGGACAAAAAGAACGGACAGACCTGTGGCCTGCCCGTTCTTTTCTGTATCAGAGGATCAGAAGTGTCCGCTGGAGTGGGAGTGTCCGCTGCTGCTGTGACCGCCGCCGCCGCCGGAGGAGGATTTGCTCTCGGGCGGGTCGTAGACGCGGACCGTGGTGGAATGTGTGTACTGATCGCTGCGAAAGGCGATGTTCACGCCGGAATCCGGGATGTAGTTCGCGGCGCGCTGTTTCTCGGCCACGCTCTTCATCTTGCCCTTCTTGACCGAGCAGAAGATGATCGCAATCAGGAAAGCGAGCAGGATGGAGCCGAAGACGGCGCCCGCGCGCGCGGCGGGGCTGTTCTCGCGGGTGATCGGCTTGCCGGCCGCGTCCGCCTCCAGGATCCTGGCGCACTGGGCCAGATAGTCCCGGTAGCCGGCGTACCAGTCGTTCCCACGGAAGTCGTCCAGCATGGCGCTTTCAATGGTGGAGCGGGCGTATTCATTGAAGATCGCGTCGGCGCGGCTGCCGTAGATGCAGAGATCATAGCTGCGGTCGGCCATGCTCATCAGAAGCAGGATGCAGTCCTTGTCGCTGCCGCTGCCGAGATCGTAGCCGACGCGGATCTCCTCCGCGCAGCACTCCACGCCGCCGTTGAGGCTGAACTTCCGCATGTCGTCGAGCGTGACGACGTAAACGCCGCAGCCGTACTTCGCGCTGAGCGCATCCGCCTCGGCGCGCAGATTCGATTCCTCCTGCGCGGAGAGAATGCCCGCCTGATCGGTGACGGACGGAAGACCGCCGTTCCAGTTTTCCGGCGAGAGGGAGACGATCGGCGCGCTCTGCCCCTTGCGGTAGACGTACCGATAGGTCCGGTACTCGCTCTCGAGCCTGCCGCCGGAGAGCGTGCCGGTCATGACGCTGCCGCGGTTGTCGCGCAGGCTGAAGCTGTCGCCCGTGAGAGTCCAGCTCGAGGGGAAGGCTGATCCGCTGTAGACGAGCATCGCGCTGCCGTCCTCGTTGAGGACGATGTATTCGTCGCCGACGCTGTAGAGGCTGCCGTCGCTTTCGCAGCTCTCGGCGTAGTAGGTGCCGGGGATTACGCCGTCGTCGACCCAGCCGGAGGGGAGGGCTTCGCCGCTGCGCTCGAACACGTAGTCGTAGCCCGCGTATCTGCCGGTGATCGTGTCTGCCGAGAGCGTGCCCTCCATCACGTCGCCGTCCTCGTCCGCGAAGGCGAAGCTCTCGCCCTGCAGGGACCACTCCAGAGCGTAGGATTTGCCGTTGAATACGACGGTGCCCGTGCCGTCCGCCAGAAGCTCGATCGCGTCCTCTTCACAGGCGTAGGATTTGCCGTCCCTGATGCAGCTGACCGCCTTGTAGACGCCGGCAAACGCGCTCAGATCCGCGCCTGCCGGGCTCTGGGCGGGCGTGGGCGTCGCGACGGGGACGGGAGAAGGCGCCGACGCGGTCTGCTCGGCCTCATAGGTGAAGTCGTAGCCCGCGTAGTTGCCGCTGATGACGCCGTTTCGGTATGTGCCGTCCATCTCGTAGCCGTCTTCGTCGACAAAATGGAAGTCGGAGCCGGAGAGGGTCCATTCGATGTCATAGAGCGTGCCGCTGAAGGTGACCCTTCCCGTTCCGTTCGCGTTGAGCTCGAGATATTCGTCCGCGTAGCCGTACTGGACGCCGTCCTTCCGGCAGTCGGTCGCGTTGTAACGGCCGCTGATGTCCGCCGCGGCAAAGGCGGCGGCGCTCAGCGCCAGACAGAGCAGAAGGGCAAGCGCGAGAGAAAAAACGTTCCGTTTCATTTCCGCATCGCCCTCCTTAACTGAAGAATGCGCTGATGATCGAGCCGATGAAAGCGCCGACCTTCAGGAGATAGAACACGATGGCAAGACCGGCGGTCAGCCCGCCGCACCAGGCCCAGAAGCGTCCCTTCGATACGGGCAGATCGCCCACGAGCTTGCCGGTCTGGCCGTTCATGGCAAAGAGATAGTCCTTGTTCATCCACTTCGTTTTCAGGATCCAGACGGGGAGCAGCGCGTATTCGACCTTGCCGCGGTTGATGTAGACGTTGTTGCTGCGCGTGACGACCTCGGAATAGCCCGACACGTCGGCGCGCATCACGTCCACCGCGGAGTTCGTGCAGCGCTTGTCCGCGCGGGAGGAGCTTTCCTCGACCGAGACGTCGGAGATATCGGCCAGATAGCCGGGGAGATAGGCCGCCGAAAAGGGCTTGAGCTCGGAGTAGTCGAAGGGCTCGATGGAGTCCATCAGATCGTCCGGCATCTTCTTGGAGGCGTCCGTCGGGACGCGCTGAAAGCGGACCGAGCCGAAGCGCCGCACGTCGTAGTGCCTGGTGACCGTGACACGGTAATCGCCCTCGCGGTGCGTGGTGCTCGTGCGGCCCTCGAAATAGCATTCCGCGTTGGCGTCCGCGTTGAAGAGCCAGAAGGGGACGTAAATGCCCTGTATCTTGTTGATCTGATTGGCGTCCGTAAAGGCCTTCGGCAGAAAGAGCTTGCCGCGGTAGTGCGATTTCAGCGCCGCGACGGCAGCCGCCTTGTCGAACTTGAAGGGGATGACGAAGTCCGGCTTGAGCGCGCCGTGGAACTGCCCCGGCACGATGGTCGGGTTGCCGCAGTAGGGGCAGCTGGAGGCCGCCGTCGTCACGTCGCAGATCAGCTCCGCGCCGCAGCTCGGGCAGTTGTAGCTGCGCACGTTCGCGCCAAGCTCGCCCCAGTCCGCCGCGATGGTCGAGCCGTCCCACTGGCTGTGGGTGTATTCCTCCTTCTGCGCGTCGGAGAGCGTCGCGGCGGCCTGCTCCGGGGAGATGTCGGAGACGTACTCGGGAGGGATGTCGCCCGTCTCGGGAGGCTTGTTCTGCTCCGAGACGAAGCTCTGCGCAGCCTGATCGTCGTGCGCGGCATAGTAGGCCTCGATCTCCGCTACGTCGAAGGACGAGCCGCAGTATTCGCACTCGAGCTTGCCGGTCCTGCTGGAAAACTGCAGCGGGCCGGTGCATTTCGGACATTGGTAGTTGGTGATCTGAGAGGGCATGGGATGCCTCCTTTGGAGAAGAAAGGCAAGGGGAGCCGTCCCCCCTTGCCTTTCCTGTCAGATATCAGCCCGCGAAGGGCTTGCCGCATTCGGGGCAGAACTTGGGGATCGCGCCGTCGGCCGGCTCGTAGCCGCAGTTTGCGCACTTCGGCGCGGCGGTCGGCTTCGGCTTGCCGCACTCGGCGCAGAACTTGCCGGTGTTGACGGCGCCGCAGCTGCACTTCCAGCCCTCCGGCTCGGCCGGCTTCGGGCTGCCGCACTCGGCGCAGAACTTGCCGG
>JAEEGL015889825.1_pt1 | contig 14854 bp, 9 predicted proteins | sample 9134231 | NCBI WGS metagenome assembly JAEEGL01 (sample SAMN16246548, study PRJNA631951) | gut metagenome | biome: gut microbiome; feature: rumen; material: fiber-attached | host: Bos | place: Iran: Karaj | collected 2018-10 | reverse complement strand
GAACCTTGTCCTTGGCGTCGTAGGTCATGATGACCTCGGGCCAGTGGACCATGGGGGCCTGGACGAAGTGCAGCACGTGCTCGCCCAGCTCCAGGGTGTCGCCCTCCTTCACCACGATGCGGCGGTCCTCAAACTCGGTGCCGAAGAAGTTCTTCATCATGGGGAAGGCCTTGGCGGAGCTGACCACGACGGCCTTGGGGTAGGTCTCCATAAAGAGCTGAATGTTGGCGCTGTGGTCGGGCTCCATGTGCTGGACCACCAGATAGTCGGGCTGCCGTCCGCCCAGCTCGGCGGCCAGGTTGGTGAGCCACTGCCTGCCGAAGTTCTGATCCACGGTGTCCATGACCGCGACCTTGCGGTCCAGGATCACGTAGGAATTGTAGGCCATGCCCAGGGGGACGTGGAAATGTCCCTCGAACAGGTCCACCTGATGGTCGTTGACGCCGATGTAGCGGATATCCTTGCTCACGTTCATGATAGTACCTCCCGAAAGTGTAGATCGGCCGGATCGCTCCGGATCTCATCTCTTCTATTTTAACGGACGGCGGCCGGATATGCAAGCAAAATGTGAAAAAAGGGCGGAAATAAAAATTATCCCGCCTTGTTGACGAAAAATGGAATCTGTGATATAGTAAGGGTACATAATAGGGGAAGGAGGGGGTTTTTTGTTCCGCAAGGACAATCGCTATTTTCGCCTGGGTCTGACGCTGCTGATGGTCATCATCGTCGGCGTACTTTTCTATGTGATGATCACGCACATCGGCGAGGTCTACGGCGCGGTCAAGTACCTCATCAACATCCTCTCCTCCGTCATCTTCGGCGCGGTCTTCGCCTACCTCATGAACCCCATCATGAAGGGCACCGAGAAGCTGGTCCAGCGGATCTTCGCCCGCAGCAACATGACCGAGCGGGGTCTGAAGAAGCTCAGCCGCGGCATCGGCGTCACCGTCTCCGTGATCGTCTTCATCGGCATCGTCTATGGCCTGATCGCCATGGTGGTGCCGCGGCTGGTGGAGTCTCTGAACGAGACCTTCAGCACCGAGAATCTGCAGATCTACTACGAAAAGGTCACCACCTGGCTCAACAACTTTGCCAAGGGCACGCCCATCGAGGACTGGGTCCGGGACAATGACCCCGTCAAGTCCATCCAGGACTGGCTGGTCAAGGAGATCGACATCCTGGGTACCCTCTCCGTGGCCGTCAACGAGGTCTACGGCGTGGCGAAGGTCATCTTCAACATGCTCATCGGCATCGTGGTGGCGGTGTATCTGCTCATCTCCAAGGAGAAGTTCCAGGCCCAGAGCAAGAAGCTGGTGGTGGCCATGTTCAAGCCCAAGACGGCGAACCGTGTGCTGGAGATCGCCCGCCTGACCAACCGCAGCTTCGGCGGCTTCATCGTGGGCAAGATCATCGACTCGCTGATCATCGGCGTGATCTCCTACATCGGCATGCTGATCCTGGGCCTGCCCTATCCGCTGATCTGCTCCGTGTTCGTGGGCATCACGAACATCATCCCCTTCTTCGGCCCGCTGATCGGCATCGTGATCGGCGGCGTGCTCATCGTGCTGCAGGATCCCATGCAGGCGCTCTGGTTCGTGATCTTTGAGCTGGCCCTGCAGCAGGTGGACGGCAACATCATCGGCCCCCGCATCCTGGAGGGCAAGCTGGGCATCTCCGATTTCTGGATCCTGGTGTCCATTACCCTCTTCGGCGGCCTGTTCGGCTTCCCGGGCATGATCCTGGGCGTGCCGGTCTTCACGGTGATCTACACCCTGATCTGCCAGGCCGTCAACAACGCCCTGCGCAAGAAGAAACGTACGCTCAACACGGATCACTATTACAGTATCCTGACCGTGCAGGACCTGGAAAAATACGACAAAGAATACCAGGACTCCACGGTCTTCCAAAGCGGCGACACCTTTGACACCGAATACGACCCCGACGACGACATCGAATACGACGCGCCGGAGGACGGATAAACACGATCCCGTTCACAGGGCTGGCTGTGCCAGCCCTGTTCTGTACCATGCGATAGGAGAACACTATGGAAACCATTCTTGATCTGCTGCGCGGCGCGGAGGGCATCACCGCAGAGTCGCTGTACCTGACGGTGCTGCGGGTCAGCCTGCCGGTCCTGGCCCTGTTCGTGGTCATCCGCAGCGCCAAGTCGCTGCTGGGCTTCCGGCGCGAGCCGGAGGTCTGGGCCTGGCTGCGTCTGGCCACGGGGGAGCTGCTGCCCGTGACCCACTGGGAGAATCTGCTGGGCCGCAAGAAGACGGCGGACATCGTCCTGGACTTTGCCACCGTCTCCAAGAACCACGCGGTCCTCACCCGGCAGTCGGACGGCAGCTGGACCCTCACCGACATCGGCGGCCGCGGCCGGCTGCAGGTGGACGGCGCGGACTTCCTGTCCGGCCCCGTGGACTACGGCCAGACCATCAGCCTGGGCGGGCTGGAGATGACGCTGGAGCCCGTTTCCGAGGAGGAGGCCCAGCTCCAGGCGGGCTCCCGCACCAAGGCCGGCAAGGGCAACAGCCCCGGCCTGACCCTGGTGCTGCTGACGATCTTCCAGCTCATGGCCATGCTGGCCCTGCTCTTCAGCCGGACCGAGGACCGCACCGTGATCCTCACGGCCTTCTGCATCCTCATCGGGGTGGAGTGGGCCCTGTTCATCGGCCAGAAGATCATCCGCCGTTCGGGCTACGAGGTGGAGACCATCGCCTTCTTCCTCATGACCATCGGCCTGGGGGTGGCGGGCTCTGCGGACCCCGGCGACATGTACAAGCAGCTCATCGCCATGGGCGTGGGCCTGATCCTCTTCCTCTTCCTGGGGGCCAGCCTCCGGGATCTGGAGACCGCGAAAAAGGTCCGCTATGCCGCGGCCGCGGCCGGCGTACTGCTTCTGCTGGCCAACCTGGCCCTGGGCACCCGCATCAACGGCTCCAAAAACTGGATCATCATCGGCGGCTTCTCTCTGCAGCCCTCGGAGCTGGTGAAGATCTGCTTCGTCCTGGCGGGCGCCTCCACCATGGAGCGGATCGTCAGCCGGCGCAACCTGCTGCTGTTCGTGCTCTACACGGCCTTCATCGGCGGCTGCCTTGTGATCCTCAACGACTTCGGCACCGCGGCCATCTTCTTCGTGGGCTTCCTGTCCATCGCCCTGCTGCGTTCCAGCTCCTATCCCAACGCGGCGCTGATCATCGTGGGCGTGGGCCTGCTGGCGGTGCTGGTCATCATCGGCATCTTCGCCGTGAAGCACTTTCCCCATGTGGCCGACCGCTTCTCCGGCTACGGCCACATCTGGGAGGACCCCTACAACAAGGGCTGGCAGCAGACCAAGGCTCTGGAGTGCATCGCCTCGGGCGGCCTGTTCGGCCTGGGGCTCGGCAACGGCTGGCTTCAGAACATGGCCGGCGCCGGCGCCATGGACACCGACTGCGTCTTCGCCTACGTCTGCGAGGAATGGGGCCTGCTCATGGGCTGCATGATGGTCTTCGCCCTGGCGGCCCTGGGCCTGTTCGTGGTCCGCTCGGCCCGGGTGGGACGCAGCTGCTTCTACACCATCGCGGCCTCCGCCGCCATGTCCATCCTGCTCATCCAGGCGATACTGAACTTCTTCGGCACCGTGGACTTCCTGCCCCTGACGGGCGTGACCTTCCCCTTTGTGTCCAACGGCGGCTCCAGCATGATGAGCTGCTGGGGCCTGATGGCCTTCATCAAGGCCTGTGATACCCGGCAGAACGCCAGCTTTGCCGTGAAGCTCTCGGCCAAGCGGCAGAAGGGAGGCGAACGCGCATGAAAGCCACAGCCAAACGGACCGGCTTCGCCCTGGTGCTGGCCGCGATCCTGCTGTTCGGACTGCTGACCTTCTTCATCCGCTACTTCCTCTATGCCGATCGCTGGGTCAGCTTCCCGGGCAGCCCCCATGTCTACAGCAAAAACGGCAGCCTGGAGACCGGCCAGATCCTGGACCGCGGCGGCAGGGTCCTCTATGACACCGATTCCAGCCGCCGCTATGCGGACGACGCTCTGATCCGCCGCTCCACCCTGCACCTGCTGGGCGACAGGGAGGGCAACATCCCCGCCCGGGTACTGCGGAACTACACCTCCATGCTGGTGGGCTTCGACAAGCTCAACGGCACCTATACCATGGACATGGGCGGCGGCGAGATCCGCACCACGATCTCGGCCCAGGTACAGGGCATCGCCCTGCAGGCCCTGGACGGCCGCAAGGGCACCGTGGGCGTCTACAACTACAAGACCGGCGAGATCCTCTGCGCGGTCTCCTCGCCCACCTTCGATCCGCTCTCGCCGCCGGATATTGCCGGCGACACCTCGGGCAAGTATGACGGCGTCTACGTCTACCGCTTCTTCCACTCCACCTATACCCCCGGCTCCATCTTCAAGCTCACCACCACCGCCGCCGCGCTGGAGAGCCTCCCGGAGCTGGAGACCATGCGCTTCACCTGCACCGGCTCGTGCCGGATCAACGGCGAGAAGATCACCTGCTCCGGAGTCCACGGCGAGCAGAGCTTCTCCGAAGCGCTGGCCAACTCCTGCAACTGCGCCTTCGCCCAGCTGGCCCAGGAATTGGGCCCGCAGCGGCTGGCCCAAAAGGTCAGGGAGATCCGCCTGACCCAGTCTCTGGACGTCGACGGCATCCGCACCTCCGCGGGCCACTTCGATCTGAGCGGGGCCGACGCCAATGCTCTGGCCTGGGCGGCCATCGGCCAGTATACGGACCTGGTGAACCCCTGCCAGTATATGGTCTATATGGGGGCCATCGCCAACGGCGGCCAGGCCGCGGAGCCCTATCTCGTCAGCCGGGTCAAGCGCGGCGGCGGGGTCAAGTACGAGGCCGAGACCCGTCTGACCGAGCAGATGCTCACCCCCGCGGCCTCGCAGCGGCTGCGGGAGCTGATGCTGAACAACACCGAGACGGCCTACCAGAGCGCCCGGATCAAGGGCGTGAAGCTCTGCGCCAAATCCGGCACGGCCCAGAAGGGCGAGGGCAGAAGCACGGCCCTGTTCACGGGCTTTCTCGACAGCGAGGACTATCCTCTGGCCTTCATCGTGGTGGTGGAGGAGGGCGGCGGCGGCGCCGCCAACGCCGGCCCCGTGGCCAAGACCGTCCTCCAGGCCTGCATCAACGTCCTCAACGGCGAACAGTAGCGCCGGCTATACTTCGTGACTCTTGCGAGTTCAGCCGACCCGCCTCCCGCCCGCCCCGTAGGGGACGGGTTCCCCGTCCCGCCTTCGGTTCACGTCCGAATCACGCCGTAGGGGCGCACATTGTGCGCCCGCCTTCGGCCCCCGTCCGAATCACGCCGTAGGGGCCGATGCCCACATCGGCCTGCACCCCCCGTAGGGGCCGCTGACCCCATCGGCCCGCGTTCGGAACATCCAACGGGGCCGTCATCGACCGCCCGTGTTCAATCCCGTTTTGCAAACGGCAATTTGCAAAACGCTTCCATGATCCATTCTTCACATGATTATGACTGATCTTCTGCCGATCTACCACCCCGACCTTCCGCCGCTGCTGGCGGCTCTGGCCGAAACACCGCCCATGGACCGGCTGCGCCGGGTGGGCATGAACTGCGGCTGCGAATACACGCGCTTTCCCGTCTTTCAGGCGGGCCGGACCTACAACCGCTGCGTCCACAGCCTGGGCGTGGGCGCCATCGTCTGGCATTTCACTTCCGATCCCGCCCAGGCGGCCGCGGGCCTGCTGCATGACGTCGCCACCCCGACCTTCGCCCATGTGGTGGACTTCCTCCGGGGCGACTATCTGACCCAGGAGGCCACCGAGGCCGGCACCCGGGAGCTCATCGCCGGCAGCCCGGAGCTGACGGCGGTGCTGGACCGCTTCGGCCTGACCCCGGACCGGGTGGCGGACTACCACCTCTATCCCATCGCCGACAACGACAGCCCCCGCCTTTCCGCGGACCGGCTGGAATACACCCTGTCCAACGGCCTCAACTTCGGCTTTCTTGCCCCGGAGCAGGCCGCGGACCTCTACGGGGACCTGTCCGTGGCCCCCAACGAGACCGGCGAGGCGGAGCTCTGCTTCCGCAGCCGGGATCGGGCCCTGCTCTTTGCCCGGACGGCCCTGGCCTGCGCCAGGGTCTACGTCTCGCCGGCGGACCGCTACTGTATGCAGCTCCTCAGCGAGCTGCTGGCAAAGGCCGTGGGGGAGGGGATCCTGGCGGAGGCGGACCTCTGGGCGGACGAGCCTCTGGTGATCGACGCGCTGGAGCGCTCGCCCCTGGCCCCGGCGTGGGAGGCCTTCCGATCCCTTCGGTCCGTCCGCACCGCTCCGCCGTCGGCTGAGCCGCCGGACGACCGGCCCTGGCGCCGGATCCCGGCCAAAAAGCGGTGCATCGACCCGCTGATCCGCGATCAGGGGAGGGCCTCCGCCCTGGACCCCGCCTTCGCGGCGGACCTGTCCGCCTTCCTGTCGGAGCCCCAGACCGAGTGGATATTGGCCTCTGCGTAGGGAACAGGGAACAGGCAGCAGGGAATAGGCAACAGGCAACAGGCAACGGGCAACGGACAACAGGCAACGGGCAACGGGCAACGGACAACAGGCAACGGGGGACGGGGGACGCGGGACGCGCCCGAACAACGCCGTAGGGGCCGATGCCCACATCGGCCCTGGTTCGGTACACGCCCGACCAACGCCGTAGGGGACGGGTTTCCCGTCCCGCGTTCGGCCCCCGTCCGAATCACACCGTAGGGGCGCACATTGTGCGCCCGCCTTCGGTCCACGTCCGAATCACGCCGTAGGGGCCGATGCCCACATCGGCCCTGGTCCGGTACACGCCCGACCAACGCCGTAGGGGCGCACAGTGTGCGCCCGCCTCCGTCCTGCCTTCGGCACGATGAAAAACCTTACGGTTTTTCGCCGTGCCTCTTGCTTTTTTCGCCGGAATTCGGTATGATGCAAACAGGAAGGAAATACACCCCGCCGAATGAACATACAAAAATCAACAAAACAGGAGGAATCGCCATGAACCGTACCAAGCACCTCATCAAGCTCGCCCTCTTTGCCGTCCTGGCAGGGGTCCTGTTCCTGCTGGGAGCAGGGAAGAACTTCAACGCCGAGAGCTACCACATCAGCTGGGAGAGCGCGGGCCGGATCGGCCTCACGATCTTCATCGCGCTGGCCCTCGAACATCTGATTCTCTATATCCTCAGCTTCATCAAGCCCAAGCGCCACCGCGGCCGCACCCTGGTGACCCTGATCGCCAACCTGCTGCGCTACGTGGTCATCATCGTGATCCTCATCGGCGTGCTGTCGCTTCTGAACGTCAACACGCCCACCATCCTGGCCGGCATCGGGGTCATGGCGCTGATCATCGGCTTCGGCGCCGAGAGCCTGATCACCGACGTGGTCACCGGCTTCTTCATCCTCATGGACAACCAGTACAACGTCGGCGACATCATCGAGGTGGGGGGCTTCCGCGGCACCGTCTCCGAGATCGGCATCCGCACCACCAGCCTCATCGACGCCGGCGGCAACGTGAAAATCATCAACAACTCCGATATGAAGAACATCCTCAACCGCTCCGACAACAGCTCCAAGGCTGTTACGGACTTCTCCATCCCCTATGAGACCGACATGGAGAAGCTGGAGCCCCAGATCCCCGGCTTGCTGGAGGAGATCTATCAGTCCCACTCCGACATCATGAAAACCGCGCCCATCTATCTGGGCGTCCAGTCTCTGAGCGCCAGCTCGGTGGACCTTCGCTTCGTGGTGGAGGTCGGAGAGTCCGACATCTATTCCGGCGCCAGGATCCTGAACCGGGAGCTGCTGGTGGGCTTCCGGAAGCTGGGCGTGGAGTGCCCCTTCCCGCAGCTCGACGTACACAGTAAGTGATCCCCACCGCTGGAGGCAACGCTATGGATGATTACAGACATCCCGCCGAGTATTCCACGCCGCCGCCGGAATACGTTCCGAATCCGGCGCTGGAGTATCCGGTACCGCCGCCGGAATACGGTCAGGGCTCCGGCCCCGACGCCGCGGCGGGCAAGAAAAAACGGGGCTGGCGCAAGGCCCTGAGCCTGCCTGCGATCCTGCTTTCGCTCTTCCTCTGCTTTGAATCTACGCCCGCTGCGCCCATCCCGGACATGCCCCAGGGCAGCGTTCTGATCGACGTGCTCTACGCCGCCAGGGACGTGGACGCCGTGCGCTATTGCTACACGGTCTATACGCCGGCCCCCAGCCTGGACGCCACCCAGGAGCAGATCGACGCCTACAAGGGCACCCCCTATCCCATCAGCGTTTACGCGGCAGTCTCCGACGAGACGGGCCGTACCGTCGCCCCGGAGAACGATCCCGACGTCTGGGAAAGCTCCCGGTCCGCGTTTGAATACAGTGTGGACGCCTCCGACCTGGAGGGAGAGCTGACGCTGACCCTGACCGCCGTCTATACGGAGGAGGGAGAAGAGCGGCAGACCAAGGCAGTCATACCCCTGGCCGAGCTGCCGCCCGAGCCCGGGATGCATGCGGAGCTGGCCCTTGCGGAGAGCGGCGGCATCCGATACCGGGCGGAGTTTACGCCGCAGCCGGGAGACGACCACGATTACCGGCTTGAGGCACGGAACTTTTCCCTGGTCTGGTTCGATGAGAACGGCCTGGACTGCGGCCAGACCGTGGTCTGGGACTGGGATACCCTGCCCACGCTCAGCGGCAGCTCCGCCGAGGGCGGATATACCGCGGTCTATGATGGCCCTGCGCAGATCGAATGGCCCAACGACGAGGCCGTGGAATTCTGCGCCCGCCTGACCCTGTGGGATGAGACGTCCCGCTTCCCCTATACCGTCGATTCCAACCGGATCGTCCTGCCCTCCGAGCCCACCCTGTCCGGCACGCTGGAGGTCTTCCCCGGCGGCGAGGGAGAGGCGGTCTTCCGCCTGATCCCCCGACCCGACGACGAGCATGACTATCAGCTGCGGGTCATCAAGGCGGGCCAGGAGATCCACGACAACGGCCGGATCGAGGGCCTGTCCCTGGTGGACGTTCCCGGCGACATGGAGGTCACCGGCGACAGGGAGACCTGCTTTGAGGTCCGCTATTCCGGCGGCACCGGGGCGGCTACGATCCCCGAGGGGACCAAGCTCACCCTCTATATCGTCCTGGTGGACGATACCGACGGCAAGGAGTACACGATCTCCACCAACCCCGTCGACCCCGTGGAGCGGGTGACGGAATACCCCACCTATCCGCTGGAGGACGGGCAGATCGTGATCACGGTCTACAACGACACCCTGAACTTCGACGTACCCAGCCCCGTGGAGGTAGAGGACGACTACCGCACCATCCTGGCGGTGGACGCCGTTCCGGAGGCGGAGTTTACGGACTACGCCCTGCCTGCCGCCATTGCCCCGACGGGCTTCGGCTTTGCCGGCTATGTGGTCCATGTGGGCAACCCGATGGATCTCAGCGCCGACCAGGACGTGCTGTCCGATTACAACGGGGATCCTCCGGTGGACGTGCTGATCAACGAGGAAACGGTCGTTTTCCGGGTCGGCGATCTGCTGACCCGGGAGGATGTGGAGCGGGTCCCGCCCTCCGAGGACGGTGTGCGCTACGTGAATGTCCACGCCGTCTGGATCGAGGAGGATCCCACCACGCCCCAGATCTTCCTGGACGACGGTTTCGGCAACGTCACGGGCTACAGCCAGAACTCCCCCATGTACTCCGAGGGCTTCCTCTACCTGTGCAGCTACCCGGTCCCCGAGCATCCCGGCATGGTCTTCGACGGCTGGTATGACGAGAACGGCAACCGGGTGGATGTGCTGGTGTGCTACTTCTCCTTCACGCCCATGACCTATGACAGCGAAGGCAACTTCACCGGCTACGACTGGGACCGCCACAACACTGTGGCCCTCACAGCCCGGTGGAAACCCCAGTAATCGGCACCAGTCACCGGGGAACAGGGAACAGGCAACGGGCAACAGGCAACGGGGGACGGGGGATGCGGGGCACGTCCGTATAACGCCGTAGGGGCCGATGCCCTCATCGGCCCTGGTTCGGTACGCGTCCGACCAACGCCGTAGGGGCGCACATTGTGCGCCCGCCTTCGATATACGTCGGAACAACGCCGTAGGGGACGGGTTCCCCGTCCCGCCTTCGGTACACGTCGGAACAACACCGTAGGGGACGGGTTCCCCGTCCCGCCTTCGGTATACGTCGGAACAACGCCGTAGGGGACGGGTTCCCCGTCCCGCCTTCGGTACACGTCCGATCAACGCCGTAGGGGACGGGTTCCCCGTCCCGCCTTCGGTACGGAGAATCGCGTTGTTCTCTGTGCCGCAGCCGCAGGCGGTGCCTGATCCCCGATAAATAACCTAAATTGCCGGCACGGAACCCACCGTGCCGGCTTTTGTATCCCCGAAAACAACCCCCAGCTTCCGGTATCTTCCAAATCATCAAAATTCCGGGATACAAAGTTGATTATGTATCTTGACAATCCACTTATTTTGTGGTATAATTAGGGTATCCTAAAAAGATTATACTACCCCACAAGGAGGAATACCCATGCCGTCCAAACCGCTTTCCCGCAACCAATTCACCTTCTACGCCTCCTACTTCACCGCCATCGAGCATCTTCCCAAGGCCCGCCGATACGAGGCGCTCCGGGCGGTCATCCTCTATGCCCTGGAGGGAGCCGAGCCGTCGGAGCTGAGCGCCTCGTCGTCCGCGGTCTTCGACCTGATCAAACCCACCCTGGATTCCGCCCGGATCAAGGCGGCTGCCCGTCTGCGGGAGAAGGGAAAGGAGCCCGCGCCGGACCCCTTTGATTTTCCCACCGGGCGCAACAAGAAGGAGAATAAGAAAAAGAATAAGAGTGAGAATAAGAATGAGCGTGAGAGTAAGAGAGAGGATCCGTGTGAGGGGGAGAAGGAGCGGAAGGATGAGACGGAGGGGTCCTGCCGCCCGGCGGGTCTGAGCCCGCGGGACGATCTGGACCGGATCGCAGGTTCGGATCCCGCCCTTTCCAGAGAGATCAACGAAATGATCCGGTTCTGGCAGGGCCGCGGCGTGCCCTTGGAAAAGGACGAACGCGACATCAATGCATGGACGCTGGAGCTGATCGAGCCGGAGGACCGCCCAGCCGCGGTCCGCGACAGCCTGTCCCGGGAAGAGCGGCTGATCCATCGCCCCGAAGGATCCCGGTTCATGGGCCGGTAGGGGCGGCCATTGGCCGTCCCGGTTTGCGCATCAAACCATCGCCGGCAGGCGATCCTGCGACGTTCCGGAGAAGCCCCGCAGGGAACGCTCAAGCCCGCGCAGCGGGACGAGCGTTCCATCCGCCGCAGGCGGATCGGTGCGGGCGAAGGATCCCCAAAGCCGCCCTCCGGTCGGCGGATCGCTCGTCCCCGCCTTCGGCGGCGCATGAGCGATCCCTGCGGAATCTGCGCCCGTCTGTCATTTTCCTCTTGACAAATACCCCCAGGGGGTATATAATGTGAAAAAAGCGAGGAGGGAGCTCCATGGAAGCACAATGCTGCAAACCGGCGCGGTCCAAGCACCGCACGGAGGAGGAAAAGACCCGGCTGATCCACCGGCTCAACCGCATCGAGGGCCAGATCCGGGGACTTCGGGGTATGGTGGAGAACGACGTCTACTGCAACGACGTCCTGATCCAGTGCTCGGCGGTGAACGCCGCGCTCAACGCCTTTGAACGGGAGCTGCTGGCGGCCCACGTCCGCACCTGTGTGGCCGAGGACCTGCGTTCCGGCAGGGAAGAGGTGGTGGACGAGCTCATGGCCACCCTGCAGAAGCTGATGAAGTAGGCCCAGGGCCCGCTTCCGATTTTCTTGAGAGGTATTTGCAATGGAACAATACAACGTCACCGGCATGAGCTGCGCGGCCTGCTCTGCCCGGGTGGAAAAAGCGGTGAACAAGGTCCCCGGCGTCACGTCCTGCGCCGTGAGTCTGCTCACCAACTCCATGGGGGTGGAGGGGACAGCCGACCCTGCAGCCGTCATCGCCGCGGTCACCGGCGCCGGCTACGGGGCCTCCCTGAAACAGGGCGCGGAAACGCCCGGCGCCTCCGGTCCCGAGGGGGGCCGGACCTCCGCCTCGGCCGCCGATCCCGCCGACGCCCTGGCGGACCGGGAGACGCCCAGGCTCCGCCGCCGGCTGTTCTGGTCTCTGGGCTTCCTGCTGGCGCTGATGTACGTCTCCATGGGCCACAGCATGCTGGGCCTGCCCCTGCCGTCCTTTTTGGCGGACAACCACGTGGCCATGGGCCTGATCCAGCTGCTGCTGGCGGGCGTGGTCATGGTCATCAACCAGCGCTTCTTCATCTCCGGCTTCAAGGCCGCCCTGCACCTGGCGCCCAACATGGATACCCTGGTGTCGCTGGGCTCCGCGGCCTCCTTTGTCTGGTCGGTCTGTGTGCTCTTTGCCATGACCGGGGCCCAGGCCGCCGGAGACCGGGAGGCGGTGCTGTCCTATATGCACCAGTTCTACTTTGAGTCCGCCGCCATGATCCTCACCCTGATCACCGTGGGCAAGCTCCTGGAGGCCCGGTCCAAGGGCCGGACCACCGACGCCCTCAAAAGCCTGATGAAGCTGGCGCCCCAGACCGCCTCCGTGATCCGGGACGGAAAGGAACAGACCGTTCCCATCGCCCAGGTCCGGCAGGGAGATATCTTCACGGTCCGGCCCGGCGAGTCCGTCCCCGTGGACGGGGAGGTGCTGGAGGGCAGCTCCGCGGTGAACGAATCCGCCCTCACCGGCGAGTCCGTCCCTGTGGACAAGGCGCCGGGGGACGTCCTCTCCGCCGGCACGGTCAACCAGTCCGGCTTCCTCAAGGCCCGGGCCTCCCGGGTGGGGGAGGACACCACCCTCAGCCGCATCATCAAAATGGTCTCCGACGCCGCCGCCACCAAGGCCCCCATCGCCAAAGCCGCGGACAGGGTCTCCGGGATCTTCGTCCCCGCGGTGCTGGCCATTGCCCTGGTCACCACCCTGGTCTGGCTGCTGCTGGGCCGGGAGTTCTCCTACGCCCTGGGCAGGGGCATCTCGGTGCTGGTGATCTCCTGCCCCTGCGCCCTGGGCCTGGCCACTCCCGTGGCCATCATGGTGGGCTCGGGCGTGGGCGCGAGAAACGGCATCCTCTTCAAGACCGCGGTCTGCCTGGAGCAGACCGGCAAGGCAAAGACCGTGGTGCTGGACAAGACCGGCACGATCACCACCGGCGCGCCCGCCGTCACCGACGTGCTGCCAGTCCCCGGCGTCACGGAGGACGGGCTGCTGACCGCGGCCCTGGCCCTGGAGCAGAAGAGCGAGCACCCCCTGGCGCGGGCCATCGTGGAGTATACCGCGGAGGCGCACCGTGTGCCGGCGCGGGAGGTGACCGACTTCCGCGCCCTGCCAGGCAACGGCCTGGAGGCCGTGCTGGAGGGCAAGCCCCTGCTGGGCGGCAGCGTGAAGTTCCTCTCGGAGCGGGTCCCGGTGCCGGAAGAGTTCCTCTCCCGGGCGCAGACCCTGGCAGGGGAGGGCAAGACCCCCCTGCTCTTTGCCCATGCCGGGCGGCTCCTGGGACTGATCGCCGTGGCCGACGTCATCAAGCCGGAGAGCCCCGCCGCGGTGCGGGCCCTGCGGGAGATGGGCGTGAAAGTAGTTATGTTAACCGGTGACAATCAGCGCACCGCCGAGGCCATCGGAGCGCAGGCGGGGGTGGATGAGGTGATCGCCGGGGTCCTGCCCGAGGGCAAGGAGGCGGTGATCCGGGAGCTGCAGCGGCAGGGCAGCGTGGTCATGGTGGGCGACGGCATCAACGACGCCCCGGCCCTGACCCGGGCGGACGTGGGCGTCGCCATCGGCGCGGGCACGGACGTGGCCATCGACGCGGCGGACGTGGTGCTGATGAAGAGCCGCCTTTCCGACGTGCCGGCCGCCCTGCGGCTGAGCCGGGCCACCCTGCGCAACATCCGCCAGAACCTGTTCTGGGCCTTCTTCTACAACAGCCTGGGCATTCCCCTGGCGGCGGGCGTCTTCACGAAGCTCTTCGGCTGGACCATGAATCCCATGCTGGGGGCCGCGGCCATGAGCCTGTCCTCCTTCTTCGTGGTAACCAACGCCCTGCGGCTGAACCTGGTGAAGCTGCATCCCGCGGAGGGGCCGCAGCGGAAGGCGGAGGGCAATACGATCCTGGTCAAGGGCATGATGTGCCACAACTGCGAGCGCCACGTCCGGGAAGCGCTGGAGGCCCTGCCCGGGATCACGAAGGTCGAGGCCGACCACACCACCGGGAAGGTCAGCTTCACCGGCACGGCGGATCCCGCCGCCCTGAAGGCAGCGGTGCAGGCCGCCGGATATAAATTTGTGAAAATCGTAAAATAATCTATACAACACCGGAAAAATGTGCTAAAATAGATCGGTAAACCAGGCACGGGCCCCGGCCCGATCCAACAAAGAAAGGATACGTCAAAATGAGTGAAAGAACCTTTACCCCCGCCGAAATGGCGAAATATATCGACCACACCCTGCTCAAGCCCCAGGCCAACCTTTCCGACATCCGCAAGGTCTGCGACGAGGCCAAGGCTCTGAACACCGCTTCCGTCTGCGTGAACCCCAGCTACATCAAATTCGTTGCCCAGGAGCTGGCGGGCACCGACGTGACCCCCTGCTGCGTCATCGGCTTCCCCTTGGGCGCCACCACCCCCAACACCAAAGCCTTTGAGGCCGCCGAGGCTGTGGCCAACGGCGCCGGCGAGGTGGACATGGTCATCAACGTGGGCGCCGTGAAGTCCGGCGACTGGGCTCTGGTGGAACGGGACATCGCCGCCGTCGTGACGGCGGTGGACGGCGAAGCCAAGGTCAAGGTCATCATCG
>JAEEGL011870488.1_pt1 | contig 14854 bp, 12 predicted proteins | sample 9134231 | NCBI WGS metagenome assembly JAEEGL01 (sample SAMN16246548, study PRJNA631951) | gut metagenome | biome: gut microbiome; feature: rumen; material: fiber-attached | host: Bos | place: Iran: Karaj | collected 2018-10 | reverse complement strand
CTCGACCTTTTTGGACTCGTGGATATCCGATAACGGAGCATGTGAGCCCATCCATGTGGCACCTGCCGTTGAATCCACGGCAAACAGACACTGGCCTGCATTGAGGAAATTACCGGGATAGCTCGAAATCTTGAAGGTTGAGAAGGCTCCTGTCTCGGCATGAGATGCAACCGTATGCAGTATCTCTCTTGTATCATCAGAGAATATGCCTATCTCGCCCTCCGGGGTAGAATAAGGTGCATCCAGCTGACGGAGCATCTGTATCATCATATTGTCAGTGGACTTATAGATAAAGGGGATCATAACCTTCTGGCCGTTCACCTTGTAATTGCCTTCCGCATCAGTCTCCATAGCCTTCTCAGATACTTCCCAGACAAAATCCCAGGTAAGGACATCAGGGAGTTCGTATCCGAGTTTTTCAACATATGTCCGGTTGACATAACAAGCTTCGGTCGAGCGCATGTAGGGAAGCGCATATGTTGAATCACTTATCTTACACTCATTGATAAACTGCGGTACTATCTCATCTGCTCTCACGGAATCGAATCTCACCCTAAATCCGCCCATGCCGTAGTCCGGATCCGACATCAGCTCATCAAGCGGAACAACCGTATTGTCTCCCGTCATATATGTCGCTATATGATCTGGATATGTGATACATACATTGGGTGTTGTTCCCGTGGAGATATTGGTGATCACATCATTATAGATCTTGCCGTAATCGGTATAGAGTCTCAGATCAACCCTGATATTCGGATAGACTTCCATGAAGTCCGCGATAGCCTTCTTATATATATCCGTCTGGGTCTTGTTGGTATCGTTCTTCGCCCAGAATGTGATGTTGTAGGTCTTGGTCTCGTCAAACTCTTCGGGAACCGTAAAGGCCTCCATCCCCTTGCGGCCGTGACAGCCTGAGAGGACCAGAGATGATAATGACACAAGTGTCATAATTGCGGCCATCCTGCCTCTTAGTGTTCGCCCCGATATGCGGGCAGTCCGGTCTGATCTGCGATTGAGTCTTCCTGTTTTTAACATGATCATCCCTTGATACCTCCTCTTGAGACACCTGCCATGATCTTCTTGTGGAATACTAAGAAGAGGATTATCAGAGGTACGGATATGGCTACGACTGCTGCCATCATCGCAGGGATATTCTCACGTCCGAAACCGTTCTCGCGGATGGACTGTATGCCGTTGCTGACAAGGAAGTAGTTCTCATCATCGGTTATGAGCCTCGGCCATACATATGCATTCCAGCACTCGATGACCTTTAAGATCATGATGGTCACGATCGTAGGCTGCGAGATCGGTATCATCACCTTCCATAAGTACTTGAAGTCGGATGTTCCGTCCACCTTGGCGGCCTTGTAGAGCTCCTCAGGGATCATCTCGAAGTTCTCCTTGAGCAGATATATATAGAAGACCGAGGTCACGGAAGGAAGGATGAGACCTAAGAATGTATTGCGCAGGTCAAGGTTTGTGATCGTCACGAAATTGGTGATGATCACAAGCTCGTTGGGGATCATCATAAGGGCGAGGAAGAATGCGAAAAGAGCCGATCTTCCCTTAAAGTCTATGCGGGCAAAGGCATAAGCAGACAGGATGATGACGATCATCATAAGCCCCGTGGTCACAAGGGTAAAGATGATCGTATTGACAAAGTACCTGCCTAATGGAACTGCCGTAAAGGCATTCACATAGTTCTCAAAAGTGGGATTTGTCGCATAGAGCCTCGGAACATATTCCCCGTTATAGGACGCATAGCTCTTGATGGATGTGAGCAGCATCCAATAGAAGGGGAAGAGCACTATGAGTGCCCAGAGCGTCAGCAGTATATACGTGATCGTTGTCTTGATCTTTCGTGTCCTGTTCATAACTGTCCTTATCTTATAGTCCTGATCCTGTTTGGAGCTGATACGTCAGCCCGGCCGAACATTATTGTGTCACGGTCTTCCTGCTTATAAGAAGGTTGATCACCGTGATCGTAAATACTATGGCAAACAGGATAAGTGCTGCTGCCGATGCATACGAAGGATAACCTCCGCTGTTGCCGTAGAGCATATCATATACATAGCCGACGATGGTATTCATCCCGGCGCTGTTAAGGTCCGTTCCAAAGAGAGCAACCTCATCACTGTAGGCCTTGAACGCACCGATAAATCCCGTGATGATAAGGTAGAATATGGTGGATGAGATCATTGGCAGAGTGATCTTTACAAATATCCTGAAGGAACTCGTGCCGTCCACCCTGGCTGCCTTATAGTAATCCTGATTGACCGAAGCCAGCGCACTTGTAAGTATGAGGATCTTAAAGGGGATGACAACCCATACCGTGTAGATGCACATCACCATGATCTTGGCCCAGTAGGGACCGTCTATAAAGTCGACGCTCTTACCGCCGAAGGCATTGATCAGCAGATTGATAAGACCGTCAGTATAAGCGGTCTTCTTGAATAAGATCATGAATACCAGACCTACTGCCAGAGTATTGGTCACATAGGGCAGGAAAAAGATCGTCTGGAAGAGACTCTGGATCTTACCTATCGAACTTAAGCCAAGGGATATGAGCAGCGCCAGTCCCGTGGACAGCGGCACAGTGATGATCACGATGATAAAGGTGTTCTTAAGTGCCTGTACAAAGTATGTATCATGTAAGACATAGGAATAATTGAACAGTCCGTAGCCAGAATAGACCTGGGATGCAAAGTTATAGTTCTCTTCTACGGAATAGATGAGTACGTCAATAAGAGGGTATACCATGAATACCCCTAGGAATATGAGCGCCGGCAGCATATAGAGCCATCCGGTCAGATTTGATCCAAGCCGAAGTTTTTTCATATTATCTTATCGTTTATAGGAATCCCTTATACTTACCTGTTTGTACAGAGCCTTTGCGTCCTTCGAAGTTAACCGTTTATAACATCTTCCGTCTCTGCATCGAAGACATGGACCTTATTGGGCTTAAGTGAAAATCTCACAGTATCCTTGGATTCATCCACATCATTTTCTGCACTGATGATGGAGCGGACACAGACAGTTCCGGCTTCCGTTGCCGCATCATGGAATGAAACGACGCTTATGTCACGTCCCATGACTTCCACACGGTCAAGCCTGCATTCAAGAGGTCCGTTCTCATCTAGGATAAAGCCTTCGGGACGGACGCCTATATATACATCCCTGTCTGATGACTTCATATCCATTACCCTGGAATCACCGATGTATAATCCATTATCCTTTATATGTCCGGTAAAGACATTGATCGCAGGTGTCCCTAAGAACTTGGCCACAAAGAGGTTCACGGGCTTATCATATACTTCCTGAGGCCTGCCGACCTGATGTATCCTGCCCGACTTCATGACTACTATCATATCGGAGATACTCATGGCCTCTTCCTGGTCATGTGTTACGAATATGGTGGTGATGCCTGTCTCACGCTGTATGCGGCGGATCTCTTCCCTGGTCTGAAGCCTGAGTCTTGCATCCAGATTGGATAAGGGCTCATCAAGCAGAAGTATCTTCGGTCTCTTAACAAGTGCCCTTGCGATAGCCACTCTCTGCTGCTGGCCTCCGGACATCTCCTTCGGCTTACGTGCCATAAGAGCTTCGATCTGGACAAGCTTCGCTGCCTCCAATGCCTTGGCACTCATCTCTTCCTTTGTAAGCTTCTTATCTCCCTTGAAGTTCTCAAGAGGAAAAGTGATGTTCTTCTCAACGGTCATATGAGGATAGAGAGCATAATTCTGGAATACCATCCCTACTCCGCGCTCTTCGGGCGGAAGATCGGTCACTTCATCGTCTCCGAAGAAGATCTGGCCGCGGGTCGGCTTCTCCAGTCCGCAGATAAGGTTAAGCGCCGTACTTTTACCGCAGCCCGAAGGTCCCAATAAGCCCACGAGCTTACCGTCCGGTATCTCTATATTGAAGTCATCGACTGCCACAACCTCAGTCTTGTCTTTTTTATCCCTGCTCGGGAATATCTTGGTAAGTCCTTTAAGTACTACCTTCATCGCTTCTTTATCTCCATATCATAACCATAACCCTGAGGGTGCCAAAAGGCTTAAGCCCCGCCTCTATCCTTCAGTATACACAACTTCCCTGTATCCTACAATGAAAGATACCCGGGAAGACAGAAAAAGCGTCGGTCCGAAGACCGACGCCATTGCATTTGGGTTAAGGAAGAAATACCCCCGTTTGGGGTTAACAACCGGAAACCGGTTATTGGTGGAAGGTATTTCTTTCTTATTGGGGTATAGCAAAAAACTACAAAATGTATTGGGGGGTTACATCTAGTATAATATCCCAACCACCCCTGTACAACAATACTTCACTTGAACAAAATTTACAAAAACAAGGTCTCAGAATTGTGCAATATATACAAACGAAATCGATTAAGAAGATTCATTGCGTATGGTTTTTGTAGATGTCCACATGATCATATATACATCTCCAGGCACTGTGGGCGTTCACGGTAACGGCTATATAGTTATGCCCCGCTGCTGAAGTAAAGTAGCTTGCCGCACAGTTTCGCGACTCAACCACAAAGCCGGTCTTGGCTCCGATCACTTCACCGCCGGTATCCTTATCCTCGATACGCCTTAAGAACCAGTTGGATATCTCGATCCCGTCGGGATGATCCGCGGTCGCTGTCGTTGTATACTTATGAGCCGACAGCACCTGCCTGCAATATTCGTTATCCATGGCCGCATTGAGGATCTTCGCGATATCCTCGCAGGTCGAATAGTTCTGCTCATCATGGGAGCCCGAAACGTTTGCAAAATGAGTTGTTCCCGAGATACCAAGGGACTCCGCTCTCTCATTCATCATGTCCACGAACTCATCCATACTCCCGGCCACCTGTATGGCCAGCTCCGCCGCCGCGTCAGCTCCTGAAGGCAGAATGGTTCCGTAGCATAAGTCCTTAAGCGTCACCTGCTCATCTATGGCAAAATTGACAGCGCTTAACTTCTTACTGTAAGCGTAGTTGGTCGCCGTTGACGAGACGGGCACCTTTTTCTCAAAATCATCTATGTTCTCGACAGCTACTAAGAGCGTCATGATCTTCGTCATCGATGCCGGATAAATCCTTGCCTTATAATCCACAGAACCCGTGATCAGTCCGTTGTCCACATCCACAAGGATGGCATTGAGGCTTGTCATATCCTCGCTTGTAAGGTTATCAACACTATCCGCTTCAGTGTATGTATAGGTACGGCCTACGGATGAACGGTTATCAAACTCGGGCTTTGGCACCTCAGGCTCTGCATCCGCCTCTGATACCGATGGCTGGATGACTATCCCACCCTGTCCGGTGACCTGAGTGTTACCTTCATCGTTACCTGCGTCCGCTGCCTTATCTCCGCCGATCAGGACCTGTACTATCAGGGCGATCACTATGGCTAAGATGGCAACGCCCGCTGCAAGCAATGTCCATTGCCTGATACGGGCTATCCTCTGTCTGCGCTTCATCGCAGCTATTCTTTTATTCCATTCGGCTCTGTCTCTTGTAACCGAACCTTGTGACATCTTGTACTCCTGTATTACTTACCGGGTCCGACAGGAACTCTCCTGTACAGACCCTTATTTCTTATCCTTCTTCTTAGCGGTCTTCGGCTTACTGAGTGCAGCCCTTCTCTTAGAGCCCGATCTTCCGTGTCTTAAGACCATGGCTCCGCCCGGCTCCACGATGACCTTAAGGATACCTTCCTCGTCCTTTATGCGTCGCCCGCGAGCCTTAAACCCGTTACGGTCCGTACGTAACTTAATACGGTATTTTTTACCCTTGCCTATACCTAACATCCATACCGGAAGCCTGTATTCCATAGCCACGTTCATGGTATTCACGATCACTACGGATGCTTCCTTCTTATAAACTCTTCCGTATGCCACCGAACCCTTATATACGGGAAGCTTGATAAGGGAACCGAACTTAAGCTCGGGACAAACCTTGTGGAGCCTGATCGCCTTCTTATGAAAAGCAAGCATCTCCTGGTCCTCATTGCCCCAGGGATAGGGACGTCTGTTGTCCGGATCCGTGAATCCGGGAAGGCCTGCCTCATCTCCGTAATAGAGCGTGGGCGCACCGATCCAGGTCATCTGCATAACGACAGCCTGCCTCATGACAGCCTTGTCAGCACCTTCACTTGCAGCTTCCTTGCCGAGCTTGTCTACTCTTCCCACATTGTGGGTGGTACGGGTCAAGAACCTTGAATGGTCATGATTGCTGAGCTCATTCATCGCCGTCTGAAGAGAGGGCATGGAAAATGTGGCACTGCTCCTTGCCATGCTGTTCCAGAATGCATCGGTATCTCCGATAAGCTCCGGCTTATATTCATCATTGTGCTTTTCTATGCCTGTTAAGAACCATGATACAGGTTCCATGAAGGCGTCATAGTTCATGACGGTATCCCACTGGCCGCCGCTTAACCACTCGGAAGCATCGCCATAATGCTCTGCCAGGATGATCGCATCCGGATTGGCTTCCTTCACGGCCTTACGGAAATCCTGCCAGAACCTGTGGTTGGTCTCGGGATCGGGACCTAAGTCAGCTCCCACATCAAGGCGCCATCCGTCTGCATTATAGGGCTCAGAAACCCATTTGGCACCGATGCCCAGTATATAATCATAGAGTTCCTTACAGTTGTAATTAAGCTTGGGAAGGGTATCATAATCCCACCATGCAACATAGTCTTTGTTATAAGGCCACTCATCACTCTTATATGTGAAGTAGTCATGATAAGGACTCGTCTTCTCAATATATGCTCCCTTGGAATAGCCGGCAGCATTCTCATATATAAGCTCTCTGTCGATCCACTTGTTAAACGAACCGCAGTGATTGAATACTCCGTCTAAGATCACACGGATGCCCCTGTTATGAGCCTCTGCCGTAAGCTTGCAGAAGAGTTCGTTGGAAGCTTCGAGATTCTCCTTGCTTGATACTCTTGAGATGAACCGCTTGGCCTCGACATTACCCTTGTCGGGAGAATCAAGTAAGTTGCCCTCATCTTTTACAATGACACCGAAATGGGGATCGACATAGTCGTAATCCGCAGTGTCATACTTATGATTCGAAGGGGATACAAAGATCGGATTAAGGTAGATCACCTCAACTCCGAGCTTCTTGAGATAATCAAGCTTGTCTATAACACCCTGAAGGTCACCGCCGAAGTGCTCGTAAGTACCTTCCTCTATGTCCTCATCCCATTCCTTGTGTCTGACAAGCTTGTCAACATACTTGTACTCACCCGTCAGGACATCATTGGACTTATCACCGTTGCAGAATCTGTCCACATAAATCTGATAGAATACCGCACCCTTGGCCCAGTCGGGAGTCTTGTAGCCGGGGATCACCCTGAACCTGCAGGAGTCATCCACGGCATCGGGATTGCCCGTCTCCTTGGTCACGCCGCGGTAGTCATATATATAATCCTCATCCTCGATCGTGACCTTGAAGTAATACCTGATCATATGATCGCTTAAGGTCACCCTGGCCTCGTAGAATTCGAACTCATCCTTACGGCGCTTCCGCTTCATGGACAGGATCTCATCATCCACTATGATCTGTGCCTTCTGCACAACCTTGCGGGGTGTCCTGAGTCTTATCTTAAGTGTCTCGCCTGCTGTCGGTTCAACGTTTGATATGTATTCTGATGTGGTATCCGAATAGATCAGTCTCGTCAAATTTTCCATGATATCTTACTCTTATCTGTCAAACAATGCCTCAAACTCTTCTCTGTTGATGCGCTCCTTCTCGATCAGGAGCTCGGCACTCCTGTCAAGGACATCCCTGTTCTCAAGGATGATATCCTTGGCCTTTCTGTAGCAGTCCTCAATAATGAGTTTGACTTCCTTATCTATCTCACCGGTGATGTATTCACTGTGAGACCTCGGATGAGCCAGATCTCTTCCTATGAAGACTTCCTCATCCTCATCATCATAATTGATGACACCTATATTCTCCGACATACCGTACTTGGTAACCATCTTACGGGCTGCTCTCGTAGCTCTCTTGATATCGTTGGAAGCTCCGGTGGTTATATCGCCGAAGATGATCTCCTCTGCTATACGGCCGCCTAAGAGGACCATGATATCCTGAAGCATGCTGCCCTTGGTCTTGAACATGTCATCTCTCTCCGGAAGAGGCATGGTATAGCCTGCTGCCCCGGGACCGGTAGGAATGATCGATATGGTGTATACGGGATCCATATCCGGGAGAACGTGGAAGAGGATCGCATGTCCTGATTCATGATATGCGGTGATCTTCTTCTCCTTATCGGAAATGATCCTGCTCTTCTTCTCGGAGCCGATACCGACCTTGATAAAGGACTTACGTATGTCCTCCATGTTGATATATGCTCTGTTATCCTTGGCTGCCACAATGGCCGACTCATTAAGGAGGTTCTCAAGGTCCGCACCCGTGAAGCCTGCTGTGGTCTGTGCCACCTGCTTAAGGTCGACATCCTCTGCAAGCGGCTTGTTCCTTGCGTGGATCTTGAGTATATCTTCTCTGCCCCTGACATCCGGAGAACTTACCGAGATCTTACGGTCGAATCTGCCGGGTCTTAAGATGGCGGGATCAAGTATATCTACTCTGTTGGTCGCTGCCATGACTATTATGCCTTCGTTGACACCGAAACCGTCCATCTCAACAAGCATCTGATTGAGGGTCTGTTCCCTCTCATCATGTCCGCCGCCCATACCGGTTCCTCTGCGTCTTGCAACGGCATCTATCTCATCTATGAATATGATACAGGGTGAATTCTTCTTGGCCTCTGCGAACAGGTCTCTAACTCTGGAAGCACCCACGCCCACGAACATCTCAACAAAGTCCGAACCCGAAATGGAGAAGAACGGTACGCCTGCCTCTCCGGCTACGGCCTTGGCAAGCAGCGTCTTACCGGTACCGGGGGCACCTTCAAGAAGGATGCCCTTGGGGATCCTGGCTCCGACCTTCGTATACTTCTCGGGGCTCTTAAGGAAGTCAATGATCTCCTCTAAGTCTTCCTTTTCCTCTCTAAGACCGGCCACATCGCCTAACTTGGTCTTGGTATCTTCATCCAGCTTGGCGCGGCTCTTACCGAAGTTCATCATCTTGTTGCCGCCGGCTGCGGGACCTCCGCTCATCATGAAGAACAGAAGCACCACTATGGCGATGATCGAGAGGATCGGAATACCGTATGCAATGATCACGCTCTCCTTAGGCACATTCTGTACCACGGGATCGATATTGTAGGATTCCAGATACTTCTGGATCTCATTCACATCGGAAACATTGAGTTCTCTGTGATCACCGTCCTTAAGCTCTATATCCAGCACACCCGTCGGAACTTCCGTATTGGGATTGATCTCCACATGAGTTACATTCCCGGCTTCAAGATCCAGCTCAAATGCTCCTCTGGTATATACATTACCTATGGCCTTGTTGGATGCATACCACACCATCATAAGCGCAGCCACAAGTATCAATACAAAATAAAAATTAAATACCTTATTATTCTTGCCCATAATCCGTTACTTCAAATATCCCCTGTCTCCGGGTTCAATAAAACACTTAATCAAACTTTACTACTCCGATATACGGAAGGTTGCGGTATCTCTGATCGTAATCCAGGCCGTATCCCACAACAAACTCATCCGGTATCTCAAAGCCCGTATAATCGACCTTCACATCCACAACTCTTCTCTCGGGCTTATCAAGCAGAGTGCACAGCCTTAAGCTGTTAGGCTTCCTGTCGCTCAGCATCTCAAGGAGATAACTCAGTGTCCTTCCCGAATCCACAATATCCTCGATGACGATCACGTCCTTGCCCTCTAAAGGCTCATCCAGATCCTTGACTATACGTACGACTCCGCTGCTCTTGGTGCCGCCGCCGTAGCTCGATACACTCATGAAGTCCAAGGATACGGGAACCGTGATCCTCTTGGCAAGCTCACACATGAAGAAGCTTCCGCCCTTCAGTACACATACAAGGTGTACGCTCTTACCGGCGTAATCTGCACTTATCTTTTCTCCAAGTTCCTGGATCTTTTTATCAACTTCCTCTTCCGTCAACATGATCTCAACATGTTCAGCCATTGTCGTTCTCCTTTTGTGTTATGTCAATCTCTAGTATCCTTTTGCTGTCTTCCGACAGCTTGAAGTATTCACTCACTCTGTAGCCTATCACCCACAACACATGATCTTCCTGTACAAGCAGCGGAATACTGTCACGCCTGTATTTCTCTATCTTCTCATTGACCATGTAATCCTGAAGGGATTTCCTCGAATAGGCACTGTTGATCGTGAGATAATCGCCACTCTGTCTGTGGCGTAAATACAACTTAGAACAATCTATTTTATCATAATCGAACCACTTAGTATATGTTTTATTGGGTATCTCGGGCTTGTTTCTGTAAGATCTGACCCTTACCGTCACGATACGGCCGTCATCAAGTACTGATGTCCAGCCCTCGCCCTCTGTCAGGTTGGGGAGCGGGATCATAAGCTCCTCTCTGACAGTCTGCTCATCATCACCCTGATCCGGTACAAAGATCATATGGTCATAGGACCTGATGACCTTGATCCCGTAGGGAAGATCCATGGTCTTCTCACCTTCGCCCTCGCAGAGAGCAAGTATGCCCTCAACGTGATTCCTGGTGATATCCTTGCGGGCGGGAGTCAGCTTCTCTATGATCCGTAAGATCAGCTCTCTGGTGATATATTCGTTAAGAGAAGCTATCGCTCTGAGCATAAGACGGATATGTCCGGCTTCGTCCACATGGACATATCTTCCATAGGCTCTGTCCACCTGTGACGTTATAAACTCCTCTATCTTAAGCATATCCTCAGACATTGCCGCAATGTGCTCAATGGTCCTGTCATTGACGGATGCAGTAAGCTCGGGAATGATATCGAGCCGTATCTTGTTTCTCGTATAATCGGTGGATGAATTGGTGCTGTCCGTGCAGTAGTCCTGGCCGATCTCATTAAGATATTCCTCGATCTCGGATCTGGTCATATATATCAGGGGTCTTATGACTTCATCCTGTACCGGCGCTATCCCCACCATGCCGTGCAGACCGGTTCCTCTGCACATATTGATAAGGACCGTCTCCGCAAGGTCATCCCTGTGATGTCCCACGGCGATCTTATCCGGCTTAAGCTCACGCATGGAATCATATCTTATCTTACGTCCCGCTTCCTCAACGGACATATGCAGTGAACGGGCTGCCTCCTCCACATCCACCTGCTTTGAAAAAAACGGGATATCAAGCTTCTCGCAGAGCCTTCTTACAAAGTCCTCATCCTGCGAAGCATCAGGCCTGATCATATGATTTAAATGAAAAACCTGCAGCGTATAGTCTGTCCTCTCTCTATACTCTGCAAGCTGCAATAAAAGGGTAACCGAATCCGCGCCGCCGGATATACCTGCAACGATCCTGTCACCCTCCTCTATCATATTGTTGTTTTCAATTGCTTCCAGAACTCCCTTAAGCAAACTCTGTCTCCGTTCTAACCGTAATGCGAATAACCTGTGACATCACGTTGTATGGTAACGGTATGGGAACGCTGCTCCCTGACCGCTATTCTTCCTTGAAGATGATCTCATCCTCCTTGACTAAGCCAAGCTTCTCCTTAGCGACCTCCTCTGCATATCTCTTGGTCTTGGTATACTTCTCATATTCGGCGATCTCCTCGGCACGCTTACTCTCTTCCTCTATCTGTGCCTGGATATCGGCCTCTCTCCGGTCATACTCGGCCTGTCTCCTGCTTATGTCTCTCTTACCTACGGACACGACGATAATAAGCATCACGAGCACGATCGTGATGAGGATCACCGAAACCTTATTCTGCCTTTTTCGTGTACTTCTTACGAGATACTTGTTCTTCATATATATCTGTACAGCTCCCCGGCTTCATCCTTGCGAACGGTCTCTTCCACTGCGATGACCTCGACATTGACATCCTTGTTGCCGAAGTTGATGGTGATCTTATCTCCCACCTTAACATTGGCCCCGGCCTTGGCTACATTGCCGTTAATTAAGACTCTGCCTGCGTCGCAGGCCTCGTTGGCCACCGTACGCCTCTTGATGAGCCTTGATACCTTGAGATATTTGTCCAGTCTCATATATCCACCTTCCATATCACATCGATATATCAAGTATACCACATTTTCAATCATTATAATGAAAAAAGGGGTAAGTACCTAGGTACTCACCCCTGACTGTTCAGTCTCAATCTGTAACGATCAGATTAGTTAACAGCGTCCTTAAGAGCCTTACCAGCCTTGAACTTAGGAGCCTTAGAAGCCTTAATCTTCATGGGCTTACCTGTCTGAGGATTTCTACCCTCTCTAGCTGCTCTCTTAGTAACTTCGAATGTACCAAAGCCAACTAACTGAACCTTGTCACCCTTCTTAAGAGCCTTTGTTACTGCGCCTGTGAAAGCCTTAAGAGCTGCCTCAGCATCCTTCTTAGAGAGTTTAGCTTCCTTTGCGATAACTTCAACTAATTCTGTCTTGTTCATGGAAATTCTCCTCCTATAAATCGGTTTATCTTGTGCGTTTTCTGCACTGCCTATACTATATATAGACCTTTTTATAATGTTTGTCAACAACTAATAACGATTTTTTCGCTTTTTATGGGCTTTTTTTGCAATTATATACTGTTTGTGTGCCTATTTTTAGCCATTTGCGGACGGTGTGGTTGACGTAACATCACTGTTTTCCCTGCTTTCTTCCTCTTCGCTTTCCGCAGATGCCGTCGGAGTAGGATCTCCTTCCTCTTCTTTCGGCTCGGAAGTGGGCGCAGCCTCAGGAGTCGGAGCCTTTGTAGGCGTCGGCTGCGGCTTCCTGGTCGGAGCGGGTTCCGGTGTAGGTGTAGTCTGCGGTATCGGAGTCACAACAACAGTACCTTCATTGGGAACCAGATCCGAGAATGAGAACACTTCATCCTTGGTCTGTGTATCGACTGCGATGGTGTAGCTCCTTGTTACATATCCTTCCTTACGCAGGATCAGCTCGTGCTTACCGCTGACCTTAGTAAAGCTTACAGGAGAGATACCCATATAATTGCCGTCCAGATATACCTCTACTCCCGTGGGAGAACTTACCGTTATCTTATAACCGTTTATGGTCGTACCCGTACTTACTACATCCGTTGAAGGAGAAGATGTGGGCTGGGGAGAGGGTGAAACCACAGGCGATACTCCCGGTGATGCTATAGGCGCATAAGGATCCCTCTCGCCTTCAAGCGTTATCTCCAGGGTAGCATTCTCCGAACCGACCTTGATATACTGTGTCAGAGTCTGATATCCGGGTGCTCTGGCTATAAGCTGGTGTACTCCGTACTCCACCTTTACCGGTGCAGATATATCTACCTGCTCTCCGTCTATGAACACCTCTGCATCTGACGGGTCCACAACAAATATGATATTACCGAAGGACTTCTCCTCTTCAACCGGTATATCACCTATATCCAGCTCGGTCTCCTTATTCCTGTTGATACTTACCGTCTTAAGACCTTCCACTCCCTTATTGGAGAGCGCTACATCATAGGTCCCCACGGGAACGGCGATGATCATATCTTCTCCGATGGTCTTGATGATCTTGGATCCTTCTATCTCTATCCATCCGCCCACGAAATACTCTTCATTCTTAAGGCGCAGGTATCCGTGCCCTTCGTCAATGGTAACGGAATAGACCATCCTGTCCACTCCCTTAACGGTTATGGTGTCCACGGGATTGATATCCATCAGTTCAGCCTTGTTGCCGTCTGCATAGACTTCAATGGTCTTGTCGAACCTGTAGTTGCTTCCGGAAGCATACATGCGGTTCTCAAGTTCATCTATGTCAAAATCCCTGATCCCACTTAACTCCCATGCATCCTGCGATCCCTGCATCGAATTGAGCAGTCTCTTGGTCTTAAGGAAAGTTATATCCACTATGGAACCTACATCCACCTGCTCCATGGACAGGGCTGTACCATACTTGTCATATACCTTGCTCGTACCGTCATAGTTAAGCGTATACTCTCTTCTGACCTCTCTGTTATAGAATGTAATGGTCTTGTCGGCAGTATTCTTCTCAACTATAAGAGCATCCTTATCCGCACTGTCATACATCCCGGCCTTGGTCACGATAAATCCGGTATCCTTCTTGCTTGCGGCTCCGGGCGATGAACTGCTGCCGCATGCGATCAACATGGTCATGGCTGCAATGAGAATCACAAGCAGAGCTTTCTTACCATATGCAGTTGTCAGAATCCTGTTATCCTTCATCTTACCTGTCTGTGTCCTGTAAAAAACGGACCCTTAACCTATTCACCGTCCGACAGTATCTTCTCTGCCTCGGCCAGCAGAGTCTCCCTGGTGTTCTTATCCGGATCCTCAAGTACCAGTTCCAATAACTTATTGAGTATTGCGCCGATACCCGGTCCGGGCTTGACTCCGAGTCCTATTATATCACTTCCGCCAACGGCCAGGTCAGCTATGACAACTCCCTGTCCTTTAGCCATTATATCATCATATAAAGTCGTAAGTCTGTCAAGATGAGCAAGCTTCTCTGCGCGCATATAATCCGACTGCGCGAGTGTATCCGCATGCTTGACCTTGATAAGCAGCGGGAATACATCCTTACCCAGCTTGTTCATGGCTCTTCTTACGGCCTTCTCATTATCCTCTACCTTAAGATCATGATTCCTCACAAGGACCTCGACAGTCCGAAGCGTATCGTTATCAAACTTAAGTCTCTTCATAATAGAGTGCGCCATCTCTGCCGAGCGCACATCATGACCGTAGTAATGCTCCTTGCCTTCGTCATCGACGATCCGGCACTCGGGCTTGGCTATATCATGCAGGAGCATAGTGTATCGAAGCGCT
>JAEEGL010387730.1_pt1 | contig 14854 bp, 13 predicted proteins | sample 9134231 | NCBI WGS metagenome assembly JAEEGL01 (sample SAMN16246548, study PRJNA631951) | gut metagenome | biome: gut microbiome; feature: rumen; material: fiber-attached | host: Bos | place: Iran: Karaj | collected 2018-10 | reverse complement strand
CTCGGAAATCGACCACGAAGGTGCCTACCAGACCTCCGTGCCGAAATGGATCTTCTACGTCCTATTTTTCGCCTGGGGCTGGCTGATGTGGCGGCTGTGGGTGTGGATTGAGACGAGAGGAAAGAAATAGGCAACAAATACCCAAATTCCATTTTTTCTTTGTAACTTTGCCACAATAGAAAACAATGGAATTCCATGCAAACCCCTGATATTCAAAACATACTTGCCGAATTGACCCGTTCCATCGGGGAAACGCCCAATGAGATTCTGCCTATTGCGGAGTCGGGTTCGGCGAGGAAGTATTTCCGTGTCATCACCGACAAACGCAGTGTAATCGGCACCTTTAGCAGCAACATCGAGGAAAACGAGGCCTTCCTCTGTTTCAGCAAGCATTTCCACGACCTTGGACTCAATGTGCCTGAGGTTTATACAGTAAACAAGGAGCACACTTGCTATCTGCAGAGCGACTTCGGCGACGACAATCTGTTTGCGCATGTGCAGAAAGCCTTGGTGGCAGGAGGTTTCGGCGAAAACAATGTTGAGCTTTTCAAGAAGACGCTGCATCATTTGGTTAAACTGCAAGTGCTGGGTCATCAAGGTCTGGACTACAGCAAGGCCTACCCCACCGAGCGCTTTGACCGACAAGCTATCATCGATGACCTCAACTATTTTAAATACTATTTCGTCAAGCCACACGAAGAAATCGACTTCAACGAGACGCGCTTGGGCAAGGACTTTGAGGCCTTCGCCGACTTCGTCAGCCAGGCGCCTTGCGACTTCTTCATGTACCGTGACTTCCAGTCAAGGAACATCATGGTCAAAGACGGAGAGATGTATTTCATCGACTTCCAAGGCGGCAGAAAAGGCCCGTTGAACTATGATGTAGTCTCGCTGCTCTATCAAGTGAAAGCACAGATTCCGCAAGCTGTGCGTGACGAGCTAGTCGAGTATTACAAAGCCGAGCTATCCCATTATATGAGCCCCGAGGTCGTCAAATTCGACACCTACCAGCCTTATTTTGTCTATCTGCGTCTGATGCAGGTGCTGGGTGCCTACGGCTTCAGAGGCCTCATCCAGAAGAAATCGCATTTCATCGAGAGCATCCCTTACGCCTTGAAGGAATTGAGAACATGGAACGAGAAACACCCCTTAAACGAATACCCAGAACTCCAACACGTCCTCTCACAACTCTCAACTCTCAACTATCCACTGACTCTCAACTCTCAACTCTCAACTCTCAACTCCAAACTGACCGTCACCATCAACAGCTTCTCGTTCAAGAAAGGCTATCCCGCTGACTTCAGCGGTAATGGTGGTGGCTACGTCTTCGACTGCCGTGCCCTGCCCAACCCGGGCCGCGAGCCCCAGTTCAAGACCAAGACCGGCCGCGACTGGGAAGTCATCGACTACCTCATGACCAAGCCGCCCGTCCATGTCTTCCTCGACCACGTGAAAGGCATCGTCGGACAGAGCGTCGACAACTACCGCGAACGGCATTTCAGCAACCTGATGGTCTCGTTCGGCTGCACGGGCGGACAGCACCGCTCCGTCTTCTTCGCCCAGACCATCTACGACTGGCTGAAGGCCACCTATCCCGACATCCACCTGAAACTCAACCACATCGAACGCAAAATCACGGAGGAACACAACGCATGATGCACGACACCACCGCCATGATACTGGCCGCTGGCTTAGGCACCCGTCTTGGAACTTTGACCCAAGACAAACCCAAGGCCTTGGTACCGCTCAACGGCGAGCCCTTGCTGCAACACTGCATCGAGAACCTCATCGCCAACGGCTTCCATCATATGGTCATCAATGTGCACCATTTCGGAGAACAGATCATCGACTTTGTGGGAAGCCATCATTTTGATGCCGACATCGAGATCTCCGACGAACGCGACCTGCTTATGGACACGGGCGGCGGCATCGTCAAGGCCACTCCCCGTTTCAAGGACTCGAAAGCCGTGTTAGTACATAACGTGGACATCATCAGCGATGTGAACCTCGGCGAGATGAGCCAGCAGTTCCTTGCCTCAAGCGACGATGCTTGGCTGCTGACGCAAGACAGGGAGACGAATAGAAAGCTGCTGTTCAGAGACGACAACCAACTTATTGGTTGGCGCAACAAAGCCGACGGTAGCTTCAAATGGGTTAACCCTGAAAAAACCGGCCCTTCGACCCTTCGACAAGCTCATGGCTCAGGGACCTTGAATTACAAAGAAATGGCTTTCAGCGGCTTGCATTTCTTCCGCAGCGACTTGTTCGCCGAATTTGAGGTGAAGCGTTCGAGCGTCATCGACTTGTACCTATCTCTGGCCAAAAGCCACCGCATCCTTTCCAAGCCCATCCAGCCCCGCTATTGGTTCGACTTGGGCAAACCCGAGCAATTAGAAACCGCTGAGAGCTACCTAAAAACAATATAAAATGAGCCACGACACCTTTATTGCCAAACTGGCACAACATATCCAAAGCCACTACGACCTTCAGAAGGAAGAGGTCACCGTCGTCTTCCCCAACAAACGGGCCGCCTACTATCTCCGCAACGCGCTGAGAGAAAACAACCCGCAGACGCTGTGGCTGCCTCAGATGCTATCCATCGAAGAGGCCGTCACCCAATGGAGCGGCATCGTCCTTGCCGACAGCATCGACCTCTTGTTTGAACTCATCGACATCGATGCCCAGATGCCTCACGACCAAGAACATGAGTCCGACCTGAACACTTTCGGCAGCCAAGCGGCACAGATGGCCAGGGACTTCGACGAAATCGACCAATACGGCATCGACGCGAAAGGTGTCTTCGACTATGTCAACGCCAACAAACGACTGGAGATCTGGGACTTCGACGAAGAGAAGAGCAAGGAAAAGGAGAAGAAATACCTCCACTTCTTCCAATCGCTTTACGACTATTATCATGGTCTCAGCGAACGGCTGCAAGCCCAAGGCAAAGGCTATTATGGCATGATCACCCGCGCTTTATCGGAGCTGTCCGAGGCCGAGCTGCTTGAGAAAGTGGGCAACGGCAAAGTCGTTTTCGCCGGCTTCAACGCAATGACCACCACAGAACGACGCATCATCGAGACCCTCATCAGAAACGGCAAGGCCGAGATCCTGTTCGACTACGACCGCTATTACCTCGACGACCCCAACAACGAAGCCGGACACTTTGCTCGCCTCCATCAGGCCAAGCACCCCGACTGGCTGAAAGACGGCATCTCCGACAAACTGAACACCGAAGAGAAACACATCCACATCATCAAAGCCAGTGGCAACGCCACGATGGCCAAGGCCTTGCAGGCTAAACTACAGATGACCAATGATGTCAGGCAAGCCGTCGTCCTCGCCGACGAGCACCTGCTGATTCCCGTGCTGAATGCCATCCCCGACAACGGCACCTATGCCGACTTCAAGGTCTCGATGGGCTACCCCATTGCGAAGACACCCGTCAACCAGCTCGTGAAATCCTATTTCGGCCTGTTCCGCCACAGCAAAATCACGCGCACCCTCAACGACAACGGCGTCGAACGCGAGGCCACAGGATGGTACATCTGGCCCATCCTCAACCTCATGGATCTCGAGATCGTGAAAATCGTCTTCCCCAAAGCCGAGACCGACGCCTTCAGCCGTTGGAAGACCAACGCCGTGAGCAAAGGTAAGTTCATCTTCGAGGTGGACAACCTTCAAGAACTAAGCCATGCACCGGGCATCCAGGCCTTCCTGCAAATCGTCCTCACCGGGCTGTCGAAAGAGACGCCCCAGTCGTCATTGGAGGCCCTGAGCGGCATGTTGTCCCTCATCACCCAAACGCTGTTGGCTCAAGACGAAAAACATAGGCTGGTTTTCCTCCTCAACCAAGTGAGCGAGACCGAAAAACACATCAACCGTCTGTCGCAAATCGCCGAGCGCAACACGAAATATGTCAATGACATCAAAAGCCTTGAGATCCTGTACCGCCTCGTGGCATCGGGCGCCAGCATCAAGCTGAAGAGCGACAACACGGAGGGGTTGCAAATCATGGGTCTGCTCGAGACCCGCAACCTCGGTTTTGAGCGGCTGCACCTGCTCAGCGTCAACGAGGGCATCTTGCCACCCGACAAGTCGCAAGGCAGCTTCATTCCCCACTTCATCCGCAAGGCCTACGAGCTGCCAAGCTATGCCGAGAGCCAGGCGGTGGTGGCCTACAACTTCTATCGTCTGTTGCAAAACGGAAAAGACATCTATCTATATTACAACAATTTGGGAGAGACCTTCGGTGGCGAGGCCAGCCGCTTCATCCTGCAAATCAAACATGAGCTGGCTAAAAACAGTAATATCAAAATTACGGAAGAGACCTTTGACAGCAAGGCCGAAGCATCGCTTGAGGTCAAAAAACTCACCGTCGAGAAAGCCGATACCTTAGACTGCCTGCGCTCCATCATTGAGGGGAATGGACTCTCGCCCTCGGCCCTGTCGGTGTATCTCAACTGTCCCTTGAAATACTACTTGCACTATATCGCCCAGATCGAGGATGACAGCGTGGAGGAGGATGTCGGCACCAACGACATCGGCACCGTCATACACGACACCTTGGAGTTGCTGTTTTGCGACTATCTGCCCAAAGACGGCACCCAACAAATCATCGACAAGGCCTTGTTCGACCAAGTGATACAGAAACAGTGGGAGACGAAACTCAAACAAGCCATCGCCAGAGAATTCCGCAATGGATTCCCCGATGTGGGCTACAATTACCTGAACCGCGAAACCATCAAGCAGCAGCTGGAGAACTATCTCAGCTACACCTCCAAGCAACTGAAAGACAGCGACCTGATCATCCTTGAGACCGAAGGAAAATTGAGCGCCACCCTCGCCACGGGCCAAGGCGACAGCGTTTTCTATGGCCGCACCGACCGCATTGACAAGTTTGATGGCGTCATCCGTGTCATCGACTACAAGACCGGAAAAGTCGAGGATGCCGACCTCAGAGTGCCCGTGCGACACCACAGCGATAACGACCTCGATTTTTTGAGGATGATTCCCGACAAGGCTTTGCAGCTGTTGATGTACAAGTATCTCTATCTCAAGAACAACACCGACCTCAAACCCGAGCAGGTGAAAGGTGCCATCCACGGGTTGAAGTATCCTCACAACATCGAGTTTGGCCTCACCATCACTAAGCCAAAAGACAAGGATGTAGACGCCGACGCCAAGTTCTTGAGCGACGACACCTTCATCGCCGATATGGAAGCCATGCTCGAAGCCGTGGTAGCCGAGATGCTCGATGTCAACATCCCCTTCGCGCAGGCGGAAGATGACAAGAAATGTAAGTATTGTGATTTTAAGCTGATTTGCAAGAGGTAGCTTAATTCAGGACGATCTCTTTAATCACTTCCTTCCCAACCACCTCATTCAAGTTCTTCATCAGCAAGGACTTGGAATAGTTCAGCTCATGGCGCAAGGCATCGCTGTCGACGCGCACAAACAGCACCCCGTTCTTGATGGAGAGGTCGATGGTGTGGGAGGCGATGAAAGGACCCACCACCTGAGGCCACGACTGCAGGACCCTCTGCTCGTCAAGATATTCCGAGCCCTTATGAAGTTCCATGAACTCCTTGACCAAGTCGCCAAGCGGTTTCACATCGTAATAGATCATACCTACCCTCCTATCTCCTTGACTTGTCCTTTGACGACCTCAAAGATCTTGTGGTCGATGTCGGTGTTCTCAAAAAGCTGCTCGATCCTGCTCCGCTGCGTGTCGGTGATGAACACCTGCCCAAAATGGTCGTCGCCGACCAAGCGGACGAGCTTCATCACGCGCTGGTCGTCAAGCTTGTCGAAGATATCGTCGAGCAGCATGATGGGCTTGTAGCCGATCTTCTGGTAGTTGAACTCGAACTGCGCCAAGCGAATCGACACCACAAACGACTTCTGCTGTCCCTGCGATCCGAAACGCTTCACGGGATGGCCGTCCAATTCAAACTCCAGGTCGTCCTTATGGATGCCCACGTTGGTATAGCCCGAATAGCGATCCTGCGGCAAGCTCTCCTCCAAAAGCGCGTGCAAGGGTTTCTCGTCGAGCCGCGACTGATAGACGACATTCACCTTCTCCGTGCCACCCGAGACGATTTCGTAATAGTGTTGGAAGATAGGCAGAAACTCCTCTAAAAACAGCCTGCGTTTTGCATGGATGTCATCGGCATGTTGCGCCAGTTGGTCATCCCATAGGCGAAGCAAGTCACGGTCGAAGGTGCGGCTTTCGGCAAACTGCTTCAGCTGCATGTTGCGTTGAAGCAGCGCGCGGTTGTATTTCAGCAAGGTGTTGAGATACAAAGGGTCGAACTGCGAGATGACACCGTCGATAAACTTGCGCCTCAGGTCGCTGCCCTCGTTGATGAGGTCGCTGTCGTAAGGCGAGATCATCACCAAGGGGAACTTGCCGATGTGGTCGCTGAGACGGTCGTATTCCTTCTTGTTGAAGCGGAACGACTTCTTGGAGTCGCGCTTCTGCACACACGACACCAGTTCGTCGTCCTTGCCGTCGTGCGAATATACGCCGTGGATGGCAAAGAAGTCCTGCTCGTGGCGGATGTTCTGCTTGTCGGTGGCGGCAAAGAAGCTCTTGCAGAAAGAGAGGTAATAGATGGAGTCGAGGATATTGGTCTTCCCTGCCCCGTTAAGGCCCACGAAACAGTTGACATTCTCCGAGAGCAGCAGGTCGGCCGCTTCGCAGTTCTTGAAATTCGTCAGTTTCAGTTCGTGGAGATACATATTGTTTTGACTACGGGACGCGGGACTGCGGGACTGCGAGAAACTTCTTTTACAAGTGTGGTCTTGTCCCGTGTCTCGCGTCTCGAAGTCTCGTATCAATTAGAATTTACTCAAATCTACACGCAAGGTCAGGAAGTTGGGCGAGCCCACGATGTTGTTGCGCGAGCGCGCATAGTCGATCTGGAAGGCCTTGATCTTGACACCGAAGCCTGCCGAGAAGCCCACCAGGCTACGGCGCTTCGGCACGCTCATGTTGCGGTAGGTCTCATAGTTGTAGGAGGCCCTCAGGAACAGGTTCTTGCCGATGGCCAGCTCACCGCCTATCAGCAGGTGGCAGCCCAGGTTGGTGAAGAACTGTTTCGTCTTTGAAGGTTCGTTATACTCGCCCGTGATGGGATCGTAATAACCCTCCAAGTCGAGCGGGTCGTCGTAGATTTTGTTCCAATGCTGGATATCCTTGTAGCCCATGACGATGGTCAGCGGCAGGTGGTCGAGTTTCTTGGAGGCCATGAAGTCCATCGAGAACGGCAGCCATTTGTTCTCCACATTCAGCTCCTGGCAATAGATCTGGCGGCCGATGTTGCGTGCAGCGAGGGTGAAGGCCCAGTTGGAATAGGACCAATAGGTGGCGGCCACATCGACGCCCAAGGCGCCGGCGCGACCTGCCTCGTACTGCACTCCCGCATATTTCAGGTTGGCACCGATGCTCCATTTGTCGGTCAGCTCACGGCCCCAGCCAATGGTGACGGCATAGTCCGACACGTTGAAGGTGCTGCCATCAGTAGTGCCACTCTCGGAGGCATACTGCATCTTTCCGTAGTTGTAGTACTGCACCGAAGCGGCAAAGCTACCCAACTTTTCGAACGAATGGCTGTATTGGGCAGTGGCGAAATTGGTTCCCAAATTGAAGTCACCAACGTATGATAGTGAGATCTGGTTGTTCATCTCGGGCGAGATGGCAGAAGGGTTGAACACGACCGTCTGGAGGTCGCCGTCATGCACCGGCAACGGCACGCCGCCCAAGGCCACCACACGGGCCGAGTTGGCATCCGTCAAGGCACGGTAAAGGCCATTGCTCACCTGAGCATAAGCCTGCAGGGTGGCGAAAGTCAGCAAAAAAGCACATATCACGTAAATCTTTCGCTTCATAGTTTCATATTTTTAGGATAACGGACACCGTTTTTATTTATTGTCATTCGTCGCATTTATTTGTCAATCAGGCCCAAACCCGTCTTGACGAGTTTTCCTTCCTCCTTGAGCACCGTCGAGAGGCGGTCGAGCATGCCGTTCACAAAACGACGGCTCTCCGAAGTGCTGTAGAGCTTCGAGATCTCGATATACTCGTTGATGGTCACCTTCACTGGGATTTCGTGGAACTGCGTGAACTCTGTCAAAGCCATAAAGATCAAGATGATGTCCATCAAGGCGAGACGCTCATAGTCCCAATTGGAGATGTGGGCCTTCACTAATTCCATGTATTCGTCGGCATGGAGGATGGTCTTCTCAAACAACTTGGTCACGAAGGCTTTGTCCTCCTCCTCGGCGTAGTAGACTGGAGGCATGGGGGTCGACGCATCAAACGAGCCGGGCAGTTCGCTGATATATTTCCATAGCAGGTAGATGGCAATCTGGTAGTCGCTATTGAAGAAGAGGTCACGGTCGGAATAATAGTCGAAGAGCAACCCGTTTTCAGGCATCTCGTTTTCGATCACCGTGGCGAGGAACTCTCTGTCGTCGCCAAAGCTGTCCTTGCCGTTGGTCATATACTCTTGATATTCAGCGGTCTCAGTCAGCTTTACGAACATATTGCGGATGAAGTCCTCGCGCGAGTCGGTCCAATCAATCTTATATTGTTGCCTGAGTGCCTCCAAATGCTTGTTTTCATCCAACGTCTTGAGAATCAGGTTGTTGACGAACTTCATATTGGGATTCAGGTCCTCCTCGGTGGGGAAATGCTTCTGCTTGTTCTCCTCGATGCGACGTTCGGCAAACTGTCGCACCTCGACCCAGAAGGTGAGCTGGTAGATGAAGAGCTTGTAAAGGTCGTCGACGCTTTGAAGCAGATGGCGTTCTGCCTGCGCGATATCGCTGCTGTTCGACTGGTGGTAGGCGTAGATCTCCTGCAACGCCTTGACTCTCAGAAATCTTCTATGCAACATAGGGTTGGATGTATTTATCGTCAAAATAATGTGCAAAGATACGAAAATAATTTGTTTGGATTCAAGAAAAAAGCCTATCTTTGCGATTACTTTTATCAGCAAAACTAACTCATCAAATAAGAACAACCATGAAGAAAAAATTCATCTGCCCCATCTGCGGGTACGTACACGAAGGAGAGGAAGCCCCTGAGCGCTGCCCTCAATGCAAGCAAATCGTTGAATGGAAAGTCGTTGACGAAAGTGCTGCCCTGAACTTTGTCACCGAGCACGTCGTTGGCATCGCCAAAGGCACTGGCGACGATATGATCAAGGACCTCAACGCCCACTTTATGGGAGAGGCTACCGAGGTCGGCATGTACTTAGCCATGAGCCGCCAGGCCGACCGCGAAGGCTATCCCGAGATTGCCGAGGCCTTCAAACGCTATGCCTTTGAAGAGGCCGAGCACTGCGCCAAGTTCGCCGAACTGCTGGGCGACGTGGTGTGGGACACCAAGACCAACCTCTACAAGCGCATGATCGCCGAAGCCGGCGCCTGCGAGGACAAGATGCGCATCGCCCGTGTGGCCAAGGAGCGCAACCTCGACGCCATCCACGACACCGTCCACGAGATGGCCAAAGACGAAGCCCGCCACGGCAAAGGCTTTGAAGGTTTATATAAACGTTATTTTGAATAATCAAAGCACAGGAGATTCCCTTCGGGAATGGAGTCCATGTTTCATGTTTATTATATTTAAATTTGAATCTCCATTCCCGCAGGGAATCTCAACTGAACAACTAACAACTAATAACTGAAGAAAATGATTAGCAAGAAATTAGCAAAGGCCATCAACGACCAGATTAACGCTGAGATGTGGTCGGCCTACCTCTATCTGAGCATGTCTCAGGACATCTACGCTAAAGGCTTCAAAGGTATCGCCCATTGGTTCAAAGTGCAGTTCCTCGAGGAGCAAGCTCATGCTGCCATCATGATCAACTACATGCATTCGCAAGGCGCCAAGGTCATCCTCGCCCCCATCGCCAAGGTGCAGACCGAATGGAAGACCGTATTAAAGGCTTTCGAAGACACCCTTGAGCACGAGAAGAAGGTGACCGCCATGATTAACAACCTCTGCGACATCGCTGACGAAGACAAAGACCGTGCAGCCGCTAACTTCCTCGCCTGGTTCATCGACGAGCAGGTGGAAGAGGAAGAGAACGCCCTTGACCTCATCACCCAATGCAAGATGATCGGCGACAACCTGAATGGCATGATTATGCTTGACAAGGAACTCGGCGCCCGCGTGTATGTCACGCCTTCACCGCTGGCCAAAGGTGAATGATTCATTGTAGAGACGGTGTGCACACCGTCTCTACCAACCTAAACGAAAAAACTCCGCCGTTCGATGATCAGCGGAGTTTTTCTTTGATTTGTTGAAACATCATAATTCCCCAGCCTGTTTCTTCGCCCAATACACCTTGAAATCTTCATAGTTCTTTTCCAAGAGCGTCGGCGTGTCAAGGCCGTAGGGGCACTTGCTGCTGCATTGGTTGCAGTGCTTGCACTTCTCGATGAGCTTCATCTTCTCGGCCCATTCCTCAGTGAGATAGACACTGTATGGAGCGCGTTTCAAGAAGAGGCTCATTCGGGCGCAGTTCTCGATTTCGATTCCGACCGAGCAGGGCTGGCAATAGCCGCAGCCACGGCAGAACTCACTTGAAAACTCGGCGCGTTCCTTCTCAATCTTGCGCCACGAAGCGGAAGAAAGCTCGGGTTCATGATCCTGGTACGAAATGAACTCATCCAACTCGCTCTCACGCTGTATGCCCCAAATCGGCAATGCATGGTCAAACTGGTTGAGGAAAGCATAGGCCAAAGCCGAGTCATTGATGAGACCGCCCGCCAAGGCTTTCATGCAAATGAAGCCCATGTTGTGCTTGTAGCAAGCCTCCACAATCTTCTGGTCTTCCTCCGAAGAGAGATAGGAGAACGGATATTGCAGCGTGTCATAGCAGTCGCGCTCGATGGCTTCCATGGCCACATTCTGGCGGTGGTTACTGATGCCGATAAACCGAACCTTGCCTTGGCGTTTAGCCACTTTCATGGCATCATACAAACCTTCCTTGTCACCTGGTCGAGGGCAATAATCGGGATTATGGAATTGGTAGATATCCAAATAATCGGTCTTCAGGTTTTTCAAAGTGGTATGAAGGTCTTTCCAAAACTCCTCGATGCTGGTTGCAGCCGTTTTGGAAGCGATGAGCACTTTGTTGCGACGGTCGCCAAAAGCGGCACCTATCTTCTCCTCGCTGTCGGTATAAAACCGCGCTGTGTCATAAAAATTGATGCCATTGTCGTAGGCCTTGTGCAGCAGATATACCGCTTCCTTTTCGCTGACACGCTGAATGGGCAAAGCACCGAAGCCATTCTTGTTCACCTTTAAGTTGGTCTTCCCTAATGTGATGATCTTCATGACTACCTGAATTTTGCACAAAAATAGAAAAATAATTGATACACACCAACTTTTCGACCCGAAAAAAAACACAAACCAACGAAAAACGTTATTTTTGCAAAAATTCTATAAGATGAAGATTCTCATCCTCAACGGTCCCAACCTCAACCTTTTAGGCAAGCGCGAGCCTGAAATCTACGGCACCGTTTCTTTCGAAGATTACCTGCCCAAAATGCGCGAGCATTTTCCCCAACACGAAATAGCCTATTTCCAATCCAACCACGAAGGCATCTTGATTGACAAACTGCAAGAAGCTGACACACAATACGATGCCGTAGTGATGAACCCTGGAGGCTATGCCCATACATCCATCGCCCTCGCCGACTGCATCCGTGCCATCAGCATACCCGTTGTTGAAGTACACATTTCGGACATCTCGAAACGGGAGCCTTACCGTCAGCATTCCTTCACCGCCGAAGCTTGCGTGAAGTGCATTTCGGGATTAGGAATGGAAGGGTATGATAAGGCGATTGAGGCGCTGGAGACGCGATGAATCGTTAAGAGACGCGATAAATCGCGTCTCTACAAGGTAAAATCGTTTTCCTTTAAATCGCTGTATTTCTTTTTGCCTCCAAGGATGCTCTGGAAAACGATGTTCTTCCGATAGATGCAACTCACCAGCTTGTGCTCGTTATAGCTGCGTTTTTTGCGCAAATCCCTTAGCCTCTTGTAGAAATCCCAATGGGCCTTGAAGACCATTTGGAAGTCTTTCGCACAGCCTTCAAAGAGGAACTTGAACGCTGCCACCCAATCAAGAAAGATGCGATAGAGGATAATGCGATGCACACGACGCTTGGGCAAGTTCTTCACCAACATCGAGAGGTTGTTACGGAAGTTCAGATAGGTCTTACGAGGCGAGTTCTTCGATAAAGTACCGCCACCAATATGATAGACCCACGACTGCGGGCAACAGTACACTTTGTAACCCGCATTCTTCAGCCTCCAGCACAGGTCTATCTCCTCCATGTGGGCGAAAAAACTGTCATCAAGGCCACCAATCTGATGATACAAGTCGGCGCGGACAAACATACAGGCGCCCGTGGCCCAGAAAACCTCTTTCGGATCGTCGTACTGGTGCTCGTCTTTCTCCAAGTTTTGGAACACACGACCGCGACAGAAAGGATAGCCGTACTTGTCGATGAAGCCGCCACTGGCACCAGCATATTCAAACTGTTCCTTGTGGTAGTACGACAAAATCTTGGGCTGACAGGCGGCAATTTGCAGGTCTTTGTCCATCAATTCGATGATAGGTTCAATCCAGTGGGGTGTCACCTCGATATCAGAATTGAGCAGCACATAATACTGCGCCTCAATCTGTCGCAAAGCCATATTGTAGCCCGTGGCGAAACCGCCATTGCAGCCATTCTCAATCAAACGGATTTCGGGAAACTTTTCCTTCATCAAAGCCAACGAATCGTCGGTCGAAGCATTGTCGGCCACCACAATCTCAGCCAACGAAGGGTCGCAATTAGCAATGACAATAGGCAGAAACTCCTCAAGGAATTTCCGCCCATTGTAGTTCAATATGACAACGGCTACTTTCATGCTTCTTCCGTTTTAGGCCTTTCGTGTTTCCAACGGCGGTGCGACCACAGCCAGTTGTCGGGGTTGGCCTCGATGAAACGTTCCACGCAGCGCACATAGGGCTCCATGATTTCACCTGTCCCAGTCTCTTTCGGGCAGTCGGTAACCAGTTCAAAAGTCACTTCATAACGCCCCCTGCCCTTCCGCACCATGTTGACGAAAACCACGGCATAGTCCAACTTCTTGGCGATGCGCTCGATTCCCGTGAACCAGCAAGTGTCCTGATGCAAGAACTCGGTCCAATAGTCCGTTGCCAAACCATGGGAGGTCTGGTCAGCCATCATCAGCACAGCGGTCTGGCTCTCACGCAATTGGGCCAAGCGTCGCAACACCGAATTCGATTCCACCATTTCCAGCGGGCTGTCGTAGGTGCGCATATACAACATAAGCTTTTCAAAGACTGGGTTTTCCACCCTCTTGTATACAGCCAAGCACTGATGTTGTGTGAGATCGGGAAGCATCTTGCCAAACCACTCCCAGTTGCCCGAATGCGGGATGGCATAAAAGATGCTTTTATGCTGTTCAAAAAGCCGAGTCACCAATTCTGGATTGGTATAGGTGATTCGGCTTTTATAACCTTCAGGCTTCATGTTCAGCATTTTGGGAGCCTCAACAAACAAATCGCAGAGGTTCTGGTAAAAATGCTTTTCTATGGTCTTTATCTCTCTCGCGTACTTATCGGGAAATGAACGCAACAAATTCTTTCTGACCACTTTACGCCGATAGCGCAGCACATGATACAGGAGAAAACAATAGCAATCGGACTTCAAATACAGAAGCCAATACGGATGGATGGACAGAAAACGCACCCAAAACTTCACGATATGAAATCCAAGCTTTGACATGGCTTATCTCGGATTATTGTAAAGGTCTCCGGCATGTGAACCCCAACTGTTTTGGAACTCAGTCTGGTCGATACCCTCGCTGGGCTGGCCAAAGTAACGCGAATAGATTTCCATCTGCCAGCGTGGGTTGTTCACTTCACCGACCACATCGGAATGGATCAGCTGGTAGTCGTTGGCGGCAGAATCCTTCGACATGAACACAAAACGCTTGTTGCGTTGGTTGGCCAACGTGTAATAATGCCAGATCTCGTAAGGATAAGCACCTGGTTCATTGGGACTTTCCATGATTTTGTCGGGCTGTCCGTATTTCAGGAACACATAGCCGCGATCGGTGCGATAGCCCGGGAACGACGAGGTCTTGAACGACATGTTGACACGACGCACAGCAGCCAAATACTCGTCAAAGCCCTTTTGCGGATTCATCGGCGAACGCGAGCTCCAGAAATTGAAGAGGAACTGCTGCATGGTCTTCACGTCATCGGTCTTGATCAGATTGACGGAATAGTCGCGCTCTATTTCGGTACAAATCGGGTCAAGGTAACGGATGTACTTGCGCAGTGTGTCGATTTCGGTGATATTGCTGACGAAAGTGTTGGCGATGTTCACGCCAGCCAAGTCGGCCATATTGTAAGTCACGCTCGGGTTGCTGCGTTGGAAGAACCAACTCTTGGAGCAAATCAAGGCATTGCTGCGGTCGTGCATCTCGACGACAAGGTAATAGTTGCCCGAAGGCAAATCCTTGATATCGATGGAATTGAACAGCACATCAACCTTGTTCACGTCATAGCGTTTGTTATAAGAATAGTTCTGCATACGGTTCGACGACTCGACCGTCTCGATGTAATAGCTCACCAAAAACTTGCCTTCGTCATACAACTTGTCGCTGTTGTATAGCTCGACATAGAAGTTCAGTTTGTCCTCCTTCGAGCCATAGAAAGGATACACGCGGGGCAAGAAATCGTAACCGCTCTTGGTGCAGGCCGAGGGCTTTGCCGCCTTGGTGTAGGAATCAAACAACAGGATGTCGGAGATG
>JAEEGL010369647.1_pt1 | contig 14854 bp, 10 predicted proteins | sample 9134231 | NCBI WGS metagenome assembly JAEEGL01 (sample SAMN16246548, study PRJNA631951) | gut metagenome | biome: gut microbiome; feature: rumen; material: fiber-attached | host: Bos | place: Iran: Karaj | collected 2018-10 | reverse complement strand
TGGGACTCGTCGCCCTCTGCGGCGCGCTCCTCTGCGACCAGGCCGCCGCCTCCGACGCCAAGCTCAAGGTCCTCGACCGCTGGCTCGCCACGGGGAGAGCGCGAGTTCATGCGCTGCATGAACTCGCGCTCTCAGGCGATACATCCGTGCTTGAAATCGGCGGATAAAATGGTTAAGCCCATCTCATTCTTTTCCCGCATTGTCCGTGACCTGATCTGGGCTTTTCTCATTCTGGCAACCGCCCTTTGTTTCGTCCATGAGCATGTTGACTGCGAGTTGTCGAATATTCTCGCTTTGGTTCAGTGGGGATTGTGCGGTGTGGCGTTCCTGTTGTCGCTCGCCACGCTGAATGTCGGCGGCATGATCGCCGCATTCCTCGTAAGCTGTCTCGTCCCAGCGGTTGCACACTAGCGGTGCTCTTGGGAGGGCCGCGCATCGTCGCGGCCGTGCGCGATGGCGGACGCGCAGGAGCGCGTCCCTCCCGGAGACTTGCGGGCCAGATATGGTCTCATCTCGCACATTCGCATACGATTTCATCTAATCATCGGAGCATCTGAACAACCGGGCAACAGGTCATCCGATCATCGGATACTGTACATCCCAAAGGCAATCCGCAAGGACAAAAAGATGCCCCGCTGGTCGGATGCTCGGCTGGTCGGATGATAGATGCTCAGATGGCAGCCCCGTACCTAGCTTGTTTGCGGCCGCGGCGCGAAGGCGGACGCGCAGGAGCGCGTCCCTCCCCTAGCCCTTCGGGCCAGACATGGCCTCCTCTCGCGTCGTAGGAGGGCCGGGCGCCGTCCCGGCCGGTGCGAAAGGCGGACGCGACAAAGTGCGTCCCTCCCGGAGACCTGCGGGCACAGCAAGGTCTTCCCTCGCGCTGGTAGGGCCGCCTCGCCGAGGCGGCCGCAGCGCTCTCGGCGAGCGCGCCCTACCACGACCTGCGGACGTCTTGCCCAAAACCTGAATTGCAGGTATAATCCTTTGCGAAGATGAAAAACGGTTTCCATATACCAGAGAGGACTTCGAAGTCGGCGTAGGCGACTACATCGAGTTCAAGTACCGTCTATTCGACCCGAATCTGGACTGGGATGAAATGTTCTCGGAGTACGAGTATGTGTTCGGCAAGCGTCCGGAAAGTGAAGAGCACACAATTGAGAATCACAGCAAGATTTTATGGGAGTTCATAAAGTTGCAAAAAGACTAGCAAGCCATTCCTCTAAGACCTTTTATGGGCGCCGTATGCGAAGGCGGACGCGCAGGAGCGCGTCCCTCCCGGAGACCTGCGGGCACAACATGGACTCCTCTCGCACCGGTAGGGACGGCTCCACGAGCCGTCCGCCTAATGCCCCTGCTCCTTAAAACTGTTCACCAATCATCACTGTTTACCAATCATCATTGCCACCAATATCAATGATATTGACGATTGATGAACAATGAAGATTGAAGATTGGTGAACATTTCTCGCAACTCAAAATCTCCCCCTCTCCCCGCAGCGAAAGCAACTTTCCGCATCAAGCGCGAAGGCGGACGCGCAGGAGCGCGTCCCTCCTAGAGACCTTCGGGCCAGACATGGTCTCCTTTCGCGCCTGGGAGGGCCCTCAGTCGCGGGTGAAGATCTGGTCGCCGGCGTCGTCGGCGAGGCGCTGCGGCTGCCACTTCGGGCGGTCGCCGAAGAGGGCCGTGCCGATGCGCACCCAGGTCGCGCCTTCCTCGACGGCGACCTCGAAGTCGCCGCTCATGCCCATGGAGAGCCTCGGGAAGGTGGCGCCGAACTGCTCCTCCCACTTGTCGCGACAAGTGCGGAGCCGCGCGAAGACGGGGCGCGTCAGCTCCTTGTCCGGCGCGATGGGCGCCATCGTCATGAAGCCCTCAAGCGTCACGGACGGCGCCGCGAGCGCCCGCTCTATGACCTCCGGGACGTTCTCCGGACGAAGCCCGAATTTGCTCGACTCGCCCGAGACATTCACTTCCAGAAGGATGCGCGGCCGTGCCCCGGTCTCGTCCGCGACGCGGATGATCTGGTCCAGGAGCGCGAGGGTGTCGACCGAATGGAAGCAGGAGAAGAGCGACAGCGCATGGCGCACCTTGTTCTTCTGAAGATGGCCGATCAAATGCCATTCGGGGCCGCTTACGCATTCGGGAATTTTGGCGGCGGCCTCCTGCACGCGGTTCTCGCCCAGGATGCGTATGCCCGCTTCCCAGGCGTCGCGGACGGCATCGGGACCGAAGGTCTTGGTGACGCCGACGATTTCGACTTCGTCGACGCTTCTCCCAGCGCGCCCGCAGGCCGCCGCAATGCGTTCGCGGACATTTTCGAGTTTTTCGGCAAAAAGATCGATTCCCATTTCAGCCTCCATGAAACATAACATGACATAACAAGTCTAGCACAATTCGGCCCGATGCGATATACTTGGAAGCATGAATCAGAACGTTGACACGCCCGCCGACGGCAAGACCATCGCCCCCGCCATACGAAACTGGCTTCTGCCAGGTTCGCAGACGCTTTTCCTTGGCATTATCGCCCTTGTCGTATGCTTCGTCGTAATCCAGACGCTCAAGCCGGTGCTGATGCCCGTCGTCTTCGCCTGGGTCCTTTCGGCCATGCTCGCGCCGCTGGTGCGGACGCTGGCCAAGTGGCGCGTCCCGTACGCCCTCGGCGTGGCCTTCGCAATCGTCTTTACCGTGTTTGCCTTCTTCGAGGCGGGAATCCTGATCAACGGACTTGTTTCCTCGTTTGTCGCAAAGTACGGCGAGTATTCGGCGAAACTAACCGCCCTCCTCAAGTTTTTCTACGCCAAGCTGCCGCCACAGGCCGTCGACGTTCTGACCGCCTTCGACTGGCAGACACGCGTCGGCAAGATCGTGATGTCGCTCTCGGGCCTCCTCATCTCGCTCTCCTCCACCGTCGTAATGATCCTCATCGTAACGGCGTTTCTGCTGGTCGAGCAGCGCGATTTCGGCGCCAAGCTCGAATCCGCCTTCCCCGACCGCATCGCCGACAAGATCGGCGACGTCATCGGCGGCATCACGCGGCAGGTCAGCCGCTACCTTCTGCTCCAGTTCGTCATCAGCCTCGCCACGGGCGTCTGCGTCTGGCTTGCGCTCTGGGCCATAGGCATTGAGTTCGCCCTCACCTGGGGCGTCCTGGCCTTTGTCCTGAACTTCATCCCCACAATCGGCTCGATCATAGCCTCGATTCCACCGATCCTGATCGCCCTCGTCCAGTATGCGCCTGGCTCCTACTGGCCGGCCGTGGTGACGGCAATCGCCCTCCTTGCGATCCAGATGGCAATCGGCAACGTGATTTCACCGCGCGTGATGGGTGACCAGCTCAACCTAAGCCCGGTGGCCGTCCTCGTCTCGTTGCTTTTCTGGGCATGGCTCTGGGGTCCGGCCGGCGCCCTGCTCTCCGTCCCGGTGACGGCGGCCATTAAAATCGTCTGCGACAACATTGCGCCGCTCGCGCCAATCGGCGTACTCCTCGGTTCAGGACGCGCCGTACGCGACGCATGATCGGCGGACGTTTCGTGGAAACGTCCCTCCCACGCGCAACCACTCCTCACTCGCCGAAGCGGTAGGCGTAGATGTCGGCGTCCTTCAACTCGAAGTGCAGGATTACAGGCTTTCCGGCGAGGGCGGAAAGATCGTCGCCGCCCTTCCACTTCATGGCGAGTTCGATTCCGTCGCCGTAGACCTCCTCGCTTTCCGCGAGCGAAAAGCCGGGAACGGGCAGGCCACCGATGTCGCGGACTTCACACTTGACGAATCCCGAACCGGAGGTGGAGGCGTTGACGAGGAGGCGCGTGGCCTTGCCCTCCGGGGCCGCCGCGAAGGTGAACGGCTTCGTCGTGACCGAACCGCCGCTCCAGGGGGCGTTCACGGACACGAATCCGTCCAGACGGATTGTCATGCGGCGCAGTCGGTCGGGCGTTTTGGAATAGTAGTTCTCGGTGGAGTAGAGCGAGTACTCGTCTGGGCAGCCGGGCAATGTCGCCTGCGTCTGGACCATGCCCCACGCCGTCATGTTGTTTCGGGTCAGCCATCGCTCGTTTTGAAGGCCGGGACGGAGGAAAGCCTCGCCCCATAGGCGGAAGCGCAATCCGCCGCGGCTGCACATGAAGACGCCGTCCGTCACCCCCGGAAAGGACTTGACGTTCGTCGGATCCCACGGGACGTGGCGTCCTTTGCAGAATCTCATCGGCAGGCCCACATAGACCCCTTCGGCGCGTTCGTACGGGAAGGTGGAGTTGGTGTAGAGCTCTACGTCCGGGCTTTCCTCGTCGTATTCGAGCCACTTCAATCCGCTCCAGTTCCGAAAGTCGTGGGACATGGCGAACCGCACCTTGCGCCGGTCGCCGGCGAACTTGCGGAAATAGAGCGCGTATGCGCCGCGGGCGGCATCCCAGAAACACAGGTTCTGCGAATCGAAGTCGCCATGCCGCTTGTCCAGCAGAGGGGTCTCCGATATCCGGCGCCAGTGAAGCCCGTCGGCCGACGCATATCCGAAAAGCCCTTGCTTTGAGCCCTGTCCCGCAACGGCCTTGTAGCGTTCGTCGGGCGGGCACTTGGGATTGGCGTCGAGGAAGGGGGTGAAGTTGTGGGCCACTTGGGTTTCGTCGTCGAGCAGGATGATGTTGTTCTCCTTCGAGCCTTCGTATTCGCATAGGCCCAGATTCGGCTTGCGCCAGACGATGCCGTCATCGCTCTCGGCGTAGCAGACGACCTGGTGCTTCGGCCGGCCGGGCATGTCGGAGGAGGCTCCGCGATAGTACATCCGGAAGATGGCGCCGTCGCGCATGATCGTGTGGTAGCAGCATGTATCCCCCTCCCACGGCGCGTCATGGACGAGCGACACCTCGCGCAGCTCCGGATGGTGCAGCTTGAGCGCCGCGCCGCCGCGTAGTTCCGCGATGCGTGCCATGTCCCAAAGCACCTCGCGTCCCGCGCCGAGATCCTTGACGGCAACCACGCCGCCAGTGGTTTCGGACGATGCGGAAGACGTATCCGCGGTGGAAGGCTTGGCCGTGGCGACGCCTGCTGCAATTCCCACTGCGGCGATTCGGGCGGGCATGGACGGAACGAAATCATCCAAATTCATTTTCTCTCCTCATGGTTCATTGAAAGAGTATAGCACAATGTCGAGTCGCTCGACGCGCATCCGGTCGAAGCGGATGCGGCCCGGTGGGCCTTCGCGGAAGAGAAGGTAGAAGTCATAGGACGCGTCGGCTTTCGTGAAGTCGACGGCGTAACGCATCGTCCTCTGCTTTCCCGTCATCGTGAAGATCCGGCTGTGACCGTTGGTGAGAGGCGTTGGATTGCGGATCGTCATCGACCACGGATTCTTGTCGTTCTGTTCTGTCGTCATGTCAAGGACGTAGCGGAAGCGTGTTCCCGCCGGACCGTCCCATGTCCCCTTCGGGAAGACGAGGCGCGCGTCGTTGCCGGAGAAGGCGTAGAAACCGTCGGCGTCCTTCGCGACAGGTTCCCCGCCGGCAAGCCCGTAGATGAATGGCATCTCTTCCATTGGATTGTCGCACTCGAAGACGACCGTGCCGTCCGGAGCCGCATGGCCGACTCCCTCCTCGATGACGTGCGTCGCTCTGCGTCTTCCGGCGAAGTCGATTGGCGTAAGCGTGATCCGGTACGGAACGTCCTCGTCGAAGCAGGCCGGATGAAAGGCCACGCCCTCGATGGGCGTCCGCTCTTCGGGCGGAAGAAAGAACGGATATTCAAGGTCCCTGACTGCAAAGACGGCCCACTCACCTGCCGCATTCCGACGCCACAGTTCGCCGCGCACGCGCTCCGTCGCCTCCATCGGCTCCGGGTCAAAGGGTTCGCCTGTCCTCACGTCGAACCGGCGGAACTCCAGTTTTGAGGGGTAGACGTCGATCACGAAGACGCCGTAATCCTGCTTCACCGTCGGCGCGACGCCGAAGTAGTTTCCGTGCCAGGCCTGCAGGCATCCCGCATTGACGCACGTGTACTCTCCGCGCCAGATCTGGCGGGGGTCGCGGAGCGAGCCGTGGACGTGGCCCGTGAGCGCCACGACCTGCGGATACTTGTTCAGAATTGGGCGCCGCCTTCCATCCAGGTCACCCCAGACTGTGGACATAGGCGTCGTGCCGGCGCCGGGCCGGTGGTCGCAAAGGAAGACGGGTTTCCCCGGATTCTCCGCGCAGGCATTGGCGATCATCTCCTCGTAGCGTTCGTAGTCAAGCGTTTCCGGCACGACGAGAAATGCATAGCCCTTGTGGTCGATCCGCTCGTAGAGGTCGTGCCGTATGCCGAGAAGCCGCCGCACCTCCGGGAACGCGACGGCGCGGTTCTCGCCCGGCTTCTTCGGGAAGCCGTTCGTGTCATGGTTGGCGTAGACGAAAATCTCTTTCGGGCGCGACGCCGGATCCGGAAATGTTTCGTCCGCGATCTGCCGGTAGCGCCTGTAGCCGTCAGGGCAGAAGCGGTCGGCGATGTCGCCGGCGTTGACGATCACCTCGCACCCCTCGCGCTTGAAGACCTTGTAGGCGCCCTCGATTCGCGCACACGATTCATTTGTCGGTCCGACATGCGTGTCCGACATAAAGCCGATTGAAAATTCCTTCATTCGCTGCCTCGTTGCATCGTTGCATCGTTTCATCGTTGGTTCGTTCAACCCATCACTCCCGATCGGGGTCGTCGTCTTCGGGATCCTGTTGGAAGCAGTCGCGTTCGTCAACGGTCGCCGGGCGTCCGAGCATGTGGGGACAGTTACCGGGACGCGTCGCGTCGGGATGTGCGATGACGATTTCTCGGATGCGTGTCTTGTACTCGGCGCGTGCGGCCCTGAGCTTCTTGCCGTCGCCGCTCTTCCACGCCTCCCGCACCTTGACTGCCTCGCGCGCACATTCAAGGGCCACGCCCAGATAGTCAATCCGGGCAAGGACGTCGGCGTCGCCGTCCGCGAGCTTGCGCGCCCTGTCCAGTCGCGCCTCGAAGGCTCCGATGTCGAACATGTCCATGTAGCCGCCGACGCCACCCGCCTTCTCGGCCGTCGCCATGTAGAGCCTTTCGAGTTCGCGCATGTATGTGGCGATTTCGTCCGCCGCTTTGCCAAAGCCGGACCGGCACCAGTCGTCGGCGATGGTGTCGTAGTCGAGTCTGTCGGGATTGGTCATGGCTTTTGCGACCATGTAGTACATGAAGCCGCATGCCGAGTAGTCGCCGCTGCATCCGCCGAGCGAGACGCCGGCGACTCCGTTCGCCTTGAAGTCGGAGATGTCGCGGAAGAAGAGTCGGCCGAAGTTTATCGGGTGGCGGTTGTCGCGTCCAAAGCCTCTGAGACAGTTCGGCCTCCAAACCGTGTCGTTGCCTAGGGAGAGCCACGCCGCAAGCCACCTGCGCGTTCGTTCGGGGCCGACTGCGCTGGAGTAGTTGCCAGCCACGTTGAAGAAGACGATGTCAGGGTCGGGGCGCAGCTTCACGGGAGGGCACACATACGTCGCATACGCGAACTGCACGACGCGCTTGCCGGGGCACGCTTCGCGGACCCGCCGTTGGATGTCGTTGGAGAAGTCGACCATTCTGTCCGTGAGCGACACATACGTGTAGGGGTGTTTCGCCCATGAGTGTGGCTTCTCCACGGAGCGGTAGAGATAGCCGTGCGTCACGGGCGCGTTGGCCGGGTCGAGGCGGCGGCAGTCGTCGCACATGCAGTAGGTCATGTAGCCGCCGTCAGGCATGCAGATCGAGACGCCCTGGCGTCCGGGATTCTCCTTGAAGACCCTTATGGTGTCATTCGCGATCTGTTCCCGTAGTTGCGGGTTCGACGTGCAGAGCCTTGGCCGGCTCTTCGCCTCTTGTTCGCGCGATCCCGTGTTCTGCAACGCGAACCATTCCGGATGCACCTTGGAGTATTTCGAATAGTATCCGCCGTACTGGTGGCCCGCGAGGACACTGCCCTGGAAGGTCGGCTTGTCAGTCTTCACGATTTTGCCGGCGTTGACGCCGTGCCACTGCCAGAAACTGCGGTTTCCAGGCCTGTCGGCCCGCGCCATCTGCATCGCGGTGAACTCCTTCGGATTGAAGCCGAAATCCTTCAGGACCGCGGCGACGACGTGGTTGCCGTTCAGTGGCGCCTTCACGAGCCGGACCTTGAGCCGCGGAACGTAGTGGAGCGAGATGTCGTCGAGCACGACCCGTTCGCGCCGGGGTATCACCTTGCCGTCCTTGCCGGGGAAGAGGTATCGGCAACCAAGCGATTCCAGGACGTAGGTGAGCGCCTGCGAAACGCCGGCCCCGACGCCTCCGATGTAGAGCTCGTCGCCCGTGCGGCGGATGATCGAGGCAAGTTCCGGCTCGCTGCCGTCGTCGCGGCCGATGACAACCACAGGTCCCGACGCCGGCTTTTCCGAGACGTCGACGACTGGCGGCTTGCGACCGCTCATCACCTTCAGGTGCCAGGCCAACTCCTCCGCCAGCTGCCCGGTGCCGTCTCGTGCCTTCAGGTTGCAGGCGATTGTCGCGACCGTGTCGCCGTCGACGAGCACCAGTCCCGGCCCTCTGACTGGTGGCTTCCTGAACTCCGCCTTGTGGACAAGTTGCGTCGGCAGAGAGAGCGAGCCCGGCTCTCCGAGCGGCGTGTAGTCGATGGCGTCGACGATGTTGGTCCCGCGGATAGTCCCGACGACGCCTTCGGCGCTGGCCGCGGATGCGGCCAGCGCCGAAATGCACCAAACAGCTAACGCGATTGCCGATGTTCTCATTGCCGCAGCTTCAGGTTCAAGTCGTCAAAGTTGACGACGAGCGGCTTGTCACCGGGATTCCTGACGGTGATCGCGAACTCGTGATCGCCCGCAGGCAGGTCGACGGGGAGGAAGCGGAGCTCGTGCCAGTTGTCGTCCTCCGGTATTTCCCGCGACACGTCCGCCCCCTTCAGCACCGCGTCGCCGAGGGAGGCGGAGATGAACGCCATCGGGTCGCCTTCGCAGCGAACGAACATCTTCAGCTTCGCCGTAACCTTGCCGGCGGGCGAGACCTTGCGGAGGTTGCGCACCTTCATCTCCCCATGGGGCTCCACTGTCAGTTCCAGGCTGACGCCCTGGCCGCCGTGGCACTGCACCATCCAGTCCTCGTCCGCGTCGTGGTTGCGCGCCGTCGTGTAGGTGTTGGTGCCGTCGCCTGAGACATCCCATGAATAGCCGGAATACTCGAAGGCCCCGTTGACTAGGTAGCTGAAGCGGTCCATGCGCAATAACATCTTTGTCCGCTCGGCCATCACGCCCCAGGGGCGCAGGTTGAGTGCTTCAGAGCGCGCGTCGGTCGTGAGGGCGTTGCTGCCGAGGTCGGCGTAGGGGTAGATCCGGCGGGCGTTTTCCGCCGCGATCGCCGCGTCCGCGACCTTGAGGAGGGTTGCCTTCTCCATCCTGATTTCCTTGTCGGAAGGCTGCGTGAGGGGCATGTTGACGCCGATTGCGGCGAGGTCCATGAAGCTCTTCAGCGCCGTGGTCTGGAGCTTTGCGAAGGCGAGGCCATCGGCGATGTACCGGACGCGCCTTTTGCGCTCCGGCGTGTCGGCGAGCTTCAGCGCCTTCTTCGTCTCGCGGTCGCACATCTCGGAGAAGTCGGCGTCGAAAATTGTCGTCTGGTAGCGGTTGAATTCCGCGTATTTGTTCGGGTAGTTCGTCTTGAAGATCTCGCTGTGGCTTTCGGGGTAGGCTGCGATCTTCGACTCGACGCGGTCCTCGATCGCCTCGAAGAGATCGAACATGACTTCGCCGGCCTTGTCCCCGAAGCCCTTTGCGCAGAAGTCGCGGAGGGTCTCCTCACGGTCGACCGACGGGTTCCATGCGAGGGCGGAAAGCAGGTAGAGGTCGGAGGCCCGCACGGCAAAGTCGGTGCCCGGGTTGCCATAGACGCCGGCGGCGCCGAGGTCGCGGAGCAGCTTCAGGTTGCGGTCGAACTTGCGGCTGTGCGAGATCGGATAGCGCATCGTGTAGTGCGTGCCCCAGTATTCGCGGCCGAGAATGTTGGCGCCGGTGGCGGCGATTCCTCGCAGGCGCCGTTCAAGCTCCTCCTCCTCCTTGGGACCCCTGTCGTAGACCTTGTAGCAGCAGGAGAGGTAGACGTTCGGCGGCAGGTCGAACTTGCGCGATGGCGCGGAGGCGTAGTGGCTGTAGGAGAAGAGGCCGACCTTGCTCTTCGGCGAGGCCTTGTACACCTGCCAGGCGATGTCGTTGAGGAAGTCGTACATCCTGTCGGTGATGTTGTAGACGCCGTCGCCGATGCCCTGTCCCTCGGGGTCCTGCGCGCGGCAGGCGTCGCACTCGCAGAAGCAGAGGCCGTCGTTGGGCGAAATCGACTGGATCGCGGTCGTATTGTTCGCGATGAGTTTCTCGGCGATTATCCGGCGGACGTCGGGGTTGGAGGTGCAGAGCTGCCAGGAACCGGTCATCATCGGGTCGGAGACGCGCGTCGGCTTTGTCGGCTTGGGGTCGCCGACCCAGCGCTCCGGCGAGACGAGCGCGTAGTACTCCGGATGTTCCTTGCCGTAGACGTTGCGCGGCAGCAGCGACTTGAAGGAATGCTGGAAGCCGCTGCCCCTCGCGGCGAGCGAGGAGCCTGTGTGTCGGTGGCGGATCCAGGCATGGAAGTCGCGTATGGTCGAGGGGGGCATGCCGGTGGGGAAGAAGCAGTCCTTGAGACGTTTCCTGAAGGGCGTCACGTAAACGGATTTCTCCTCCTTGAGGACGACCGGTCCGCTCGGGTCGGCGACCGTGCCGATCTCCCCCGGCCAAAGCCAGCGCACGCCGGCGAAGCGCTCAAGGAAGTCGTAGACCGCGTCGGCGGTGCCGTTCAGGAGTTTTCCCTTGTCATTGCCGAAGAGCCAGACGCGCGACGGTTCGACGATGCGGACGCAGCACTCGCGGCTTTCGTCCCATGTCACGTCGCAGTCCGGCGGCTTCGCGCCGACGAAGATTCCCGCAAGGTCGGCGGTGATCTCCCCGGGCATCGCCTTCACGGGGAAGGACTTGCCGAAGACCTTGCCGAGGTATTCGGACAGTTCCTTTGCCAAGGTCTCGTGGCCCGTCGCCGCGTAGATGTCGGCGTCCGCGGCGCCCAGCTCGAAGGCGTTCGCCGCGGAGGCGAGAAGCGCCGCCGTCGCGGCAGCCGCCGCGCATTTGCAAAACTCTGATTTCATAGGGGACTCCATGCTAGTTGGCTAGTTGGCCAGTTGGCTAGTGCGCAGGACACGCCTTCAACCCTTCAACCCTTCAACCTTTACTTCACAAGGATGACCAGACTGGGTGACAGGAACTCGGCCCAGATGCCGTCCTCCTTCAGGACGAGACGCGCCCGGGTGCCTGATGAAGTGAAGTTGAGCGTCCAGCCTTCAAGCGAGGCGGGCGGATCGTCCGTCGCGATTAGTTGCACCGACTTCCCTCCCATCCCCTTCAGGCTGTCCGAAAGGGAGACCGTGACAGCCCCCTCCGCCCTAACCGAAGTCGCCGAAAGTGATGTCCAAGTGTCGTCCGACAGCCTCGTGAACGAGAGCGTTGCACCGTCGGCGAGGACAAGTTCGCCATCCAGAATCGCATTTGATCCGGCAATATCCATGTTCGCCGCCGAGACGGTGGGGGCCGCAAGCGTTCCTGCTAGGGAAAGCATGTTCGTAACGGTGACGGCCTCGTACTTGACCGTCAGACTCGCAGCCGCGCCAAGGGACAGGGTGCCGTAGAAGTTCGTCGTTGCGGGAACGGCGCCAAACCACTTGTTCCTGAGCGCGTTGTAGATGCGCTGGCGCTTGGCATCGTCGAGCACGCTCGTGAAGAGCATGTATTCGGCAATCCGCTGACCGCCGTAGGTATCCGATGCCTGACCGGCAGAGTTCTTCCTCAGCGATCTGCCGATTACGTTGCAGGTCACCGCAGAAGTCGGGCGGAGGTTTATCACGGAGAAACCGTCCGGCGGATTGTACGAATACGTCTTCGCCACGCCGTCCACATAGATGCCGCCGTTCACGCAGGCGGTGTTGTCGCTTCCTCTGAAAATTGGCGGATTCTTCCCCGACGCGGTCGTTCCACGGCGTCCAGGGTTCTGCCCGTTGTAGGTGTTTCCGCTATGGAAGGCAAGATAGGCGGGGCCTTCCTTGCCCTTGGGCGCCGTTTTCAAGTCTTCCGTATCGCTAATGACGGAAAGGTACTCCAGTACCTGTGCGGCGTTTCTTTCGGCCAGCGTATAGAACTTGAACGCGCCGCCGTAGCCGATTGCCGCACCCTCGGAATTCGTGTAGCCGACGAAGATGGCCGAGCCGAGATCCGCGAACGGAAGCCCGTTTTGCGTCATTGCGGGATTCAGGAACGGCCGCCGCTTCGAAGGCTCGGTCCGCTGCCCGAACGACCCCGTGGCGGTGTCGGAAACGACATACATGGAGCCGCCGTCGACGTCGTTCCAGCGTGTGATGAAGTTCGTGCCGTTCTCCACGGCGAAGGTCATCGTATTCGTCTGGGAGGCGTCAAGATGCAGGAATGCGCCGAGGGAGGAAAGCCCCCTGTTTAAGACGTTCGTTTGCGTTTCCAGCGCGAGGTTCAGCGCGCCGTTGTCGATGAGGGATTTAATCGTCAGATTGGCGGAGGCGTCCACGTCGAGCGACGCACCCCTCGCAACGGACACGGCCGAAATCGACTGGGGGAACCATTTCACGCGCAGGTAGCGGTTCACCCTCGTCGCCTCGTTCGTCGTCATCGCCGACTGGCCCGTCTCCGTCGCGTTGGTGAAGAGGACGTATTCGGCGATGCGCTGGCCGCCGTAGGAGCGCGAGGGGGTGTTCGAGATGTATTCGGCCGCGAAGTTGCGGAAGACGGTATGGCTCGTGCTGTCCGCCGTGGGGTGGATTCTGACGATGTGGAAGCCGGCGGTCGGATAGGTGCTGTGGGGAGCGTCGGTGATGAGCGCTCCATCGTACCACACGCTCTGGCCGGTGGCGAAGTAGTTGTTGTTGTTTGCGTTACCGTGCATGATGCCCCAGCCGTCGGATCCGGCGTATGCCCCCTTCGCCCGGACGAAGCAGTACGACGTTTCGTGGGAGAAGTACGACATGCCGTAGATATCCGTGTTCCAGACCGCGAGTTTCTTCAGTTCGCTTACGCGGTCGACGTCGGACGCGACGGTGAAGCCCTCCTTGACGCAGGGGCTTGTCCTGTCGAACGTCATCGCCGCGCCGTAGCCGAGGGCCTTGCCAAGATCGTCCGTCAGTTGGCGGCAGACGAGCGACCCGAAGTCCATGACCGGCAGGCCGTTCTGAAAGCCCTCGCGCAGGAACGGTTTGCGGTTCTGCGGGTTGTCGCGCCACGTATACTCCGTCAGGCACAGCGTCGCGTAGCGGTTGGTGCGTCCGTCCACGTCGTTCCAGCGCGTCACAAAGTTCGTGCCGTTCTCTGGCTCAATCACCATGGTGGACAGGTCGCTTGCGTCCACGTGGAAGTACGCCTTGGCGAAAATGTCGTCCGGGCGCGGATTCGCGAAACGGACAAGACCTTCCTCGACCGCCACGGAGATGGTTGAGGTCTTCACGTAGCGGATCTCAAGCATTCCCCCGCCGGTCTTGGTGAGCGTGTAGGCGCCCGAAAGCTCCTCGATGACGTTCGTCCGTCCCGACGGGACCTCGACCGTCGTCGCGGCGGTCATGACGATGTTCGTCGACCCCTCCCAGGTAATCGCGTCGGCGAATGCCGATACTGCGGTAAATGCCCCAATCAGCGGCAGAGCGTAATGCCGCACAAAGCTAGAATGTTGTTTGCTCATAGTTTCGTTCCGTTGAAGTTCTTAACTTGACTCGAACACCATGACAGAATGTTGGCGAACAATTTGCCAAAACTTCTGTTCTTTGTCAAGACATTTCACCCGCATTTGCCATGACTTTTCGCTATCATCTTTATATGGTTGTTTTGCGCAAACCGCCGACCTTTTCCATTCCAGAACTACCTGACACCATGAAACATTACCACCTCTCCGAGGGCAACCTCAGCATGGTGCGCGTCGTCCGCGAATGCGGTGCCAGCGCCAAGTTCTCCGGCAGCGGCGGCGCCATCGTCGGTGTTTGCCCCGACGACACCGTCTTCGCCCGCCTCGAGGAGCGCCTCGGCAAATTCGGCGTCAAGGTCCTCCGTCCGCCCCTCGTCTAACCGCGCAGACCGTTAATTAATCACGGATTCGAGTTGTCATTGGTGTCTGTCACCGTCATTGGTGATTATAGCTGTCATTGGTGTCTGTCACCAATCGTTATGGTCTGTCCGTCAGCCAATTACGGCTTCGCGCGGACGGTGTGAGGCGCAAAGGGCGTCATTATCGGCATTCCCGTCCGTGACATAGGGCTCGGCGGGGCGTCGTTTCGCCGTAAAAACCTTTGGGAAGCGCGCGAAAGTCTCAAGGATGAACTTACGGCTCCCCAACGCCAGGGCGCGAGTAAAGATCGGGTTCCGCTCCTCGCGCCGCCTGTCGGCGGTGTCTGTCCCCGGACGGAGGAGCCAGCCGTAGCGCTCCTTGGTTTCGTCCCAGCTCATCTCTTCAGATTGGCGGAAGAGGGAGGCGAGGGTCCGCTGCGCGGCGGCGTGACCAGCGTGGGCTTCGGCGTAGCCGCACCAGCGATAGTCTTCGGGGCGCTCGACGATTCCCGCGCGGACGGCGTTTGTATCGATGTATTTTGCCACGGAGGTCAGAGTTTCAGCGCTATCTTCCAAGAGGCAGCTCCAGAAGCGCTCCTCCCAGAGCGTACCCTTGCGGTCATGCTCCTTGTTGTACTCGCGGGAGATCCATTGCTTCAGCTCCTGCATATAGGTGCTGAGGTCGCCCATGCGGCGGAGGTAGATCCGTCGACTGG
>JAEEGL010177309.1_pt1 | contig 14854 bp, 14 predicted proteins | sample 9134231 | NCBI WGS metagenome assembly JAEEGL01 (sample SAMN16246548, study PRJNA631951) | gut metagenome | biome: gut microbiome; feature: rumen; material: fiber-attached | host: Bos | place: Iran: Karaj | collected 2018-10 | reverse complement strand
AATGAAGTCAGCCCATTCAATTACACAGGCCCCATCTGATTCAATGTATTCATCAAATCCCAGATCCTGCGTGATGTTTTCCAGGCGGTAGGCATCAATATGATAAAGCGGCAGTCGGCCTCTGTACTCCTTCATGATGGTAAAGGTCGGAGAAGTTACCTTTTTTTCAATGCCTAAACCTCTGGCAAGACCCTGGGTAAATGTCGTCTTGCCGGCGCCCAGATCACCGCTGAGAGTGATCAGAGTATTTGGCTCAACGATTTCACCCAATCTGCACGCCAGATCCTGTGTTTCTTTCCGTGTTTTCGTAACAACCAATAATTCCTTCATGTTCATACCTGCTAATTATAGTCCATTTTCCAGCCGCCTTCCAACTTCAGCAGCCGTTTTTTGATATTTACATCCGGGGTATATCCCCCTATTGAGCCATCATTGGAAATGACTCGATGGCATGGAATAACGATCATGTGCTGATTTCGATGAACTGCCTGACCGGTAGCCTGAAATCCTCTGTTATTGCCTGCCATGATGGTAAGGTCCTTATAGCTTACGGTCGAACCATAAGGGACCTTCAGTAATGCATTATACACCCTTTTCTGAAAAGGCGTTCCTGAAATTTTCAAAGGAAGCTCAAACTCCGTCCTTTCTCCCGCAAAATACTGCTGCAGCTGGTTGACGGCTTCTTCTGTCTGCCGGTTTGATACACCGTATTCTTCCTCATAGGCAAAGGAGATCTTTATGATGCCTTCCCCGTCACTTATTATCTGTAATAATCCTACCGGACTTCTGTAATAACTCTTAAAAATCATCATCAAACATTATACGCCCCAGTCTGAGCATATTACTCCCTTCCTTCAGTGCTATTTCATAGTCTGAAGACATGCCCATTGACAGATATTTTATATGTTGATAGTTACTCTCAAGTTCGCCAAACAGCACTTTTCCCTTATGGAAAACATCAGCGATCCGCTGTTTATCATCTGTATGAGGACCGATTACCATTATACCCCTGATCCTGATGTTGGAAAGCCCGCAATACTGCTTTACAATGTCTTCAACTTCATCATATCTGAAGCCATACTTGGTGTCTTCTTCAGCAATATTGATCTGCAGCAGGACATCCATGATCTTTCCCTGCCTTTTCGCTTCTTCGTCTATTTTAAGAAGCAGTTTTTCGCTGTCAACTGACTGTATCATGTCGCAGTAACGGACAGCATCACGGACCTTGTTGGTCTGCAGATGACCAATGAAATGCCAGCGAACTTCCGGCATGTAAACATTAAGCTTGGTCTTCATCTCCTGCATTCTGTTTTCACCGAAAACATGAAAGCCCATCTCATACAAATTCCTTATTTCCTCTGCAGAATGATTCTTGGTTACAACCACAATCATATTCTTAAGATTAAGTAATTTCTTTTTCATATTTTAATTATAATACTATACTAATTATTTAGAAAAAATATTGCGAATATTTAATTCTTATGGTAATATAATGAGCGGCTGAGGGAGTAGTTTACGCTTCCTGGTGTGATATGTCAACAGCACTGGTTAATAACCTGGCATATCTTAATAGACGAGACTCAGCACAGTTTTGTTGGCTGTGCGTGTGAAATGAAGTTTCCCTGCACAGAGAATGTGAAAGGGATTTTTTATTCCCTATTGGAGGTTCTATGAATTATTACTTGAAATCTGTGGAAGATACTCTGGAAGAGGTCAAATCCACAACTGAAGGTCTCAGCAGTGCCGAGGCAGCCAGACGTCTGGAAGCCAACGGCAAGAACAAATTAGCTGAGCCGCCAAAGAAAACATTTATTCAGAAGTTTGTTGATTCCCTGAAGGACCCGATGATCCTGATGCTGCTGGGTGCTGCTGTCTTATCAGCCATTACCACGGTATATCAGAACGTTGCTCAGGGTGCCAATGAATCATATGCCGATCTGTTCATCATCCTGTTCGTTGTAACGGTAAATACCCTGTTAGGTATCTTACAGGAAAGCAAGGCTGAACAGGCTATCGATGCCTTAAAGGAAATGACTGCTGCCACCAGCAAGGTTCTGCGTGACGGACAGATGGAAATCCTCAAATCCGAAGACATCGTAGTCGGTGACGTAGTCATCCTGGAAGCCGGCGATGCCATTCCGGCTGACTGCCGTATCATCGACAACCATTCACTGAAGGTTGAAGAAGCAGCCTTAACCGGTGAAAGTGTTCCTGTCAACAAGATCCTTGATATCCTGATGCTTAAGGAAAATACACTTGATGTTCCTTTAGGTGACAGAACCAACATGTTATACAGCGGTTCAACCATCGTTTACGGACGTGGCGCCGGTGTAGTCGTTGCTACTGGCATGGATACTGAAATGGGTAAGATCGCCAACGCTCTTAACGAAGCAGAAGACGAAAAGACTCCTTTACAGAAGAAGATGGCTGAACTGTCTGCCGTATTAACCAAACTGGTTATCGGCATCAGTGTCTTCGTATTCATCTTCGGTGTTGTCAGAGCCTTTATCTCAGGCACTCACGGTGATCTCATTTCCGTAATCCTTGAAACATTCATCATGGCAGTTGCCTTAGCTGTAGCCGCCATTCCTGAAGGACTCCCTGCTGTTGTAACCATCATTCTTTCAATCGGTGTAACAGCCATGGCCAAGCGTAATGCTCTGATCAGAAAGCTGACTGCCGTTGAAACACTGGGCTGTACCCAGATCATCTGTTCAGATAAGACCGGTACGTTAACTCAGAATAAGATGACGGTTGTTGATGAGTATACTCCTGATAAGCAGTTACTGGCAACAGGCATGGCCTTATGTTCTGACGCCGTAATTGAAGAAGGACAGACAGAATCTCAGGGTGAACCTACAGAAGCCGCTCTGGTCAACTACGCTTTCAAGAACGATCTGCCTAGATACAGACTGACTGTTGAACAGCCACGTGTCGGTGAAGCACCGTTCGATTCAATGCGTAAGATGATGTCAACCGTACATCAGAAAGGTGACGGATTTATTCAGTACACCAAGGGTGCCAGTGAAATGGTACTTGAACACTGCACTCATTATCTCGACAGCACTAACAAGGTTGCCGAATTAACTGCAGATGTTAAAAAGGAAATTCTCAGAAATGTCAAACTGTATGCTGACAGAGCCTTAAGAGTATTAAGCTGTGCGTACAGAACATATGATAAATTACCTGCTGATTTTGATGCAGATAAACTGGAAAACGATCTGATCTACATCGGATTCGTCGGCATGATCGACCCTTGCCGTCCGGAAGTATACGATGCCATCAAGGAATGCCGTGCAGCCGGTATCAGACCTGTCATGATCACAGGTGACCATATTGATACAGCTGTAGCTATCGGCAAGGATCTGGGCATCATCAAAGATGCTTCCGAAGCCATGGTCGGTGCTGAAATGGAAAAGATGAGTGACAGCCAGCTGGTTGAAACCGTCAAGCACATTTCTGTCTGGGCCCGTGTTCAGCCTGAACACAAGACCAGAATCGTCAAGGCCTTCAAGAGCATGGGTTATGTCGTAGCCATGACCGGTGACGGTGTCAATGATGCACCAAGCATCAAGGCAGCCGATATCGGTATGGGCATGGGCATTACCGGTACTGACGTAACAAAAGGCGTCAGTGACATGGTTCTGGCTGATGACAACTTCGCTACTATCGTTAATGCCGTAGAAGAAGGACGTAAGATCTATGACAATGTCCGTAAGGTTCTGCAGTTCCAGCTCTCTACCAACATGTCTGAGGTCGTGACAGTATTTGCTGCCAGCGCTATGGGATTTGAGATCCTTACCCCTGCTCACCTGTTATGGGTCAACATGGTAACGGACAGTGCTCCGGGCCTGGCTCTGGGCATGGAAAAAGCTGAAGAAGGCTTAATGAGAAGAAAGCCTAGAAGTTCAGATGAATCAGTATTTGCCAACGGTGCCGGCGTAGATATGATCTTGCAGGGTATCTTCATGGCAGCTCTGGTCATCGGCAGCTTCTTCATCGGTGACCTCATTGAAAAAGGTTCAATTGACTTTAAGGATCTGGTTGCCAACGGTTCTGCTGACGGCATGACCATGGCCTTCCTGACCTGCAACTTCGTAGAAATGTTCCACGCCATGAGCATGAGAACTCAGAGAGGAAATCTGTTTAAGATGAAAACCATCAACTGGTGGCTGCTCGGTGCTCTTGTTCTGACTACATTCTTAACGATTGGCGTCATTTACATTCCATTCTTCAGAGATCTGTTCGGCTTTACCGCTGTATCATTTAAGGAATTCGCCATCGCCTTCGGGCTGGCCTTCTCAGTAATACCGGTACTTGAAATCTTCAAGTGGCTGTTCAGACTGGCTGAAAAGAAGAAGTAAAATAAAACCCGCATTTGAACTGCCCCAGTGAAAATGGACAGTAAATAAAAAGACAAAAACCCTCCTGTACAATAAAAGTAAAGGAGGGTTTTAAAATGGCAGGAAAACCAAATAATAAATATTCACCAGAATTCAAAAAGGAAGCAGTGGAGAAATATCTCAGCGGTCAGTATGGAGGGTATATACTTTTAAGTCGAGAATTAGGTCTGAGATCAGAGAGACAATTGAAGGTTTGGGTAAAGATATATCGTGAGGATCCGGAACTATTGAAGCAGGATGGAAGGCAGTTAGGGAAAAAAGGCGGAGTAAAAAAAGGCAGGCCAAAGAAGATTAGGCTGGAGGAGCTCAGTCTGGAAGAACAGATAGAACATCTGAAGATGGAGAATGCGATACTAAAAAAAGTGAAGGCTCTCCGCAAAAACTACGGAGAGCACTAAGGTATATGGTAGTCTACGATCTTAAAGAAGATTATAAGATAAGTAAACTATGTAAGTATTTAAAAGTATCCACCAGTGGTTATTACAGATGGCTTAAGCGGGGAAGACCGATAAGATACAAGTGGGATGAATGGCTGGCAGATGAGATAGAAAAGATATTCTATCAGACATATAAAGGATATCGATTCATCAGAGACGAGATATTCAGAAGATATGGAGTAGTGCATAATGATAAAACCATATATAAATACATGAAAATACTGGGATTGTCTTCTCCTGTAAGGAAGAAACGATATCTCTGCTGTACTAAAGAAGATCCAAATGAAAAAGCGAGAACAGTCTGTGAAAACTATCTCGCCCGTAACTTTACAGCTTCACGACCCCTGGAAAAGTTAGTGACAGATGTAAGCTACATTTACAGTCAACAAGGCCGAATGTATCTTAGCGTGATCAAGGACCTCTATGACAATTCCATTATAGCCTATCAGATATCCAAGTTTAATGATTTAAAGTTAGTTATGGATAATGTGGTACAGGTTATTAATGACAAATGGGATAAGTCTCTTTTCTGCTGCCTTCACTCAGATCAGGGTTTTCAGTATACAAACAGTCTATATATCAAATACCTTGACGATCACAGTGTTACCGTTTCCCATTCTCGTAAAGCCAACTGTTATGACAATGCCTGTTGTGAGAATTTCTTTGGACATTTGAAGTCTGAATGTCTTGAGTTAGGTGAGCTCCCAAAAACTAACGATGATCTTATCAAAGCTATTGATAATTACATTGACTTCTATAATAATCGCAGGCCTCAGCGCAAACTAAAAGGCATGACCCCTCAACAATTCAGGTTGTCATACCTTTCATCCAGGCCTTTTTTATGAGTGTCCCATTTTGTTGGGGCAGTTCAATTTCATGAAAATGCGGGTTTTTTTATGCCGTATGCTCTTTCAGGAATCTTATGACCCTGTGTTTGGTCTCTTCATTCCAGAAGAAGCTGTGACCATGGTCAGCATTATTGACCATTACCATATATGCTTCAGTTCCCCTGTTTCTGAGGGCCTTGTAAAAATCCGTACTGTGTGACAGCGGTACCAGACGGTCCTTGTTGCCGTGAACGATCAGCACCGGCTCCAGCTGCTTTCGCAGATCAATGTAGGTAAAGGCACTGGCCTGCTCATACTGTTCAGGATGTTCATCAATTGGCTTTTCAAACAGATTCAGGGAAAGGAAATGATTGTCTTCCCTGGAAAGTCCGGTCTCTCTGTTGCAGAGATCCTTAATGTCCGTGACCCCATAGAAATCCATCAGGCCTCTTAAGGCAGGCAATTCATCCGTCTCATCCTGATTATCAAGATATGGTGTATTCCACGTCAGAAAGCCTAAAACTGCGGTATGGCCTCCGCTGGAATCACCGGCCAGAAAAACATTGTTCATGTCGATCGGATACTCCCGGGAATGCTTCTGAATAAAGCGGGCTGCACTCTTCAGATCCAGTATCTGTGACGGGAATCTGCTGTAAGGAGCATCGCGGTATTCAATTATGGCAACAGCGAATCCTGATCTGACGATTGAATAGTAATCGCCGAAATTTCCCTGAAGATTCTGTTTCATCCAGGCACTGCCCTTGACATGCATTATCAGCGGGTAGCGGGCAGCGATGGCGTTTTCCGGGAGCATGAACCTGATGTGCAGATCCCTGTTATCCTTGCGCCGGTAAGTAACCTCCCCCGGGCAGTCAACGCGCAGATAATTGAAATCCCCTTCTATTATCTCCATTCCCTCGGCTTCATCTGTCCATTTCGGGAAATCAACATAACTGTATTTAAAAGAATAATTTGCCATATGTTACTCCTGTTGGTCGTTTTTTAGTATGAACTCCGTCGTTTTCCCGGTCAGGATGGCGCTCTGATACATCTTGTCATCCCATAAGCCGAAACCGTGGTTCCGGTCCCAGATCATGACCAGTTCCTTATCTTCTTTAGTCGTCAGTGAATCAAATACTCTCTTTGATACATCAGGCAGTACGGTGTCATCCTTTTCACCGTGACACAGCAGTACATTGCCCTGATATTCCCTGACATATTTAACAACATCGTATTTACACAGTCCGTCATAGAATTTATCTGACAGATGAATGTACGTATTGTCAAATGTATTAAAGTATCTGGCATAGCCGTTTCTTTCAGCTTCCGCCATCAGGGAATTGCCATTTTCATCCCACAGAAACGGTTTCAGCTCGCTGGCTTCCATTACTGCTGAAGTCCATAATACCAGAGTATCTGCCTGAGGCTTTCTTAAGGCTGCATAAGCAGAAACAACTCTTCCGCCCATACTGTATCCAACAAGCACTAATCTTCTGTGAGAGGGCTTTAAAACGGCTTTGATGCAGGCTTCCACATCATCAAGTGAATTGTCCATGCAGTAATTGTCATACGGTTCCCTGCTGTCACCGCAGCCGGCCTGATCCATCATCACTGAATCAAAGCCGTGCTTGGCCAGCTCTTCAGCAACACTCAGAAAGCGGCCGCCTTCCGTTCTTTCAGCTTTAAAGCCATGAACAAACACTGCCAGAGCATGCGGCTGGCAATCTGCCAGTACCCTGGTCACTGGTATGTCTGTATTACGGTATGATTTAACAGTTTCAATAATTGTTTCCATTATCTTTCTCCGTTTCTCTTTTTGACATAATAGTTATATCCCAGCATTCCCGCGGTAGATAAAACAGCGGTAACTGCAAAAATGATAATAGACTTGCCGACATCGCCATCTCCTAAAGCAGCACCCCGGTAAGTTGAAGAAAGCACTGAAGGAATGCGGGCGAAGAATGTCAGCAGGATCCAGGTCTTGAACTTCATGCCTGTCAGCCCTATGAAATAACTTAGCAGATCTTTTGGGGTACCTGGAATCACAAATACGGCAAAGGCAATGGTATTAAGCTTAGCCGGATCCTTCAGGAAGCTCAGTCTGCTGATATCCTTGTCCTTGAAAAACACTCTGACAAAATCCTGTCCGAAATATCTGACGGCAGAAAAAATGAACATGCATCCAAGGGTAATGCCCACCAGACACAGCAGTGTTCCCTCAACTATGCCAAAAGCGTAACCCCCTGCCACTTCAAAAGGTTCCCCCGGTATTACGGCAATGATTACCTGCAAAGCGGTGATAATGATGAAAATGAGGCGGCTCCAGATGCCGAAGCTGTCGATCCACTCCACGAATTTTTCCGGGTCGCTGACATATGCCAGCAGCGGCTTTCCAACGACAGTACCCAGAACAAGAATCAAAACGGCGAATAAAGCTATTCCCCCTATATAGATTGCTTTCTGCTGTTTAATTGTCAGATTTCTGTTCATCTCTTTTATTATCGCATAATAATGCCAATATTATTCTTAAAAAATATCAAATAAAAGGGAGATATTTCTCCCGGACTTAATAGAGTTCATGGCTTGTTCTGAGGTAGTCATAGAACAGCATCAGGCATTCGTCTCTGTCTATCTGTTCCATCTTAACAGGGAGATACAGACGGTTTTTCAGCAGCATGGCTTCGATCTTGCCATCACGGAAACCTATGATGGAATTATCCTCAATGGAACAGCCGTAATAAACCTTTTCAATGTTAGCCCATATCATGGCGCTGAGACACATACTGCAGGGCTCACCGGTAGTATAAAGTTCACATCCCGAAAGATCATGCGTTCCCAATGCCTTACCGGCATCTCTGATGGCCATGATCTCACCATGAGCGCTTGCATCACTGTCAGCCAGTACGCGGTTATGATTCCTGGCAATGACCTTTCCATTCCTGACAATGACACAGCCAAACGGTCCCCCATCTCTGTTGTGTATGCCCCTGATGGCCTCTTCAATGGCGATCTTCATGAATACGTTTGTCTGTTTCAGATCGTTAAAGGCCTTTTCATAATTCTCTTTCATCTTCTGATCGAAACAGGACAGTATTATCCTGATATCATAATCACTGTTATTCTGCAGCCAGTAATTTATGGAATGAATGGCTACGTTACAGGCTTCATAAGCCGGATAGCCATAAGCTCCGGTAGAAATAGCTGGAAAGGCAATGGAATGAAGATCGTTTTTCCTGGCCAGTTCCAGGGAATTCATATAGCAGTTTCCCAACAAAACGACGTCATCCCGGCTATTATGATAAATTGGCCCTACTGTATGTATAACATGTCTTGCCGGTAAATTGTAACCTGCCGTAATTTTGGCTTCTCCTGTTTCACATCCGTTAAGGGTGCGGCATTCTTCCAGCAGGCCCCTTCCCGCAGCTCTGTGAATGGCACCGTCAACACCGCCGCCTCCCAACAGTGTCTTATTGGCAGCGTTGACAATGGCATCACAGTCCAGTTTGGTTATATCGCATATTCTGATTTCAATGTTATTCATCTTAATATCCTTATATATTTATCCCATGATAAGAAACAGCACCAGGGCATAGGCAGTAAAGACCACCGGTATCGGCAGCATGTAAAGCAGTCTTACCGGAAACATGTCATACAGTTTCTGCAGTATCACGTTGTCAGGATACATGGTAAACACGTAATTTGACTTTTCATTCAGACCTGTTCTAACCAGAAACACATTTATGACATGGGCAATAACCGCCAGAACGATGGTATAAATACCTGCCCAGATGCAGTCTCTGATGGCCGGCTGATAGATTCCCAATGTATGGAAACTGAGACATGTTACGATCAACATACCGTGATACCCATAGAATCCATATGCCTGTTTGGAAAAGACCAGCTGATCACGGTTATAGCTGTCCGGCATTACAAAAGCCAGTACAGCACCAAGTGAGCCAATCGATACACAGTATGCCATCATTGAATCAATGCGGAAGATGGACCGTATGATGCATAATATGGTTGCCTGATTGCACAGATAACAAGGCAGTTCATTGTAATAGTTATAGTCCGCTCTGATATCCTTCAGAGAGAACTTGTAAAGGCGCAGTATTATCAGTTCAGCAATGCTTAACACCAGAACAAAACTGTATCTTGAATCAAGCGTAAGCTGTCTGCCGATGACAGTTACAGCCACCAGAAACAGGGCGGTCAGGATCACATAGAACCACCACCATTTGTTGAATACCTTAATTCTTGCCTCTTTCATATTTATCCGCATCTTACTGCCCTGTTTTGACTATATTTTCTCATTTTAAGCCGTAAAATGAAAGAAATTGACTTTGAACCTTACAAATAAAATACAAAAAAGCACCTGTTATCATAAACAGATGCTTTTGTCTCTTATGTTTAACCTTTAACAGCGCCGGCTGTAACACCTTCTACATAGTATTTCTGCAGGAACATGAACAGTGTAACGATTGGTACCGCTACAATGACACATCCGGCAGCGAACTGTGTGAACAGGTTGGTGTCCGGGTGAGTACCGAACAGCAGTGAATACAGTCCGACTGATACCGTCCAGTATGCCGCATTATCAGCGCCGATGATTACCTTGGCAAAGATGAAGTCCATCCACGGTCCGGTAAAACTCATTAAGGCCTGATAGATGATGATAGGCTTAGCCAGCGGCAGTATGATCTTCATGAAGATCTTGAAGTTTGTACAGCCGTCCAATTTGGCTGATTCTACCAGAGCATTAGGGATAACATCGAAGAAACCCTTCGCTACCTGGAAGCCCAGACCGGCACCGGCACTGTATGCCAGTACCAGACCTACTACTGAATAACCCGGATGATTAGGGTTACCTGTTAATCCTATTGACTTCAGCAGGAAGTAAATGGCGATCATGGACATAAAGCCAGGGAACAGGCCGATGATCATTGAGATATTCATGAACGGCTTACGCATCTTGAATTTCAGCTTGGACATGCAGTAGGCAACTGACAGTACCAGGAATGTTGAAATGATGCAGTCAATTACGGCTATTATCAGGGTATTCAGCATCCATCTCGGGAAAGCCTTGGCTACACCGTAATAGGTAGCCGTAAACAGATCACGGAAATTCTTCAGTCCGTATGCCTTCGGGAAGAAGTTGCTGGTAACGGTACCGATGAAGGTTCCGTCAGGCTGATATTCGCATCTGAACGCAGACAGAACGATCCAGATCAGAGGAACAAGCCAGATGATACCCATTACTATTAACAGTATGTAGGTGACAGCCAGAGACGTTTTCTGAGCCCTGGATGCACTTCTTGTTTTCTTAAGAACCATTTCACTCATTGGAAAGTATCCTCCTCGTTGTAAGCCTTAGAACGTCTGTATGTTACCAGAGTAATTGATGCAGTGATCAGGAATGTGAAGATACCGATTACGGCACCGGTGTTGTATGAACCCTGGTCAATCGTAACCTTATACAGCCATGTTACCAGTAAGTCGGTACCGCCAGCCTGATAACCGGTATAGGTAGGACCGCCTCCGGTCAGCAGGAAGATGGTATTGAATGAGTTGATGTTTCCGACGAAACTGGAAATCAGATAAGGAGTGGTAACGAAGATAACATAAGGTAATGTGATCTTCATAAACATCTTCATTGTTGAAGCACCGTCAACACGGGCAGCCTCATACAGGTCAGCCGGAATGTTCATCAGAATACCTGATGTCATTAGCATGGTGTACGGTACACCGACCCACATGTTGACAATTATGACCATTATCTTAGCCAGGTTTTCACTGTCTGACGGATGCAGGCCGAGGAAACCGATTGGTTTGGCGATCCAGCCCATGTTTACCAGCATGCTGTTGACAGGTCCGTATTCACCTAGCAGGTTACGGACAGCCAGCAGTGAAATGAACTGCGGAACAGCGATGGTAAAGATAAATACCGTACGGAACAGTTTCTTGCCCTTTAACCCCTTCTTGTTAATTAACAGAGCCAGAATGATGCCTCCGAAATAACAGGTCAGGGTTGCAAAGATTGCCCAGATAAATGTCCAGCCCAATACAGGAAGGAATCTGTTTTTGATTTCGACACCAAGTGAACCCTCACCGGTGAAGACAGCTGCGAAGTTCTGCAGACCGTTCCAGTGGAACAGGTTGGTACCAAGGTCATTCATGTCCTGGGAGTTATATGTGGTAAATGCCAGGGCGATCATGAAGATGGTAGGCAGAATGGTGAATACCAGAGCTGCTACACAGGTAGGTGTCAGCATCAGAATGTGGAATCTGCTGTCGAGCAGTTCCTTTAAGTCTTCAACGAAGGTGGTTGGTTTCTTGCCTATTTTCTTATCCTGATCAGCCTTGAAAGATGAAGCAATGCTCATTTCCATCAGCATGAAGTAGATAATGATTACGGCAATGGTAACGAAGCCGAACAGGATGATAAGCTTACAGTCGGAACCGATTGTAAAAGCACCTGTGGCAGGATCGAAGTCTCCGCCTTCGGAAAGATGTGTCAGTGACAGATTATATAAAGCCTTCCAGCCATATGGCGTTCCATTTATCGACGGGCAGAAAACCATAAACCAGATTATGGCAATCTGCAATAACAGGAATATTGCACCTTTAATGTACTGTTTGTGATAAAAGTTTCCTGCACCGAAAATAAAGTGGGAAAGTTTGGTTCCCAGTGAACCGTCGGCGAATCTCTTTCCAAAATTGGAAATACGTTCACGCAGCGGTTCCAGGATATCCAGTTTATTCGTTTTATTTTTCGGAACTTTATTTAATGTAGAATCCATATTTTCCCTCCAAAAAATAACGTTCGCTTAAATTGATTGAGTTATTGTTTTTTCAGTTATGCCTTTACAGGTAAATCAGCCGGGAAATCCTTTGGATTTACACCATGCATCCATAAGTATTCCATCATGTATAAGCCTTTTCTGATGCCTTCCAGAGATTCAGTTTCACTTAAGATAACATCGCCTGTTGTAGGATAAGGGCTCTTTTCAATCATGGCACGTAATACTGCCGGTGCATTCTTGGAGTAGTAGTAAGTGTTCAGAGTACCTGTCAGGAATGGCTGAGGGATGCCCCATTCGGCCATTTCAACCTGCTTGCAGGCCAGCATGTACTGGCTTTCAGTTACCTTGCCTGAGTCGAAGCATGACTTGATGAATTCACTTGCACCGACATATGCAGGAACGTTGAGGCAGTTGACGTATGATTCGTTCTGAACTTCCTTGCTTGACATGTACTTGACCAGTGTCTGTAAAGCATTGTACTTTTCTGTAGCTGAATGAGCATTGATCATGAAGACCTTGCAGTCTGCGAAGGTACCGCCACGATATACATCACCGGCTTTTACGCCGCTTAAGCCTGCGCATGCAGCATCAGTTAAGGTGAATGTAGGGATCAGAGCAATGCCCAGATTGGTTTCTGATAAGGCAGCCTTGGCTGAATTGTAATGCCATGCACCGCCGATAACGGCTAAGGCACCGCCGTTCTTCAGGTCAGCTTCCCAGCCGTCTGATGAAGCCCACTTGAAGCCGTTAGGATCTGCGTAGTATTCCTGCAGCCATCTAACGATTGCGACAGTATCATCACCCTGACAGTTGGATTCACCCTTTGAACCGCCGGATACAGCTTCAGCACCCTGGAACAGCTTTACCGTTGTTGCATGATCAGGAACTCTGGTTGCCAGTAAGGCAAATGAGTTGTTGAAGCCGTCATCACCGGTTACGGTAATTGCCTTGGTGCCGGCTGCTCTTGCTGCTTCTCTCAGACCTTCGAATGATTCTGCCTGAGCTTCAGTAACCTTTTCCTTGTTGTAGTACAGGAACAGAGCCTGTGAAATGTATGGAACACCGTATAAGTATTCCTTGCCGTTTAATGTTGAATAGATAACATTCTGGAATGAAGCCGGGTTGTCAGCCTTGACCTGCCGAATCAGAGATTCGTCAGCGATAGGCTTGGCACACTGTGTGGAAGCCAGCTTGCCGATGTTATCGTGAGCTACTGTGAAGATATCTGCAGCTGCAGATGGGTCATTGGTAACAGTACCGGCAACAGCACCTGTATCCATGCCCTTAACAGTAACTGTATATCCGAAATCAGGATTTTTCCGGACAAATTCATCGCATGCTTTCTGATAGAATTCGGCAGATTCCTCACCTACCCAGACAACGATCTTGCCGTCATCAGGATTTCCGGAAGGCTTGCCTCCGCCGCCATCTCCGCCTCCGCCACAGCCGGCAAAGGTGAAGAGCATCAATACTGCCAGTAATAAACTAATTAACTTTTTCATCATTGAATCCTCCATATTATTAATGAATTGAACTATATGATACTTTTTCAATTAAATCTGTAAACGTGACGTAGTCACATAACGTTTTTCTGTTTCTGTTAAGCATTACAACTATTAACCTGAGAACCGGAACAAGTATGAATGTATATATGCCGGTCCACAGATAAGGTGTGATGCTTTCCATAACGAATATGAATATGAACCTGCTTAGGACCTGATGCCATGTGGCTGCCGTCTGACGGCTGCGGGAGAACAGGACAATTCCTGTTAATGCTCTGCCTATCGTGGCTCTGTCTTTTCTGACAAGAGGTATTAACAGAAACAGGATCCCTTCCCCTATGAAGCCTGCCAGCATTTTCAGCAGATAGGAATGAAGATTGGCGGCAAACAGTTCTTCTCGGTAGCTGTCATTGGCTTTTAATATCTCACTGACCGCTGCCATGTCATTGCCTGCCACGGTAATGGCTTCCCTTTCAATAGCTCTGCATTTCTCAGCGTGCTGATTGTAGGTAGCAGCCAAAGGTGTCTGCATGATCAGATAGGTCAGCAGCAGGAACACCAACAGCAGCGATACCGTATCAAATCCCGTTGAGATCATTCTCTTGGCCAGTAACGGCCTGGAGTTAGGTTCTATTTCCAGAGAATAGCCTTTACTTTCAACCTTCATACTAACACAGCTTCATGTCAATTCTGGTTGAGTAGACGCCTACGTCCTTGCTGTCGAATGCCAGTCTGACGTTCTTCTTATCGAACTTGTCATCGACATGGATCAGCATAGGTACGCCAGCCGCTTCAACCTTGGCAAAACGAATGTTGCCGTAGTTGAGATAACCATTTACAACAGCCGGCAAACCCGGTTCATTTTCAGAAACGATACGGATT
>JAEEGL013439350.1_pt1 | contig 14855 bp, 6 predicted proteins | sample 9134231 | NCBI WGS metagenome assembly JAEEGL01 (sample SAMN16246548, study PRJNA631951) | gut metagenome | biome: gut microbiome; feature: rumen; material: fiber-attached | host: Bos | place: Iran: Karaj | collected 2018-10 | reverse complement strand
GCCGCCAGATTGACTCCGATGGAGTCGCTCACGGCCATGGAGGTCTTCTCGACCGTCCTGAACCTGATGTGGTAGGAGACGGTGTAGGTCCAGGTGTCGAGCGGGCTGTAGTGGTAGACGATCTCGTCGCTGGCCGCGGAGCCGGTGACGATCTTCTCCTTCTTGGAGTCGACGCAGAAGTAGCCGGGTATGACCGGAATGTCCTCGCTGAACGTCGAATAGATCCTGTAGGAGTAGGTGATCGCCTCGAAGCCCGGTATCGGGTTGCCCGCGGCGTCGACGCACCTCACGGTGAAATCAACGAACGGGGCGGCGTCCTCGAACAAAGCGTGGATCGTCAGATTCTTGGTGATCTTGGAGAACGGGTTGAACTGGACCTGGCTGGTTCCCTCGGTGTAGTACCAGTAGATGAACTTGACCTGGTTGCCGGAACCGTCGGTCTTCTGCGGGATGTAGTCCGCCAGCCAGTCGCCGTCCTCGGTGAGGTAGTCCTCCGCGGTGCGGTACTTGACTATGTTCTCGATGACGCGGTTCGCGGTCGTACCGTCGGGCCAGCTTTCGTTGACTCCGGAGTCGAGCACGAAGGTCAGGTCGAAGGTCGGCGGGTTCCATGCGCCGTAGACGACGATGTCGCGGTCGGGCATCTCGCCGCTCCAGTCGAAGGGCTTGGTGCACTCAGGATCCTCGAACCAGAGCACGAACGTGCCGTTGACCTCCTTGCCGAAGGTGTAGTCGTCGTCGACGCCCGCGGGCCTCGAAGCACCGCTCTGAGTATAGGGATTGTAATTGTACAGGCTGGCGGTATTGATTGAAGTGCCGAAATAGATGTTCTGCGCGGCGCTCGGCCTGTAGTCAGTTCCGCTCACCTGATAGGTGATACTGTGTGTATTGATCGTGTAGTAAAGAGTAGCTTCGTAGAAGTAAATACGGTTGTTGCCCGATCCCTGCGATCCGGTCTGTGTAAACGATCTGTGGCTCTCGAACTGGGAGGTCGACCAGAGCTGACTGAAGCCGGTGATGCCGAAGTAGTCTTCGTTGTATGTCAGCCTCAGACCGGAACTGGCATCGAATTTCGAAGTATAGTAGAGCCAGTAGTGCCTGTTGTTGTAGTCTTTGGTCTGGGCCCCCGCAGGTTTGCCGGTATCGGGATTGATCTCTACATAGTAGAAGATCGTATAGTGAGACATACCGTTCTTTGTCGCGGTAAATACCTCATTGTAATTCGGAGCCTTTTCCATAAAGGCGGCGTACGTGTTGTTTGCCGAACTGACGGCCCAGGTATAACCGTCCTCTTCAAACTGACGTACCGGATTGTTCTCCCACCAGTATGTGATATCCGCGTCGTATTTCACGTCGAGTTTGAGGACGTAACCGCGCTGAACTCCGTTGGTCTGCTCTTTCTGGCAGACAAGGGCGCGGCAGGCGTCGGTGTGGACGTGAGGCGTCTCGGTGGTGGTGTAGCAGGAGGCGGTGTGGTAGTGCTCGTTCTTGCCGCAGATAAGGTCTCTCACGCCTTCGGTGAGCTCGTCGGCGTAGCAGTCGTTGGAGTGGACGTGGCCGCAGATGGTGGAGCATGCGGAACGGCTCTTGGCGGTGCCTTCATTAGTACTATTAGCACTTCCGGTAAACGAAAGACCTTTGACGGATTGGGAGACACTAGTAACCGTATCCACATAATACCACTGGCCGTCGGCTCTGAAGAAGATGGCGTAGTAAGTAGTCGTGGTTCCGCCTCCGCCGCCGCAGCCGCCGCCTCCGCCCGATGACTGGGTGAAGGTGTACTCATACAGGTAGCCGTCCTCGATCGTGAACTGACCGCGGTTGGCGGCGTTTATGATGGCATTGAGTGCCGTCCTCTGGTCGCTGTCCATGGCGCTCTGCGCGGTGAGGGTCTGGTTCGTGTAGCAGCTGACAAGATGCTTGCCGTTGTCGCCGTGAGTGCAAATGAGCGGGCAGGAGGAGTTGTGGGACAGATGCGGCTCGACGATCCAGCCGTAGCAGGCGTCGGTGTGAACGTGCTCTTCCTTTCCGCAGGTCACAGTGGTGACGGTATCTACGGTCTTGTCGCATACCAGCTGGTAGCAGCTGGCGTCATGGGTGTGGCTGAAAGAGTAACTGTTAGTGCTCTTCCAGTCGAGGTTGACCTTGTTTCTGGTGTAATAAACACTGATGACCGTGGAGCCGTCGCCCTCGACTATCTGGGACTCGATCTTGTTCGCGTTGAACGTGAACATATTGAAATCCTGCTTGTTACCGGTCTTCCAGTTGGACGTGTTCTGAGGAGTCCGGAACATATCCGAGGTGATGAGCGCTCCGGCCAGAGCGGCACGGGTGCGCAGCTCGGAGATCTTGTAGCTGTATCCGGGATCGTCGGGGTTCTCTGCCCAGTACACGACGTGGATGTTGACGAGCTCCGCCACCCAGTTGGCCCTGACCGTGATGTTGTAGTCGGGCATGGTGGTGAGGTTCGTTACGTTCTGGTATGCCGTCGTGGTGCCGCTGGCCCTGTAGGACCACCTGTCGGTGGAGGGCATGGAGTAGCCGGCACGGGTCGGGTTCTCGGAGGCGGCCAGAGCCTCGATCGCTTCGAGTATCGGCTGGCCGTACTTGAGCTCCAGCGCCGTGTTGATCGTCGTATCCGACGCGAAGGAGATCGAGTAGGTCTTGCGGCTGAACTCGAGCGTGATCACGTTGTCGGCGGGATCGTTGTCGGAGAACAGGCTGACCGGGATCTCGTTGGACAGCTCAAAATGCGCCAGTTCCGGATAGGCCGCAACGAGGGCCTCGACGTAGGCGTCAATGGACTCGTAGGTCCTGGGCTTCCAGTAGGTGCTGCCTTCGACGCCGTCGGAGAAGCTGAACAGGCTGTCGTTGCCGCTCAGGACCTTAACTCCGTGAGAATCATAGGCGTAGGACGAAGGATTAGTCTCGAGCAGCTGAACTTTGACCGTGTACGGGATGTTGGTCGCGTTCGACTGGCCGACCTTCCTGAACACCGCGGTGACGGAGACGGAGCCGCCGTCGGCCGGGGTCGGATAGGTCACGGTGTAGTCGATGTTGGCCTCGACGCCGTTGATGTACACCTTCTCAAGGACGTAGTTGGTGAAGCCGCGGAGGTCGACGGTCGACATGGACTCGCCGTCCTCGATAATGCGGGAGAAGGTCTCGGCGGGCACTATGAGCTCGGGCGACGACGCCGGCACCGATGGCTCCTCATAATACCTGTGCTCGAGATTCAGCGTATAAGTGCCGTAGTCCTCGAACTTGGCGTAGAGCACGACGTCCTCGTCGATGGTGCGGTTGCGGACCACGGACTCGTTGAAGTCGACCATGGTGCCGAAGTCGGTCGCCGGGTTGAAGTTCTCGAGCTTGTCCTCGGGGATGAGGTACCAGCCGGTGAAGCGCTTGCCGGAGACGTAGCACCTGCGGATGATGATGTCGTTGTAGGTGGCGCCGTTGTCGAAGCTCTGCACGTCGCCGGCCTGGGCGATGGTCGTGCTGTCGGAGCGGTAGTTGTTGGCGCCGGTGGTATCGTAATAGAAGATAACGGTGTGGCGGCTGGTGTCCTTGACGTACTCGACGATGACGGTGATGTCGTCGGTGCTGCTGGCCCAGTCACCGGTGAAGACGAGCTTGCCGGTGTTGGAGTCGTATGCGAGGTGAGTCGTGTCGCGGTCCCAGGCGTTGAAGTCGGCCTGCGTGAAGAGCTCGGGATCGAACGAGGGATCCGAGTCGATCCTGGCGCCGACGTACCAGGTCTGAAGGATGTATCCGGAGTAGACATGCTCGAGGGCGGGCGCGTAGACGTAGGCCGAGGCGCCCGTGGTCATGTCGAGCGGAGCGGACTTGGAGGAGACCAGTTTGAACGTGCCGGTGAGCGGGTCGATGAGGTAGAAGGTCACTCTCTTGGTGACGGCCTGCTCGATGACGATGGGCTTCCAGTCGCCGTAGTAGGTCCTGGGAGTCGTGAGCTGGTCGGGTCCCTCGAAGAAGCTGGTCCACACGAGGAACGGATACTCGAAGGAGTTGGCGATGATGGTCGTGTCGTACGCGTAGGTCTTGACGGAGAAGTTCGCGTTCTTCACGGAGATGGCCGAGCCGGTGCCCGTGCCGCTGTTGAGGGCGTCGACGCCGTAGTAGCAGGCGGTGACGGGGAGCTCGCCGGTGAAGCCGGGTATGATCCTGTCGGGCTCGATGACCGACAGACCGTAGACCTCGGGCACGTAGTAGACGTCGTTGTAGACGGAGCCGGTCGAGTTGACGTCGCCGATGAACGCGCCGGCAGTCGCGGTCCCGCTCTCCACTCCGTACACGGGAGCGGCGACGTAGACCATGTCGTAGCTGACGGGGATGTCGGTGGCGCCTATGATGCCGCCGCCGACGGCTCCCTTGACGGAGGCCGCCGAGAAGGTCTCGGAGAGGCTCAGCTGACCCGCGGCCGCGCGGCCGATGATGCCGCCCGCCGCGTCGTCGGTCGAGGTCACGTTGAAGTCGGTGGCGCTGTAGTCGACCTCGACGCCGATGCCCGCCTGGCGGGTGTGGCCGCCGGCGTAGCTCTTCGTTATAATGACGCTGTCGCCGGCGCCGGCGCCCTCGGCGGTCATGATGCCGATCAGGCCTCCGGCGGGGCCGTTGGAGTACACGACGGCGGAGGCCGCTGTGTTGTCGATCCTGACCTCGCCGCCGGTGACGGGCGAGCCGGAGTTGACGTAGCCGATGAGTCCGCCGGCCGCTGCCGCACCGCCGTTGTTGACGGCGTACACGGCGGCCTCGGAGGACCTGTAGGCGGAGGAGGAGACAAGGACGGTGCTGATGTTGACAAGGTCTCCGGAGGCAAGCCTTACGGCGCCGGCCAGGGTGCCCGCGTAAGCGGTGCCGCCGTCGGCGGTCGCGGAGGCGACGCACTCGCTGAAGAAGAGATCCTTGACGCTGAGGCTGCCGGTTACCTCGCGGAAGAGGCCGGAGCTGTTAAGCGTATCGGAGGCGAATTCCTTGCTGAAGTCGAAGTAGGAGAGAGTGTGTCTCTCGCCGTCAAGCATCCTGATCGCGGGGTTCGCGATGCCGACGAAGCCGCCGCTGACGGACTCCCCGTCACGGCTGTAGATGGCGTTCTCGAACTCGCAGTAGACCCAGGTCTCGACGCCGTTCTCGACGTTCTTCACCTTCCAGGCGAGGTCGCTCTTGAGGTAGGCCTTTATCGGGTAGGTCTGCATGACGCCCGAGACGGCGGGCTCGAGGTTCTGCAGATGTCTGATGCTGGTGAGGTAGGCAAAGAGGTATTCGGCCGTGGGATCGATGACGGGATCGGTGTCGGTCGAGTCTCTGTAGACGCCGCCGGGCAGCAGCTCGGCATCGTAGGCGAAGAGGCTGCTGGTGGTCTCGCCGGAGGAGCCGGAGATGTCGCTCCACAGCGAGGACTTGGCGCTCACTCTGGCGGTGATGTTCTCGCCGGGGATGAGGCTGTAGGCGGAGGCGTCGACGCCGTCGAACAGGGGCTGCCCGGAGCAGAAGAGGTTCGCGAAGCTCTGGCCGGCCTCGGTGATGTCGTCGAACACGACGTACAGGTAGGTGGAGTCCTTATAGGCCTTCAGCGATACGACGTAGTCGTTCGCGGGGTCGTAGGCCGGGTCGTCCTCGGCCGCGGAGCGGTACCAGACGATCTCGCCGTTCTTCACGTAGCCGATCTTCGACCTGGTCGTGATGACGGGCTCGGTGGACTCGGTCACGCCGTCAAGGCTGAACAAGTAGGCGCGGGTCTTTCCGCTGAGGTTGCCGCTGACCGCAAGGGTCATGACGGTGGACTGCACCGTTCCGCCCGGATCGACCGGGGACTCCTTGCGCAGGGAGTCGAGCTGTACCACGAGCCGGAGAACGTCGCCGTTCTCGAAGTAGTAGTACGAGGTGTCCAGGGTCGGGATCTGCCAGTCGCCGTAATGGACGTCCGTGGTGCCCTCGATGCCGTAGTAGCTGTTGAGGGCCGTGGTGTCGTCGTGCAGGGCGTGCAGCTGGTCGAGGTTCGGGAAGTAGAACCTGCCGAGGTAGTTGACCTCCAGCACCGCGTCGTAAAGGACGGCGGGCTGGCGGTTTCCTCTGTTGAGGATGAAGTCGGACCTGGTGGACTTGCCCGAGACGCCGGTCACGCGGGTCTCGAGGGCGCCCTCGCGGGTGCGCTCGTGGTTGTTGACGTCGAGCGACACGTTAGTGAGGAAGTAGTTGTCGGACATGACGGCGGGATCCTTGAAGGATGCGCCGGCCGCGAAGGAGTCGGTCCCCTCGGTGCCGAAGAAGGCGCCGCCGTATTTGACCGAGCCGTCGACCACGCCGATGACGCGGCCGGTGGCGTAGCAGTAGGTGACCGTTCCGCCGTCGAGGCAGCCGGCAAAGCCGCCGACGTAGGCCTTGTTGACCTCGTAGCCGGAGGCGCCGTTCACGGCGCTGGAGACGGAGCAGGTCGAGTAGCAGTAGGTGAAGCCGCAGCTGTCGGACAGACCGATGAAGCCGCCGGCGTAGGTGCTGTCGGCGCCGTCGTCGTTGCCGCCGATGACGTTCACGCGCCCTTCGACTCCGGGATCGAGGAAGGCGGTGTAACGGGCGGAGACGGTGTGGCCGCCGGAGTAGCAGTCGGTGAATTCGACGTTCGAGGCGCTGCCGGTGAAGCCGCCCGCGTTGCCGGGAGCCGCTCCGCCCTCGGCCCTGACGTACAGGGAGGCGGAGGACCTGGTGACCGTCGCGCAGGCTTCGATGCGTCCGGCAAGGCCGCCGGCGTTCACGGCGCCCAGGATCTCGTAATCCTTGTCGCTGATGCCGTTGGCGCGGAGCACGGTGTTGTAGGCCACGACGCCGTTGATCTCGCCCTTGACGCCCGAGTCGACGGTGCCGTCGACGGTCCCCGCGAGCGCGCCCGCGTTGCCGGAGGTCGAGACGATGTCGAAGTTGAGCAGGAAGAGGTTGACCACGCTGAAGTCGCCGTTGAGCTTGCCGAACAGGCCGGCGTCTCCCGCGACGTTCACGCTGACTTCTTTGATCTTATGGCCGTTGCCGTTGTAGGCCAGCCTGTAGAGCGGGCTGACGGGATAGAGGCAGCCGTCGGCAGTGTAGCTGTTCGTGGACTGGACGCTGACATGCCGTCTGTCGGCCGGGAACACCGCGGTGAACTCGTCCCAGGACAGGTCGGCGGTCTGGTTGACGTACAGCCTTGTGGCCGAGGTGCGGAGCTTGCCGATGTTGAGCAGCGAGATGCCGGACACGTCCTCCTCGAGGTTCTCGAAGTGCCTGAAGTTGGTCACGGTAACGGTCAGGTCGCCGGGATCCGTGCCGTCGTCGAGGGTGGCGTAGAGGCTGTTGACGGTCACGCGGGAGCTGTCCGTGCTGCGGATGATCTCGTCGGTGACGTTGCCGTCGGTGCCGGTCACTTCCTTTTCGACGTAGGCTGTGGCGCGGACCGTGATGTTCTCGCCGGGGATGAAGCCCGCGGGCTCGTAGAGCTCGCTGAAGTGCAGGCCCTTGCGGGTGATGTCGTCGAGGATGACGGAGTACATGCCGTCGCTGTACTCGACGTTGACTGCCGCCACGAGGTTCCCCTCCCCGTTGCGGGTCTGGATGGTGTTGCCGTTGAGGAAGTACTCGACCTCGGCGCCGGAGGTCACGCCCGTGACGGTGATCTTGCCCTTGACGGTCTCGCCGGCCTCGGGCGAGGTCGGAAGCTTGACGTCGGCGATCAGCCGCTCGGAGTTGATGACCCTGATGGAGGGCAGGCTGAGGATGGAGTTGGATATGGTGTCCTTGATGCCCTCGTCGCCGCCGTAGTAGCCGACTATCTTTCCGTTGTAGTCGCGGCGGGCGGAGACGTCGGTGCGGTAGTTCTTACCGTCGTCGCCGACCGTGGTCAGCGCCTGGTAGTCCTCGAGCGTGAAGTCGAAGCCGTACTTGGCGTCCTTGGACTCGGGGTTGGCGTAGAACACGTCCAGCACGATGCCGGTGTCCTTCTGGTAGCGGATGATGTAGTTTCCTCCGCTCCGGACGGTGTCGTCGATGGAGCCGCGCGGCAGCATGAACGAGAGCACGCTGCGGCTGCTGTCGGGAGACAGACCGCCTCCCTCGGCGTTGACGATGTAGTAATAGATCCCGTCGTCGTACTCGACTCCGTCGACCGTCCTCTTCTCGAGGATGCCGAACGAGCCGGGATCGCAGTTCAGATACCCCTGAGTGTAGGCTATGCTCAGGTTGTTCTGCGCGACCACAAAGATCTCGGCGGCGATGCCGTCCGCTTCCAGACCCTTGATCTGGCGGCGGTAGCGGCTGATGCCTATGGTGGAGAGCGCCAGCAGGAGCACTATGGCGGATATGACCACCAGCACCTCCACGAGGGAGAAGCCCTTCCTGCCGCGACCGCCGGACGTGCGCACGCGCCCGGTCCCCGCGCCGGGCGCCTTTACCGCCCCGGCCCTTTTATCTTTCACTGTCGTTTCGTTCTTCTTCATTGATTGCCTCCGCTGAACGGTTTCCCGTCACTGCTTGTTGATGACGAAGCGGTCGATGCCCGTATAGGTGCTTTCAGCTCCGGCCTTACCGACCGCCAGCCCTTCGACCGTGATGTCGCCTTCGCTGTCGACAAACCGTTCGCAAACCGCCACCAGATCGTTCGTCGCGGTCACAAGGTTCGTTGTTTTTCCGTACTTTCTGATCTTGAATCCGTCTTCCGTTGAGGTTATCTCGCTGGCCGCGCCCGTGTACCCGTCGTCGTAGCTGATCTTCTTTCCGTCTTCGGATACGACCACGTTTCGGGCTGTCCCCAGCTCGTCCCGCAGGAAGGTCATCGTCGTGGAGAGCAGGACGTCCGCGTTAGTATTGTCCACGACCTTGGTGTATGCGTTGGTGGCCGTCTCCATGATCCGTGTCAGGATCAGGGTGAAGAGCACCATGATGAACAGGCACAGCAGCGTCTCCATGAGTGTGAAGCCCGCCCGGCCCCTCTTTCCCGGGGCGCCGTTCTTTCGCGCCCCGCGGCGCGTCACGCGCGTGAGGATCTTAGCAATTCCGGTCATTTCCCCACCCCCGGCTCATTTCGACCTGTAGGCCACGACGGGCTCGCGCCCGACCGTGCCGTTGGTGTAGTATTCGACCCTGACGTCGATCTCGGTCCTGGTGCCGTCGCTCAGCGAGACGGTCCCGTTCTTCTTCTCCATGGTGGCCTCCTGTCCTTCGGGCAGGGCCTTGCCCGAGAACTGTCCGGCCAGCTCGTTGTTTGCCTGGTAGTAGGCGCCCATGATCTCGCGGCTGTCCTTGTCGAGCTTGGTCGACACGGAGATCACCGTGGTCAGCATGAGCATCGCGAACAGGCCGATGGTGATGGCCACCAGCACCTCGACGAGGCTCTCGCCCTTCCGCGAGCGCAGGCGGGAGGCTATTCTTTTGCACAATGTCTGTCTTTTCACTGTCTGCCTTCCTTTCCTCTCAGCCCGCCGTCTCGGTTATCTGCTGCTGGTCGCCGGCGTTCTGGCCGCCCGCCGCGGATACCGTGGTGATGTTGCTGAGCACCCACCTGTAGCTTATCCGCCTCTCGTAGGCGGTCGTCTTGTCGTAGTACTGGGTTATGACGTTGTGCCCGCTGCCGTCCACACTGGCAATGGGGTCCTGCGTGTCCGTGTCGTACGGGATGCCGACCTTGACCTCGTCGTTGATCATGGGCCTGAAGGTCAGGCAGACCGAGTACACGTTCTTCCCTGCCGAGCCCGAACCCGCGGAGGGATCGTCGCGGTCGGAGGCAATGATCAGGGTGAAGGTCCCGTCGGACTGCAGCTGGTAGGTGACGTACACCGTCATGCCGTCGGCGCCGGTACCCTCGCCGTCAAGCGTGAGCGTGAGTTCCCGCTTCGTGGCGGACGAGACGAACACGCGCTTCTGCTCCTCGAAGCTGGAGTCGATCCAGACGTTGTCGAGGAACGTCTTTCTCTCCTCCTCGGAGAGCGAGGTGCGGTTCGTGCCCAGCACCAGGTCGAGCACGGCGTTCATCAGCAGGTCCTCGGCCTTGTGCACCGCGTCGGTCTCGTAGTCGACCGCGGTGTAGTAGGTCTGGTCGTCCTCGTGGAGCACCTGGTGGATGGTCCGCAGCGGCGTGCCCAGCGACTCGTCGGTGACGGTCGGGTTGTTGTCGTCGTCGACCGTGATCTCGTACTTTCTGCTCTGGTAGGCCGTCCTGGTCCAGACGACCTCGATCTCCCTGTCGTCGAACATGTCGCGGAACAGCTCGACCGCCGAAGTCACGGCGTAGTAGCGCCGGTCGCCCTCAGCGACGTTGGCTATGCGTCCCGCCGCCGCGGTGCCCGCGGTGAGCACCACCGAGCTTATGACGACGCAGATCAGCAGTATGAGCAGCGCGTACAGCATGGACGAGCCGCGCCTGCTGCGCAGCATGCCGCCCAGTACGCCCGCCGCGGCTCCTCCGCGTTTGACGGCGCCGGCCTCCGCCGGTCCTCTTGTCTTCTTTCCCATGGCAATCCCTCTTGTCAGACCTTATATCGGTTATTTTTTTGACTGGTTTTGGCGCGTTCCGGCTCTTTCCGTCCCGTCCGGAACTCGTTTTACGGCATCCGGCCGGCTCCGCCGTCCCGAGACGGCCTTCTCAGGCTTCTCTTTACGTGCGTACGCACACGCGCGAAACACGCGGGCATACGCGCGCACGGCACGCGCTTATATATTATATATTAAACCTTTCGCGTTTTCAATAGGCTTTGAACTTTTTTGCGTTTTTTTCATCAAAAAATCACTTTTCGCAGCCCCGCAGACCGCCCGGAAAGGCTTCCGGCGCGCCGCGGCCCCGCGGGCCGCCGGACGCGCCGGAAGCAATATTTACAAAAAATTAACAATTGGACCGGGGATCCTCCCGGGTCTCCGGCAAGCCGGCGGCCTCCGCCCCGGAGACGAAACCGCGCAGCGAGGCCATCATGTACAGAGGGATCCGTATAAGTCCCTTCCCTCCCGTGCGCCCCTGCATGGACGTAAGGACCGCGAATTCCGGCGCGTACCTCTTCCTGTACTCCGCAAGCGACTTTGCCCTGACGTTTTCCTCGGATTTCACCTCGATCGGTATGACGTGCTCATCCTGCTGAACGACGAAATCCACCTCCGCCTCGTTGCCGGAAGTCCAGTAATAGACGCGGTCGCCAGAGGACTTCACCAGTTCGTTCAGAACGAAGTTCTCCGTCACGGCCCCCCTGAACTCCGTGTAAAGCGCCGAAGGCTCCAGCACGACCCGGGCCGGCACTCCGGCAAGGCTGCGGAGCAGCCCCACGTCCGCCATGTACAGTTTGAACGCACCCGCGTCCGCATAGGACGACAGCGGCAGAAACGGCTTTTCGATCCTGCAGACCTTATAGACCAGACCGGCGCCTGTCAGCCACTGAAGCGCGTCCTCCAGATCTCTGGCCCTCCACCCTTTCCTGACCTGACTGAAAATGAATTTTCCTGTGGGCCGGGCAAGCTGCTGCGGGATCGCCTCCCATACGGCCTTGAGCTTCGGGAACTCGGCAGCCGTCGCGTGTTTTACGAAATCGAGCTCATAACCCGCAAGGATCTGCCGCTGAACGGCCTCCGTCTTCCCCAGATCATTGGTATCGCGCCACGTTTTGACGGCTTCCGGCATTCCCCCCACCGTATAGTATACGCGCAGCGCGGTCTCAAGCTTCCCGGCGACCGGTCCGGAAAGCGGCTGACCCGATACGAACCCCTCAAGATACTCAGCCAGCTGTTCGCTCCCGGTTGCCGCCAGAAACTCATAAAAGGACATGGGGTATAGCGTGAGAAAATCCACTTTGCCCACGGGAAACGAGCGGTCATTATGAATGGCTATCCCCAGCAGAGAACCGGCGCAGGCGATATGATACTCCCCCGCGTTCTCGCAGAAGTATTTGAGAGACGTGAGCGCCCTTCCGCACTCCTGGATCTCGTCAAAAATAACAAGCGTCCTTCCCGGCTCTATGGTCTTCCCCCGGAACAGCCCGAGTTCCGTCAGTATCCGTCTGACGTCGTAATCCCGTTCGAACAGGCCGGCGATTACCGGCGTCTCCTCGAAATTGAAATAAGCCACGTCCGGGTAGGACCCTGCTCCGAACTCCTTAAGGATATACGTCTTGCCGCACTGCCTTACGCCTTTCAGCACCAGCGGCTTTCGCGCTGGCGATTCTTTCCACTTTTGCAGCTCCGCGCTGACGGAACGTTTCATACAGGCACCTCCGGCGCGTCCGCGCTCTCGTCTCCACGCGGTACCGCCGACAGCATTATAGCATTATCTGCCGTTTTTGTCAAGCCCGACCCGGAAAATCGTACCAAAAACGTGTACGGGTCACACATTTTCGGCACTTAACGAAAAAGCCCGCCTGAGGCGGGCTGATGAAGCCGCGTTCGGAGCGCGAAAAAAGCAGCCGGAAACAGATCATCTTCATCTTTTATTGGAAAACGTATTGACATTTTGCAGAAAATACTATATAATTTTTTCTGCGAGGTGCGAGATGAACAGACCAGGATATATGCAGGAAATAAGAAAAAGAATTGAAGCCGTCAAAACCGGCTCTGTTTTCGTTGCCTCAGACTTTGCGGACATAACGGGAACGAAGCGTATCAGCGAGTATCTGATGAGACTGTCCGCCGACGGCACCGTGAAAAGCGTTATGCGCGGCGTTTTTTACAAGCCGGAATACAGCATGCTGCTTGACGAGTATACAGCTCCGGCCCCCGACGCCGTCGCGCACGCCCTGGCGCGAAACTTCGGCTGGACGGTCTTCCCGTGCGGCGATACCGCGCTGAATCTGCTTGGCTTATCCACACAGGTCCCCGTTGTCTGGTCTTACGTCAGCGACGGTCCGTATAAGGAATACTCCTATGATTACGCAACGATCGATTTCAGACACACGGCAAATAAAGAAGTGTCCGGGCTGTCCCCCAAAACAGCGCTGGTCATTCAGGCGCTGAAAGCGCTCGGCAAAGACAGTATCTCAAACGACACGAAAGAAAAGATCAAGGAAAAGACCTCGCCCGAAGAACGAACGGCAATGCTGAGCGAAGCAAAGCACGCAACGGCGTGGATCTACGAAATCATCAAAACGATCTGCAGGTGAGATAATGAGAAAAATCGCAGTTATTGATGCAAAAGAGCGCGAGGCTCTTTTCCGGAACACCGCCGCAAAAATGAGAATAAGCGAAGCGGTCATCGAGAAGGATTTCTGGGTCTGCTACATGCTCGACTATCTTTTTCACCGTTGTATGTGGAAAGACAATCTTGCTTTCAAGGGCGGCACCAGCTTATCAAAAGCTTATAATTTGATACAACGGTTCTCTGAAGATATTGATCTTATCCTTGACTGGCGCGTACTCGGATACGGTTTTAACGAGCCGTGGGAGAAGCGCAGTAACACTAAGCAGGATGCGTTTAACAAAGAGGCAAACGAACGCGCAGAAGAATTCCTACATGACGCGTTTCTTCCGGCAATCATAAACGACCTTTCCGAAGAGCTGAAGCTTTCCGTCAAGTGCGAGATCGATCAGCGGGACAGACAGACGATCATCTTTTCCTATCCAAACAGCTTTTCCGACTCGGATATTCTTCAGGTAATCCGTTTGGAGATCGGCGCGCTCGCCGCATGGACGCCTGCCGCAAAGCAAACGATAATGCCTTATTCCGCCGAATATTACGCTCGCGCTTTTGAAAAGCCCTCGACGCAGATCCTGACGGTTTTACCAGAGCGCTCTTTCTGGGAAAAAGTGACGATACTGCATCGCGAGGCTTTCCGGGTTGAAGGCAGTACTCTTCCCAGCCGATATTCAAGGCATTATTACGATTTGTACTGTATGGCAAAGTCGCCGGTCAAAGACCGTGCACTCGCAGATAACGATTTGCTTGCCCGCGTCGTCGCATTCAAGGACAAGTTCTACCGTTGTCCCTGGGCCCGCTACGATCTTGCCAAACGCGGAACGATGCGCCTAATGCCTCCAGAATACAGTATTGCCAAGTTGCGCGATGACTATGAGCATATGCAGAATATGATTTTTGGTGATACACCGGACTTTATCACAGTGTTGTTCGGAATTGAAAAGCTGGAGAAAGAGATCAATTCAAACATATACCAGCTTATCGACGCAGCGCAGGAGCAGGTTAATCAGGGTAAAATGCTCGACGCAGATGACGGATTGAAGAGCATCCGTGAAAAGTACGGTGTATAAATCATTAACCTGACAAGCAGCCGCCGCGGCCAATCGGCCGCGGCGGCTGCTTCATACTTAATAATGCTCCAGGCGTGCGACTTCATGGAAGCACCCGGTGCCGCTTCATTAGCGCCAGAAGGGCGCGACTTCATTGCCGCCGCAGGCGGGCCTCTTCATTGCCGCCGCAGGCGGCACTTCATTTGCGCGCGAAGCGCGCACCTTCATTAGCGCCCGAAGGGCGCGTCTTCATTCGCGCCCGCAGGCGCGTCTTCTTCCCTTATTTCGGCTGCCCGTACTCCCGCCACATGGCTTCCGTGGAAATGACCCACTGCCGGCCGTATTTACAGGCGTCCACTCCGTTGACAAGCTTGCCGTAGGCGATGGCCTTGCGCAGAGTGCTCTCGTTCAGACCCCAAAGCCGGGTCGCATCCGTAAACGCCATTAGGCCGTCAAAAGGCGTACTGACCGTCCTGCCGTTTTCAAACAGCTCGTCGCAGGACAGATCAAGATCATCGTTCCAGATGATCCCACACCCGCCCGTATCGACCGCCACGCCGCGAAACAGCCCGGGTTGCGACTCGAGCGCCCTGAAAGGCGGCCACTTTGCGAAAAGCGGTCTGACGTCGTAGATCTTAGTAACACCCTCCGAGAACTGAACG
>JAEEGL013017936.1_pt1 | contig 14855 bp, 12 predicted proteins | sample 9134231 | NCBI WGS metagenome assembly JAEEGL01 (sample SAMN16246548, study PRJNA631951) | gut metagenome | biome: gut microbiome; feature: rumen; material: fiber-attached | host: Bos | place: Iran: Karaj | collected 2018-10 | reverse complement strand
GGTGGTCGGCCCGTCCCTGGGTAGCCAGTCCATCAAGAACGGTATGCTTTCGTTCGCACTCGCGTTCCTGCTCGTGCTCATCTACATGGCGATCTTCTATCGCCGCGCAGGTTTCGCAGCAGACTTCGCACTGCTCTGCAACGTGCTGTTCCTCTTCGGCGCCCTGGTAAGCTTCGGCGCCGTCCTCACCCTCCCCGGTATCGCCGGTCTGGTGTTGACAATGGGTATGGCGGTCGATGCCAACGTGATTATCTACGAACGTGTCAAGGAGGAGCTCGCCAGCGGCAAGTCGCTGCGTCTGGCTATCTCCGACGGTTATAAGAATGCATATTCGGCCATCATCGACGGTCAGTTGACCACCCTGATCACCGATATCATCCTTTACTTCTTCGGCAGCGGCCCCGTCAAGGGTTTTGCAGCCGTGCTGGTAATCGGTATCATCACCTCCGTGTTCACTTCCATCTTTATCCCTCGTCTGATATTCGAGGCAAGGCTGGCACGCAACAAGGACATCAGCTTCGATTCCCCCGCAACCCGCAACTTCCTCAAGAACACCCATATCGACTTCATCAAGCTGCGCAAGGTTACCTACATCATCTCCGGTGTTCTCTGCGCAATCGCACTGATAAGCATCTTCACCAAGGGCTTCAGCTATGGTGTTGACTTCAGCGGAGGTCGTACCTATGTGGTTCGTTTCGACCAGCCCACCACGGCCGAAGCCGTGCGTGCCGCTACCATGCAGGAGTTTGGCGAAGCTGCCGAGGTTAAGCAGTTCGGTGGTGCTTCCCAGATGCGTATCACCACTAAATATAAAGTGGACGACCGCAGCCAGGAGACCGACAAGGAGATCGAAGGCAAGATTTACAACGCCTTGAAGGGCTTCTTCGCAAACCAGATGACCCAGGAGGAGTTCACCTCTACACTGAACAACCCCAACGGTATCATCTCGTCCGACCGCGTGGATGCATCCATCGCGAGCGAGATGCAGAGGGATGCGATCATCGCCGTTATCCTGGCTCTCATCGCAATCTTCGCCTACATCGCCATCCGGTTCACCAACTGGACATGGGGTGTCGGCGGCGTGGCTTCCCTGGCTCACAACTCGTTGCTGATGATCGGCTTCTTCTCGCTGTTCAGCGGTATTCTGCCGTTCAACCTGGACGTCGACCAGAACTTCATCGCGGCCATTCTGACCATCATCGGTTACTCAATCAACGATAACGTGGTTATCTTCGACCGTATCCGCGAGTACAAGAAGCTCTATCCGAAGCGCTCCCTCAAAGATAATGTGAACGGTGCCGTGAACGCCACCCTGAGCCGTACGTTGAACACCTCCATCACCACCCTGATCGTGTTGATCGCCATCGCGATCTTCGGCGGTGAGTCCATCCGCGGTTTCGCCGTGGCTCTGACCCTCGGTGTCATCATCGGTACCTACGCATCCATCTTCATCGGTACGCCTATCATGTACGATTTGAACCGTCGTCGCGAGGCCAAGGCTGCCGAGAAGGCCGTTGCCAAGAAATAATCTTTCAACTTTACAATAAAGACAGGCTGCCCGAAAAGGACAGCCTGTTTTTTTTTGATGTTTTTCCAATAAAACGGGGTAGCTTTGCGTTATTATAGTGAGACCGCTCAAAAGGCGAAAATGTTAAACTATAAATTGGTGACAATATGGATTTGGAAATTTTGATTCCGCTGGGCGTTTGCGTTGTGATGCCCGTACTGATTGTGTTGCTGACGGTTCGTGCCCGTCAAAACGAGACCAACCGCAAGGCAGAAGTGATGATCAAGGCCATCGAGGCCGGGGCAGATATAGATCCTAATTACTTCAAGCCCGCAAAAAGCAAAACCGTCAAGGAAAAGTTGCTGGCCCGTTTCTCCGGAGCATGCATAACAGGTCTTATCGGCGTGGCTATGCTCGTAGGAGGCATCCTGGCATCGAATGCCACGAGCTGGGAGTTGAGCGAGAGCCCGACTGCGCTGATGGTGGCGACCGGTGCCGTGCTGCTTGCCATTGGCGTAGCCCTTCTAGTCAGCTATTTCCTGGGCAAGAAAATGATGGCAAAAGAAATTGCCGCAGAAGAAGCCGAGCTGAATAATAAGCAGTAAAGATGACCAGAGAGCGGTTTATCTCCGAAACAAGGGAGTGTCAGGGGTCGCTGAGGCGATTCCTGACATCGTTGTGCTCCGGGGACGCCGCTCTGGCCGACGACCTTGCCCAGGACGCTCTGGTGCGGGCCTATGTCGCTTCCGACAGATTTACGGGCAATTTCAAGGCATGGCTCTTCCGCATTGCCTACAATTGTTTTATAGACAACACCAGGCGCAAACCTTTGGCGACCGTGGAGATTGATTCTCCTGAAGCGGTCCGCTTTTCCGACACCGCAGTCCGCGAAGGCGACGCTTTACGTCGCGAAGAGGTGCAGCGGGCGTTAGCGCTGATTCCGGTCAAAGAGCGCACCGCCATCGTCCTGCACTATTTCGAAGATATGCCGGCGAAAGAGATTGCCGTCGTCATGCGCGCCCCTATCGGCACCGTTTTGTACTGGCTCTCCGCGGGTCGAAAACATCTTAAACAACACATCCGGTTATGAATGACATCGAACAAATACTGAGAGAAAACAAACCGCAGATGCCTGCAGAGGACAACTTCATGATAGAGTTGAACTCCAAGCTGGCAGCAGTGGAGAGCATAAAGGCCGAAGTGGCCTTTCAGAAGCGTCGTAACCGGACCGCACTGCTGATCGCCTTGGTGGCAGGTCTTGCCGTAGGCGGTCTGATCACCGCCCTAGTGCTGCTTCATCCGGTGGTGCCGGCGTATTTCCAAACAGAAATAATGGCCAGAATAATGGTCTTTCTCAAGAGCTGGGGTCAGTATCTAATGCTGCCGGTCGCAGCTGCTGCCATAGCATTCGCTCTTTTAGCCCTCCGTCCCAAACACTCGTGATGATTCTACGGCACCGGGTCGTAGCCGCTGCCGCCCCAGGGGTTGCAGCGGAGGATGCGCCATGCGGCCAGTGCGCCGCCCTTGAAGATGCCGTATTTCTCGATGGCCTCATATGCATAGGTGCTGCAGGTGGGGGTAAAGCGGCAGCTGCGTCCCATAAACGGCGACAGTAGCAGTTTGTAAGCCTTGATGAGCATCAGAAACGGCCAGTTGAGGACCTTGCGCACACCGCGAAGAAAAGGTGGCAGCGACTCGGTGCTCCACCCGGTATGAGGTTTTTTTGTCATCCCCTTGCGCTCTTTTTAAGAATATCGCACACCGCCTCTTCTATTACCGCATACGGGCATTCTTCCTTGGAGACGTACACCAACAGGTAATCGGCACAGAAGCCGCCGAGGCAAGCCGCCTGGTTGAGCCTGAGCGCCTCGCGCATGCGACGCTTTAAAAGGTTGCGCTTTACTGCCCGCTTGAACTCCTTTTTGGGCACCGCCACGGCATAGCGAGACAGCCCTCCTTCCCGCGGGATATAATAAGCCTTTACGGGGTATTTGAACAGCACCTTGCCCTTGGAGGACAAGTCCGCTATTACCTCACGCTGCTTGAGGCGTTGCTCTTTGGGGAAGGGAAACGTCATAGGCCGGCGAAGGTCCTACAGTTTGCTGCAATAAAGACTGAGAGCCTGGGCGATAGAGGGAGCCTCGGGCGTGGGAGCGGTGATTTCGAGCTTGAGGCCAGCCTTTTCCGCCGCCTTGGCGGTGTTGACGCCGAAGGTGGCCAGCAGCAGGTTGTCCTGCTTGAAATCGGGGAAGTTCTCCAGCAGTGAGCGGACATCGCAGGGGCTGTAGAATACCAGCGCGGCGTAAGCGCCGAGATCCAGATGCTTGATGTCGCTCACCACGGTGTTCATGAACACCGCGCTGCCATATTTCAGACCGGCGCCGTCGAAGGCCTTGGCCATGTCGGGACGCAGGGAGTCGGTGCAGGCGATGAGGAATTTTTCACCTTTATGCTTGGCGCCGATGGCATCCACCACCGACAGGGGCCTGCCGTCACCGAAGAAAATCTTGCGTTTGCGATAGACGATGTATTTCTGCAGGTAAAGGGCAATCTGCTGGTTCTGGCAGAAATATTTCATATCCTCGGGCACTGTCACGCGCATCTCTTCGCAGATGCGGAAGAATGAGTCGATGACGCTGCGTGAAGTGAACACGATAGCCGTATAGTCGAGAATGCTTACGTGCTGCTCTCTGAACTTGCGCGTAGTGACGGGTTTGACCGTGAAAAACGGGCAGAAATCGAACGAGAGGTGATATTTGGACTCAAGTTCTGTGTACGGCGAATTGCTCTTGGGAGCGGGCTGTGCAATCAGAATTTTCTTTCCTCTTAGATCTATCATATTTTAAGCAGTGCGCAGGTTAGTAGCCCAATGGGCAAAAATTCGAGCGTGCAAAGGTATAAAAACCAAAACAAAAAAGAAGAATTATTTTCTTTAAATATCTTGAAACTCCTGAAAGCGAGCACAATGAAGAGCAGGAAAACCACCGCGGCAAGTGTAATCAAGCTCACTTTCGGGCTCACCCCGCCCACCAGTCGGAATACGAGCAGCAGAATCAGTGCAACCGTCGTAAACACAATGACATAAATCCTGTCGCAGACAGCCAGGGTGCGCATCATCTCGGGACAGCGCTTGAGCCACCCCACCAGATGGAACAACCCGATATATACCAGCGTGAAGGCGACCAGCAGCGCCAGTATAAATATGAAATTCAGCTGCGAGACATTCATAAAATAGAGCGTCAGTGCCAGAATCGGCAGGCACAGCAGCGCCGTGTTGTTGATGGCGTAGGTGAGGTTTTTGTTGGCCAGGGTGTCGTCCAGCGCCAGACGGTTGAAAAGCGCACGATAGGAGATCAGTATGGCGATGAAGGAGTTCTCCACGAAAATCAGGAAGTACAGCAGGCAGAAGAGCAGCGCGTAGGTGGTCAGCGCGGGGTGGCTCTCCACGACGGTAGACGGGAAGTTGTCACCGACGACCGTCATCAGCGAGCTCGCCAGCCAGCAATCCTGTCCTATCGCCTGCAAAAAAGTAAACATCGCTTAATTTCCCCTTTTGGCGTTGTATCCCAGAGATGTCAGGATGGAGACGATGCGATCGCGCATGTCGCCCTGGATCAGGATCTGGCCATCCTTGGCACTGCCGCCCACGCCGCATTTGGTCTTAAGAGTTTTGCCCAGCGCCTCCAGGTCGGCGGTGGTGCCTACGAATCCGCCTACCACAGTGACCTGCTTGCCGCCGCGCCCCTTGCGGTCGATAGCAACGATAAGCCTTTGGCGCTGAGGCTCCAGCGTCTCGGGTTCCTGTTCCAGGTCGGCCCTGGTTACATATTTGAAGTTGGGATCGGTCGAATAAACGACGCCCAGGCGGTCTTTCCAGTCGTTGGCCATCGGTCCATACAATTTCCGGCTGCAAAGTTAAAAACTAATTGCTAAATTTGTGGGATTATACGCTCATTCGTTTATGGAGAAAAAATTATTTGACAAGATCAAGAACATAGTCGCAATAGTGGTTCTTGCATTCTCGTCGTTTGTATATCTTTCTACGATAGAACCCACAGCCAGTTTCTGGGACTGCGGCGAATTCATAGCATCATCCTACAAGCTGGAAGTGGGCCACCCTCCGGGAAACCCGATGTTCCAGCTGGTAGCGCGCTTTTTCACCATCTTCACCGACGGTGAGCATGCCGCCGCGGCGGTGAACAGCTGCAGCGCGATGTGCTCCGCGTTCACCATCTTCTTCCTGTTTTTGACCATCGTCCACTTCGGGCAGCGGCTTCGGGAGAGAAGGGGCAAACAACTCACCTTGGGCAGCGCCATAGCGATTCTGGGCGCGGGCGTGGCGGGAGCGCTGGCCTATGGTTTTTCCGACACCTTCTGGTTCTCCGCCGTGGAGGGCGAGGTGTACGCGATGTCGTCGCTGGTCACGGCCGTGGTGTTCTGGGCCATCCTAAAGTGGGAGGAGCGCTTCGGCGAGCCATATAACGACCGCTGGCTCATCTTCATAGCCCTGATTCTGGGACTCTCCATAGGCATCCATCTGTTGAGCTTGCTGGTGATCCCTGTCATCGTCTTCATCTATTATTACAAAACGCACGAGGGCGAGAAACTCACTTTCTGGAAGGGCTTGCTGATGCTGGCGGTGTCGGGCCTGGTGCTGGCGGTGATCCTGTTCGGCATCATCCCCTATGTGCCCAAGCTGATTGCCACCATCGACCGCTGGTTCGTCAACGGCCTGGGCGCTCCGTTCAATCTGGGCGCATCCATCTTCTCGCTGCTGATATTCGCAGCCTGCTTCGCCCTGCTGGCCGTTTTCCGCCGCAAAGGGCAGGCCACCGCGCACACCATCACCCTGGCGCTGACCGCCATCCTGATTGGCTATTCCGTGTTTGCAGTGATTGTCATCAGGGCCAACGCCAACCCGCCGACAAACGAGTATTCTCCCGACAACCCGTACACGTTGGTGCGCTATATCAACCGCGAGCAGTACGGCAGCAAACCGGTGGTATTCGGCGAAAGCTACAAATCGCTCTACAACATAAAGGAAGATACCTACTGGACGCAGCTTGACGGCAAATATTTTAAAGCGCCCAAACCGCTTGCCGCAGATTATCCCGTGGGGGCCAAAATGCTCTTCCCCCGCATGTGGAGCACCCAGAGCCCGTCGCACGAGCAGTTCTACGACGCCTATACCAACGGCGACTTCGCCACCAGGACGGTGCGCCTTAGCGACGGCCAGCTCTACAAGACGCAGATGCCCAAGATGAAGGACAACCTGCGCTACTTTTTCGACTACCAGTTGAACTACATGTATTTCCGCTACTTCTTCTGGAACTTTGTGGGACGTCAGAACGACCTGCAGGGCCAGATTCCCGGCGACCCCTCGTGCGGCAACTGGGAGAGCGGCATAAAGTTCCTGGACAAGATCCGCCTGGGCGACCAGAGCATAGGCCCCGACCCTATCGTCAACAGCAAGGCGAAGAACCATTACTTCTTCCTCCCGCTGATTCTTGGTCTGATAGGTCTGTTTTTCCAGCTAAAACATGATCCCCGCAACGGCTGGATCACCTTCCTGCTGTTCTTCCTGACGGGCATCGCCATCATTATTTATCTCAACCAGCCGCCCTATCAGCCGAGAGAGAGAGACTATGCCTATGCGGGCTCGTTCTATGTCTTTGCAATTTGGATCGGCCTGGCGGTAATCTCCATCAAAGATTGGCTGGACGGCCTGTTCGGAAAGGGTATCGCCCGCGAGAACGGTGAAAAACTCTCAAAAGCCGGCTCCATAACCACCGCCGGCGTCGCCAGCGCCCTCGGCCTTGCCGTGGCCATCCTGATGGGATGCCAGAACTGGGATGACCATGACCGCAGCGGCCGCTACACCGCGGTGGAGGAGGCCTACAACTATCTCAACAGCTGCAGCAAGGACGCCATACTGATAACCCACGGCGACAACGACACTTTCCCTCTCTGGTACGCCCAGGAGGTGGAGAGCATCCGCCCCGACATCCGCATAATGAATACATCCCTGCTGGGCATGGACTGGTATATCGACCAGATGAAATGCCGCTGCAACGAGTCGGCCCCGCTGCCAATCTCGCTGCCACGCAAGGACTATCTTTACGGCACCAACGACTTTATCCGCGTGGTGGACGCCTTCGGACGGCCCGCCACGGCTAAGGAGATAATCTCGGTCTTCACCAATCCCAAATACCGCGTGGGCAATTCGGGCGCCATCGCCGCCCGCACCATCACCGTGCCGGTAGACAAGGAGGCGGCCGTGAACAACGGCCTGGTGAAGCCCAAGGACATCTCCAAGATGGTGGACACCCTCTACCTGACAATTCCCGAGGGCGCCACAACCCTGACCAAGACCGACCTGATACTGATAGACATCCTCTCCAACTACAAGTGGGACCGTCCGATCTACTTCGTATCCCAGAACGGCGACTGCACCTTCGAGATAGGCAAATACCTGCAGTTCGATGGCTTCGCATATCAGATCGTGCCAATAGAGTGCCCTCAGGGCAGCGCCGCCCGCCAGATGGACACCGGCAAGATGTACGATCTGGTGATGAACGGCTACCGCTTTGACAGCCAGATGGATACCACCATCAACTACGACTACTTCAACCTCTACGCCTTCAGTAGCGTGACCCCCGTGCGCGGCATCTTCAACCAGGTGGCCATCAAGCTTTTGGACGAAGGCCGCAACGAAGATGCCGAGAAGGTACTGGACCGCTGCTACGAAGTGACACCGCAGAAGAACATGCCCTACGACATTGCGATAATCCGCGGCAGCAACGAGTATGAAGTGCTCACCAGCGTGGATACATATCTGGCCCTGGGTAAATTTGAAAAGGCACAGAAACTCGCCCGCGCCTATATGGACGAAGCCATTAAATCCATGCTTTATTCAAGTCAGATATTCCATGACGGCATACTTGACGAGGATACGCTGGATCGGGAGATGCAGTACGCCTCTTATCTGGCAAACATGTTCCGCGCCAACGGTTATCAGGAAGAATACGACTGGATCAACAACAGCATAAAGGCTCTCGCCGAGTGAATGTAAGGGAAAAAGTCAGCCTTCTGCCCCACACGCCGGGCGTTTACCGCTTTCTCAACAGTGAAGGCACGGTGATCTATGTGGGCAAGGCCAAGGATCTGCATCGCCGGGTGTCGCAGTATTTCCGCCCGCCGGAGAGCCTGGATGCCAAGACCCGCGTCATGGTGAGCAAGATTGCCGACATGATGTTTGCGGTGGTCGATTCAGAGCAGGACGCCCTGCTGCTGGAGAACAACCTCATCAAGAAACTCCAGCCCAAATACAACATCCTGCTCAAAGACAGCAAGACTTATCCCTGGATTTGTATAAAGAAAGAGTCCTTCCCAAGGGTGGTGCTTACCCGCCGTATGACCAAGGACGGTGGCAAGTATTTCGGCCCCTACAGCAACGCCGGCTATGCCCACCAGATGCTCGATCTGATAGCGCAACTCTATCCTTTACGCACCTGCAAGCTCCCGCTGGGTGAAGAGGCCATCGCGTCGGGCAAATTCAAGGTTTGCCTCAACGCCCACCTCGGGCGGTGCTGCGCACCCTGCGTGGGAAGCATCGACAGAGAGCGCTACGACGCTATGATCGCCTCGGTGGAGACGCTGCTCTCGGGCGGCGCCCGCGGCCTTATCCGCGAGAACAGGGAGTTGATGAACGACGCGGCAGCGGAGTTGAGGTTCGAGGATGCGCAGGTCTATAAAGACCGCATCGAACTGCTTGAGAAGCACTACTCCAAATCTCCCATCGTCAACCGGACAATGCACGACACCGATGTCTTCTCCATAGTGAGCGAAGGCGAGGAGCACTTCTGCAATTTCATGCGCATCCGCGAAGGGTGCGTGGTGCAGAGCTTCAACATGGAGCTGGAAGCCCGTATAGAGGAGCCGCAAGAGGCGGTTCTGGCCACCTTCATGGCGGAAATGATAGCCAAATTCGGTGCTTTGAGCCGCGAGGTGGTGGTACCGCTCGTCCCGGAGCAGGAGTTCGAAGGAGTAGATATGATCGTCCCGCAAAGGGGCGACAAGCTGGAGTTGCTGCGCCTGAGTACCAAGAACGCAGGCGCCCTCAAGGTGGAGAAATATAAGCACGAGGAGAAGGTCAACCCCGATGAATATCAGGAGAAGGTGATGCAGAATCTGCAGCGCGATCTGGGCATGCGGGATTTGCCGCAGCATATAGAGTGTTTCGACAACTCCAATATCCAGGGGACCAACCCCGTGGCATCGTGCGTGGTGTTCAAGGGGGCGCGTCCTTCAAAGAAAGATTACCGCCACTTCAAGATAAAGACGGTGGTGGGCGCCAACGACTATGCCTCCATGAAGGAGGTGGTCAACCGCCGCTATTCGCGCCTTATGGCGGAGGGCGAACCGCTGCCGCAGTTGATAGTGATAGACGGCGGCAAAGGGCAGCTCCACTTTGCCATGGAGGCGCTGCGCGAGCTGGGCATCGAAGACCAGGTGTGTGTGGTTGGCCTGGCCAAGCGTCTGGAGGAGATTATCCGTCCCGGAGACCCCTACCCTCTCTTCCTGGACAAGAATTCCACATCGCTCAAGGTTTTGATGCAGATTCGTGACGAAGCCCACCGCTTCGGCATTACTTTTCACCGCGCCTTGCGCTCTAAAAGCCAGATTGGCTCGCAACTTGCAGAGATTGACGGAGTTGGTGAAGTCACCGCCACAAAGCTTCTGGGGCATTTCAAGAGCGTGAAGCGCATAAAAGAGGCCACTCTCCAAGAGCTGGAAGATGTAGTGGGCAAAAGACAGGCCGAGAGAGTTTACAAGTATTTCAATGAAGAGACTCGTTAAGATAATATCCGCGATTGTGCTCCTTTTCGCCTTTTCGGCGGAAGGTTCGGCGCAATATTACACGCTGGGGGCGGATCCCGCCTCCGTCAGGTGGAAGACCATCAAGGGCGACCACTTCGACGTGATATATCCCCGCGGAATGGACTCTCTGGCGAGACATTTTCTCTACAATTTCGAACTTGAACGGCCGAGGGTGCAGGAGGCTCAGAAGATAGAAGGGGCGCATCTGCCGCTGATTCTCCATCCTTACGTGCTTACCAGCAACGCCACCGTGGTCTGGGCGCCGCGTCGCGTGGACCTTTTTACCACGCCTCCGTTCGGCCGTGGTTACGCCGATGACTGGACACACCAGCTGGCGGTGCACGAAGGGCGGCACGTAGCTCAGTGCACCCATTTCACCACCGGAGCCTTCAGCGTGTTCCGCCTTCTGCTGGGTGAGCAGAGTGTGGGCCTCGGCATGGGCTTCTATCCCACCGGCTGGGAACTTGAAGGCGATGCGGTGCATTCAGAGACCGACTTCTCCAAGACCGGCCGCGGCCGCGACCCCGACTTTCTGATGGCACACAAGGCCGATTTCCTGAGCGGCAGGGTGCGCAGCTACGACACCTACCGTTTCGGGTCATATTACAACTTCATACCCAGCAAATACGCCTTCGGATATATCGTCGAGACCTTTATGCGGGATAATTCCGAATACCACGTGATGGGCAACATCTACCATGATTTCACCAAAATCGGTGTAGACCTCGGCGTCTTGAACAAGGCTTACCAGCAATACACCGGCCGCACCCGCCGCAAGAATTTCCGCGGTGCGGTGGCCTATTTCACCGAAAAGTGGGAAGAAGAATACGCGATGCGGGAGCCATACACCCGCTTCGACAAGGTGGTTGGCAATCCGAACGACCGCTATACCATCTACCATTCGCTTATGCCGACGGGCGATGACGGCGACATGCTTGCAGTTAAGGTGGGCCTCAAGCACTATAGCCAGTTGGTGAGCATAGACACTGCCGGTCGCGAACGCACCATCCGGCCCTTTGCCGACAAGAGCCTGACCAGTCCCCTGATAAAGAAGGATGACCATACCCTCCTATGGAGCGAGATTGTGGTCCATCCCCGCTGGGAGCTGAAGAACTATTCGGTGCTCCGCTCCTACGACTTGAACACCCATCGCATCAAAACGCTGACCCGCCGTACCCGCTATTTCAATCCCGCATTTTCGCAGGATGGCGGCAAGGTGTCGGTCACCGAATATCTCCCAGAGGGAGGTTCCCGGGTGGTGCTGCTGGATGCCGGCGACTTCAAGGAGCAGGCGGTGATTCCTGCCCCGGACGGCGGACAAATCCACAACACGGCATGGCTTAACGGCCGCATTTACGCCGACGCCATCCTCGGAGACGGCCTGTGGGGGCTTTATTCCCGCCCTGCAAATGACCTTTCTGCCGCCTGGGAGATGGAGATCGAGCCGCAGACCCGCAAGATAATGCACCTGCAGACTTCCGGCAACCGGCTGATGCTGGAGAGCGACGTGGACGGAATCACCAACATTTTTACCTACGATCCGGAGCGCCGTACCCTCGCCAAGGTGACCAACGCCCGCTTCGGCGCATTCGACGCCCGTTTTGACGCCGAGAGCGGCAATCTGTACTATTCCGACTACGACTACGGTGGTTATCTCCCCGTCAAGGCGGAGCGCGGCGATCTGTTGTGGGAAGATTCGTCGTTTGAGAATCCTTATATATTCGCAGAGGCGGAGCGTTTTGCCGCCCAAAGCGACAGCGTGGTTCCCGCACGTTCCGCCGAGAGCGCCGCGGCGCTTCGCGCCAGGATAGATTCCCTGCCTGAGCGCAATTATTTCAAACCGCTTCACTGGTTCAACATTCACTCCTGGGGTCCGTTCTATGCCGGCGTACACCGCATCATGAACATGAGCTACGACCACATCTACCAGTTGGTGGCTCCCGGTGTGACATTAATCTCGCAGAACAAACTTGGGACGGCGGTCTCCATAATGGGTTATTCCTATCACGACCATCGCCATGCCGGCCACTTAAACTTCCAGTACAGCGGCCTATGGCCAATGTTCGAGTTTAGCGTGGATGTGAACGACCGTGCAAAGCGCCGGCTTGACTACGGAAGTGCTTCTCAAGCCGAAGACGTGGTTATAACCGATACCGAAGATCCTTCGGTTGAGGTTATGGGGGCCGTTTACACCAAGATCAATCTCTCCCGCGGCGGCTGGCAGACCGGTATCATTCCCAGAGTTGAGTTTAAAACATCCACTGATGAATACCTGCACGGTTGCAGGACCCATTTGGGCGGGGATGTAATAGCGGGCGTCCGCTACTATACAATGCTTCCCAAGACCCGTCAGAACCGTATGCCGCGCCTTGGAATCGGCGCCGAGGTCAAAGGTGCATACCAGATGGGAGCCTATAACGGCGTCGGAAAGGCGCTGTACGGATACACCTACGGCTATCTGCCAGGCTTCACGCTGGAGCAGGGGTTGAAGCTGACGGCATCCGTTCAGAAACGGTTTGATGATTATACAACCGAAGACGCCCTTAAGAACCTGGCCAAGTTGCCGCGCGGCTATCGCGACATCCCGCTGAACGACTATTTCAAGGTTACAGCGGACTATTCGATACCCATAGCCATCAACGACTGGCATCCGGTGCCCATACTGCTCTATCTGATGAGGTTCAACGTGGTGCCGTTCGTGGACTATGCGCAGAACCGCACTCCTGCCGGAAACATACAGAATATGCTTTCCTACGGTTCTGTGCTCACCCTGCAGGGCCACCTTTTCCGCATAGGATTTGAAGTGGAGTTTGGCGGCCGCCTGAGCCGCTACCTCGATCTGGACGGCACGTGGAAGACCCGCGCCGAGTTTGTGACTAATCTTGGCCTATAGCTGGAACAGCCCAGAGAGATGCTGCATCAGATAGTCGGTGGGGACGTCCTTGAGAATCACCTTTTTATCCTTGTCCAGCAGATAGACGCTGGGGATCGCCCTGATGTTGTAGAGGGGCGTGTGGTTCACAGCCATCAGGTGGTCGTAGCCGTTAAGCCAGTTCTTGGGATAAATCTCGGAATACTTGATCCATTCGCCCAGGTCCTCGTCGGGATAGACATTGGCTACTGCGAGTTGCTTGGCGGCTATCAGGTCATCGATGCCCGGTAGGCTCTGGAGTGACTCCATAACCTCGCGGCAGTTGGGGCAGCCAGGATTGCTGAAGAATATGAGGGTATATTCGCTGTCGATGTCATAGAGACGCATCACGCGGCCGTTGCGCAGCGTGAAGGCGAAGTCGGCGGCCTTCTCGCCCAGGCGGTTCAGGCAGAAGCGGGGCAGATCCCTTTCGGCCCGTTCTTTCTCGTCTTCCGTAGCCAGGGTGCTTGAGGCGCGCTTCTCCAGCAGAGGAATACAGTATTCTTCGTTGCGCCAGGGGGAGTTGGGGTCCTGCAATATGTGATAATACATCTCGGTGAACTTGCTCCACAGGGTGCTTTCGGGGTGTTCCTTCTGGAAAGCCTCCACCTTGTTCAGGATTGTCCGTCCGGAGTTAAGGCCCGCTCCGGGAGTTGCGATGCGCAAAAACAGCGCATACTGGTAGAATATCTCTTCGAAGGCCTCTTTCGTGAACCCGCAGACCAGAGAGGTATCCTGCGCTCCAGGGCGGTCTTCGCTGATAAACTTGTCCCAATAGTGGGTCACGATATAGTCTACCGCCTCCTGATTGTCGTTAACCAGAGCGGGAACTTCGGGCATGGCGTAGCGGTTGTCGGCGGGGTTGCCCTTGGCCCCTGTTTTCTTGCCGTTTGAGCGGCATCCCGCCATCAGCGACACAAGTATTGTGGCGCAGACCAAAACGGCCGTAATGCGGCGTAAACCTCGCCCTGTGGGGTTTAACCTACCAGCCATACCATCACGTGATTTTCGAATACCATGTATTCGAGTTCGAATTCCATTTCGGTGCCGTCCTTGTGGGTAAACACGGCCTCTATTTCGCCCTCGTCGTGGGGGGTGAATTTCTCCACCTCTATCTGCTCGGCGTAGTCCACGTCCAGCAGGGACATTCTCTTGAAAATGGCCTCCTTTGCGCACCAGATTATGGCGAGCTGCAGTTTGCGGTTCCTGTCGCCCAAATCGTCCTTCTCTTCCTCGCTCAGAACCTTCTTCTCAACGGCGGAGAAGTCTCGGTCCAGGCTCTCGATGTCGATGCCCAGGGCCTCGTCGCGGTGGGTGATTATCGCCACGAAACGGTTGGAGTGGGAGATGCTTATCTCCTGGGCCGAATTGTGCAGGAAGGGGCGGCCGTTGTCGTGATGACCCAGATAGACTTTCTCGTCGAAAATCTCGTTCAGCAAGGCGCGGACGGCGAGTCTCTCTTTGCGGCGGGCTTCGCTGCGGATCATGCTCAGCTCCTCCAGTTCATTGTTGGGGATAGAGCACATGTCCATCAGCTCCTGTTCGGTCTCGGTTATC
>JAEEGL011886888.1_pt1 | contig 14855 bp, 14 predicted proteins | sample 9134231 | NCBI WGS metagenome assembly JAEEGL01 (sample SAMN16246548, study PRJNA631951) | gut metagenome | biome: gut microbiome; feature: rumen; material: fiber-attached | host: Bos | place: Iran: Karaj | collected 2018-10 | reverse complement strand
TCCTAATTATTGATCCGACCTTATTCCTCAATTCAGACTTCCACGATACAACAGCTTTTTTTGCAGGTGGTGGAACAAGAATTGGACCATTTTGAATTGACTCATTTGCAAACACAGTTACTTGATAACCACGATCATTAAAATAATCCTGATTATTAAGTATCCTTTTTAAAGTACCGACTGGACCTATAATTGCATTAATGGACCCAGGACGAATAACGTCAACATCTTTTATTTTTATACCCATTTATTAAACTAATTTGTTTTTTATTATATTCAACTATACAAAACAATATACAAAACATCAATTGTTCAAATGGTTCATAATAAAGAACCTCAACGAATCCTAAAAACAATAATATCAACAAAAACACTTTTCCCCATATAGATAGAGTATCCGTGTATTTACGCAATCTTGTAAATATGTAAAAATAGGCGCTATAATAAATAAGGGTTCCTATTAATCCGACACCAACCAATAGTTCAACATAATTATTATGGGAATAGTAGTTTCTCCCAGGATATATTTCATCAGCAAGGACACGAAAATTGTTAATGCCCACCCCTAGTATTGGATTATTTAAGAACTTACTTAAACCGAAGTTAATTAATATTGTTCTTGATGTATCTTCATTTCCATACGTATCACCAGACATAATTGCTATCATCTCTTCTATACGTACCCCTATTGCTTCATGGAAAATTTCAACATCCATTATTAACTTATATAATAGTAACCCAATAACAGATGATAACAGCAGTGAAGGCAGAAGATATCGCTTTTTTTTCTTATACAGGAAATAAATTACCGGTATTAATAGAATTAATAAAGACTTGCGCGAGCCTGTTAAGAAAATGGCAATAATCATTACTATAGCCGATATATAATAGCCGAATCTTAAAAGTAAGTGTCTTTTTTGATTAATAAAAAGAATGAATCCAACAAATATCGCAAAACATAATTCTACCCCCATCCCATTAGAATTCCAAATTGGCTTATCTTCATCATCATTAAGAGAATCTCCTAATCTTACTCCTACCAAAAATTCATCCATATGACTTGCTAAATAAGAAAGCATAAGTAATGCTGCAATATATATAACAAGTAATATTTTATTAATGCTGAGGTTCTTTTTAATATATGTTATTGTAGAGAATACCATTATCAGAATTGGTAGTATATTAGCTACAACTACATATATAGATAATAAAGGTCTTAATGCCCACAATGCTGATAGTAGGAAAAAAGAAATATATGCCAATGTCCAGTTTTTGTATGCATTGTTTATTTTTATTCCTGCCAAAAACAAATAGACAACGAATAACAACAATGCGCAATAATGTAACATTACAGGAAGGACTGGTATGCAAAGATATGATAAATCAAAGAATAATGCACAAATATAGATAGTATTTACTACTTTTTTACGCATATTCATCTTCAAAAATATAACTTTAACCGCAAGAAGGCAAATAATGTCAATTAAACAAATAATTGTTCAGACTCAGTAAAGCCTGTTTTTTGTTTGATTTCCTTATGACATAAGAGATATTATAGGGAGAGCCACCATATGAAATCATTCTTACCGGAATATTACGCATTGCCTCTGTTGCTGCTGATTCAAAACCGACATTATGCCAATTCAGATCTCCTACTACACATAAAATGCACATATCTCTATCAATTTCCACACGACCTAAAGCACTTAATTCTGAGACTATCTCATCCAAATAAGAATCATTATCTATAGATACAGACACGCCTACCTCTGAGGTGCATACAACATCAATGCAGGTCTTGTATTTATTGAATATATCATATACTTTAGCCATGAATCCGTATGCCATAAACATACGGCTTGAGGTAATATTGATTACAATTATGTTATCTTTGGCGGCTACCGCCTTTATCCGGCCTTTTTCCAGTCGATTACTAATCATGGTTCCTTCTGCCGACGGATCCATTGTGTTTAACAATCGTACTGGTATGCCGGCTTTTTTGGCAGGTAGTACACAAGTCGGATGTAGAATCTTTGCTCCAAAGTACGCCAACTCGGCAGCTTCTTCAAAGTTCAAACAATGAACAGGTTTGGTTCCATCTACAATTCTGGGATCGTTGTTATGCATTCCGTCGATATCTGTCCATATCTGAATTTCAGATGCTCCTATAGCTGCTCCAATCAAGGATGCCGTATAATCGGACCCTCCTCGTAAAAGATTATCAATCTCGCCATAAGCATTCCTGCAAATAAAGCCCTGAGTCAGATATATGTTATGGCCAGATTTTTTCGTTAGGATAGAATCTAATTTGTCCTTAATATACTCTTCATCAGGCATACCATCCCTTCCTAATTTCATAAAATCAAGAGCAGGTATTAGTATCGTATCTATTCCCTGTTCTTTCATATAGTTGACAACCATATTGGTGCTCAATATTTCACCTTGACCAACTATCTGTTTGGCTTCTAACATTGAGAAGTCTGATTCGGTAAATGACTTGATAAAATCAAAAGTCTCTTGAAGGAAGCGAAGTGTTTCATTCTTGTACTTTTCTGAACTATATAGTTCATCTGCATGCTTTCTATATATCTGGTCTAATTCATCTATTTTACAAAGGGCCAAATTCTTTTTGCCTGCATATAAATCATCATTTATTTGAATAAGTACATTGGTCGTTCCGGACAAAGCAGAGAGGACAACAATCTTAGGCTCGCCGTCATCGACCAGCCTAGTCACATCCTTAATTCTTTGAGGGGTACCAACTGATGTACCCCCAAATTTCATCACTTTCATTTAAGGACAGAGATAACAGAATCCTTGATGATTTGAAGTCCTTCGTTTAGGACTTCATCCTCAATTGTCAATGCGGGCATAAGTTTTAAAACACTGTCATGACGACCAGCCAGTTCAATAACTAACCCTTTATCAAAACATGCATGGCTACAATCCAATGCCTTTTTGCCATCAATCTTCATGAAGTCTATACCCCAAATCAGTCCTATACCACGATATGAAAGTCGAGAATCTATCGGAAGTATTTCATTCTTCATAAAATTATCGATGATTTTGGCTTTACGTTGCACTTCCTCACCTATATGAAAATTATTAAAGTATTCGATTCCTGCTTTTCCACCGACAAATGATAGTTGGTTTCCTCGGAAAGTGCCATTATGCTCTGCTGGGCGGAATATATCCAATTCTGGTTTCATCAGAAGAAGTGCCATTGGCATACCAAAACCACTGATAGATTTTGAAAGAACTACCATATCAGGAACAATTCCTGCTCGCTCAAACGAGAAGAAATAACCTGTACGACCATTACCAACCTGAATATCATCAACGACCAATAGAATATCATATTCATCACAAATGGCTCTCAATTCCTTCAACCATTCTACACTTGACACATTAATACCACCTTCTGCCTGTGTTGTTTCTACGAAAATTGCAGCAGGCAGAGCAACGCCTGAGTGATCGTCCTCCAATGTATGGCGAATATACTCGATTGAATCAACACATTTGTTCTCATATGGAACGAAGGTAACGTTATTTAGAGGTACGCCAGCACCTTCTCGACTTGTTTGGTCAGTCGTCATAGCCAAACTACCCAAAGACATACCATGGAAAGCCCCTGAAAAAGCAAATACGTTGGTACGTTTTTTGTTCTTGCGAGCCAGTTTCAAAGCTGCTTCGATGGCATTTGTGCCTGTAGGGCCGCAACACATAACCTTATAATTAAGCTTTCTTGGTTCAAGTATCTGTTGTTCCAAGGTTGTAAGGAATGCGGCCTTTGCCTCTGTATATAAATCAAGGGCATTGATGATAGTATCTTCTGCCAAATAATCCATAATAGCCTTTTTGATATATGGATTATTATGCCCATAGTTCATAGATCCTGCTACATCGAGGAAATCAATATAGCGTGTCCCATCTTTTGCAAACAGTTCACTGTTGCGTGCTTTTGAGAATTCTACAGGAAATTTCCGACAATAAGAACGTACCTGCGATTCTACTTCTCCAAAAATAGATGAAAATTTATCCATAATTAATTATTTTTTGTTTTTATTCGGTAACGATATCCATTCTCCTAAAATATAGTTGTATTCATCTGGAATAAAATCATCAAATCCAGAAGAATCAAAGAATGTCAATTCTCCAAAATATAAGCGATTATCTATTATATACCAATCTACCCTTACATGAGGGATATCTTTTGCTAATATCTCACTTAACCTTAGCATTTCTTCTAATTTCTCAGGACGTTCTACCAGGGTGTTTGACACGTCACCGTAACTTCCTTGGGTGATATTTGTTTTATTCCAATCACGATCATAAAAATCCTGGGTGTGTCCGTCGGTATATCTACCATTATGTAACTCAATCAATTTTGCTATGCCATTGAAACACATTACCTTATAGTCTGTAAGGGACGTTTTACCTGATTCTTCCATATATTTCTCGGCAATGACTCTACGAGGTACATTTTTGTAAGGCCACTCTTTTAAATACTTATAGGAGTTTTGTTTCATAAAACCAGACATGTATTTAATTGCCTCTTCGGCATTTAAAGTAGCCTTGTCTTTGCAAATATAGACATCATTCCCTCCGCCTCCAAATGTTGTCTTCAGAACAAATTGATTGGGTAATAACGAAAAATCTATATCTTTGGGGGTATTCCAGACTCCCAATGTTGGTATAACATACTCTTCTCCTATTTTTTCCTTTATATATTTTTTAACAGCGTATTTATCAACCATGGTCGTATAAATTGGATTATGGTCGTGAAGTTTTATCCACTGTAACTTCTCATTATACGTCTGCGGATTATTAAGATTTAGTCGTTTACCCACAAAAATACGATACAATATCTTCAAATAAAGATCATCAGGCATCCATCCACTACATGACTTCCTAACTATTCTAAAGATAAAATCTTTCTTATCTTTTCGAAAAATTGAGTACAATTCTTTTATGTTTCTCATTCTATAGTGTTATTTATTCCTCAATACTTGAGGGAGATTTTTTAAAATCACTCGTTCTTCTTTAAATAATTGCAACGTTAACAGATATGTCGCCCCACAAAAAAGCATTGATACAATATTAAATATTATAGTATCCGGCAATAATCTTTTCAAAACTGTGGATAACAAAACCATCAATAACGATGCAAATATAGATGGTAGAACATTGCCGATTAGCCTTAAGGGTAACATTCGAACAAAATAATACATTATTATCAAATCTACAATAATAGCTTGGAAGCGAATCAAAGCTCTTGTCGTATATAATGTTTCGTAACCATATCTTATAGCTATTAACATAGCTGGGAATAAGAACAGCAAATGAAGGCTTTGTGATAATAATGACAGTTGGGGTTTCCCTTTGGCTCTGTATATTTCACTGGCATAATTCGATAACACTATAACTACGGAACTCGTTAGTCCCCACAGACCAATAAAACCAGCCGCCTCCACCCATTGATCTCCGAGTATAAATGATGTGATAAAATCACGGTAACAAAATACTATAACACCAAGAGGAATTACTAAAATACCAACTAATTTCTGAAATTTTAGATAAAAATGAATAAAGTCATCCTTGTTATTTTGCAATCTAGATAATGATGAAAACAATATTGGAGTTGTAGCCGCAGTCACCAACCCTGTTATACCACTAACAAATGTCATGGATGTTTTATATAGTCCTAAATAATACTGATTTAATACGCTACCCACCAAAAAAATATCTGCATAACCTGTCAGCCAGATTGAGACTGATTCTGCCACAGACCAACTGGAAAAGGAAAACATCTCCTTTAACTTAGCATATGAATAAAAAAACTCTGGCTTCCATCTAGAATACCATGTTAAGATAGCGGCATTAAATATATCTCTTGTAATAATTCCTATTACAAGTGCCCAGAAACTTTTCAGAATCAAAGCACAGGGTATTGTGACAAAAAGTGGAATACATACACCTACTATTCTTACTTTAAACAGTGTCTTAAAATCTAATTCTCTCTTATACAATGCCATCTGTATGCTGGAAAATGCTGCTAATGGTATTGAGACACTTGCTATGACCAAAACCCAGCCCATTCCAGGATTTCCTACGATTCTTGCTATTTCATCTCTAAAAACAGCTATGATAATCCAAAACATCAGAGACATTATCAGATTACTCCAGAACGCTACATTAGTACTCTGTTCTTTATCTATTTCATCCTTAAACTCATGTTGGACTAAATATTTCTGAAAACCTGCATCTGTAAAAACTTCCGCAAACGTGACTACCATCGTTATGGTTGCAACTATACCAAAGGCTTCTGGTGCCAAAATTCTTGCCAGCACGATATTGGATATTGGCAAAACAAGTCTGGCAACGATCTCTGTAACTGCAGACCACTTTGTCGCTTTTACTACTTTTTTATTTAAAGATTCCGATTTCATTACAATACTGATTTTCCCAATTTTGTAGATCTTATTAGATAAGTCAAAACTAAAGAAACTGCTAATGCAAAGACAAAACCTAACAATGGCAAAAGCCAGTTAGGCACTTGTAAAGGTATCGCAGAATGATAATATACTATTTCCAGAATAAATTGTTGAAATATATATACTCCCATACAAAGATTACCTAATCCAACATAACCATTCCACAATTTTACTTCATTTGTTATATAAATAGATGAAGCTATTAGCGTTAATGTACCTATTAACGAATATATAATCATACAAAAAGATTTGCCTATTCCAAGAAGAATTGGTATGTGTATATTTGATATTATCCATGCACGAACAACAACAAGACTGAAATATGAAATAAAAAAAAGGGGCCAGCCTAAAATAATATAATACTTCTTGATAACGAACTTGGTTTTGTGTATAAAAGAATAAACAAAATAGCCTAATATAAAAAAGAATAGATAATATAATGTATAATTTAGACGAAGAGGGAAATGGTCAGACCGAATAATTGCTATCAGAAATAGAATAGGTAATGCTATCCGAAATGGAATCCGCAAACGAAGAATACACCAACTTATCAAAAAGCACTCAAATAACATTGGTAGAAACCATAAATGACCAGGGCCTTCAATAATATCAAATATTGTAGCCCCTCTTTCAAAGAAAAAACTATAAAAAAAGCCCCAAATAATTGTTGGAAACATCAATCTCATCATCTTTTTCTTAAACAGCACTACAAAACTTTCTGTCCTTTGTAATTCGATATGTAAATAGGCCCATGTGTATCCTGAGATAAAAACAAATGATTCTAGCATAAAAGCATAAGCAAGTCTTCCAACAAATTTGTAAGCAGGAATAACAGAACAGCCCTCTGGCAACTCCCATTGACCTGTATGAATACACGTAGAATGGTATATAACTACCAGTAATATCAATATAGGTCTGATAAAAGACACCTCAATAAGATTCCTTTTATAAATCATTTGTTTCTTCTTTATAACTTAATCTTCTGTCTTCCTACAATCAACGGAAAATATTTATTTGCGATAAGACTTAAGACAAGGCAAATAGAACAAGCAAAACATGTCTCTAACACAGCTATATAGGGATAATAATATGTAGAATATGTTATTGAAAAAATACCTAATATTTTTGAAAAAGCTACACGTCCTAATCCATGAATCATATATATCAGCAAAGTATTTTGTCCAATAAGGACTAGAACTTTTGACACATACTTCAAATTTGCAAAAAAAGAAAATGATAATAATATTCCTAAACTTATAATAGACCATGTCAATGGTATAAAAAAATATCTATTCATGTGAACATCATAGAATTGATCAGGGTATATCTGTAAAAAACACATACACAATGTAACATATAAGACTAATGCAAGCAATATATATTTCTTGAAATAAGTAGTGTTTAAAACAACATTTTCTTTTTCTTTTAAACAAAAGCCCAAAACAAATAGCCACTGAATCGTTAGAGCTCTATTAATCATAGCATAGTTCAAAAAATCAAAATGAAAAAACAATAAGCCTAAGATTGATATGGTTAGACCAACCAAAATAACGTTTCTTTTTTTTCTAACAAAACTGCGAATATAAAACCAAACAATTTCTCCTATTATTAAAGCGGGCATAAACCATAGAGTTTCTCCAGATATTAAAAGCGGGAGTTTTCTTGCTATATTATAATACGGGAATAATCCCAATGCTATCCAAGGTATGAAAAGTCTAAAAAAGAGATATTTATAAAACGATCTCTGGTCGCCATCTCTCGTTTTAAACAAAAAACCAGAAATAACAAAAAACAGTGCGACATTTAATGGACTTGAAAACACAAAATATACGGAATAATCAGAAGACTTACTTAGAAGACAATGTCCATATACAACAATAATCATTGCTACACCACGTAATTCATCAATATATAGTTTCCTTGTAGACGTGTTAAGTACATTTTCTTTATTAATATCCATAATAATATCACACAGCAAAAACAACAATCATTTACATTCAAATCACAGACTGTTAGAAATCATAATCCCAACTTATGTTCCATGGCTTTGCCCATATCTATTAACTAATATCTCTGCGACTAGGTATGCCATCATTTCTTCAGTATTTCAACTAGCTCACTAATTTCTTCTTCCTTATCTGCTTGCATAATAACATATCCAAGTCTATCAAGTGAATTTTTAATGTCACCACCTCTATATTCTCCTACCTCACTTCTACGAATATGCGAGTCACCTGATTTAATAAATTCGCTACAGCGGTAATAGTTCTCATCATTCAAGAATTGCACACATGACCATTTATTAAATTTGGGTTTAATATCAATTGGCTCCCCCAATGATAGATGTATCAAATTCTCCATCATGCTGATGCCAGTTGATAGCGGCACCAAATCAGAAGTAATATAATCTCCTCCAAGACGACAAGCCATTTCAATAATATACGGCTTCCCATTCCATAATTTAATCTCTGTATGAGTTGGACAATTATCTACTCCCACAGCATTTATACCTCGCAATACCTCTTTCTTTATAGCTTCTACTTCTACTTCACTAATTCGGGCGGGCTCAATATGCGTATCCTCTACAAAATACCCTTTATCCTCTCCCCTCGTTAGTTTTTCTGTTATCTGAATAATATGGGTTTCTCCTTTCTGTGTTAGGGTTTCAACGCTGAACTCTTTTCCGCCGATATAGCTCTCTATGATAGCATTCCCAGAGCGAGATAATTTACATGCTGCTTTAACGGCCTCATAGAGTTGAGTTACATTATGAACTTGCTCAACGCCTCTACTAGCTGATGAATCTACAGGTTTTACTATATAAGGGAATTCATGAAGCCCTGATAAATCACTATCATCTTGACATTGCACAAAAAAGGGGGTGTTCACACCATGTTCTTTGAACAACTGTCTCTGTTCATACTTGTTTGTACATACCTCTGCAACTCTCTGTGTCATGGCTGGCAACCCCATTTCTTCAGCGACATAAGCAACAACTCGGACAGGATAGTCTGATGTTGTGAGTATGCCATCAACTTTCTCTGATTGAGCCAACTGAAGAACAGCATCTTTATCTATCGTACTGATAGTTGATTTCACATCAGCATAATTAAATCCTGGCGCCTCTGGATCATAGTCTGCCACTATAGTTCTATGCCCTAGTTCTTTTGCCAAAGCTATAATTGGAACTTGCATCTGACCAGCCCCAAGTATCAATATCTTTTTCATACCACCTCTTTTATTCAATAAAATCCAATGAGAATCGTGTTCCCTTCTCTAAATCACGGTTTACCTTCTTACCTAACACCTCTGGTAAAAACTTTGGATGAAGTCCATAGCCTGGTCGGACAGAACGTACATTCTTTTCGTCAATAACATCTCCTTTCTTTATGTTTTCCGCAACGTATAGAGAACGACAGCCTACCCGACCAGGAATCTTAGTTACATCGGTTGGATAAACCACTCCGCCTAAGGCTTTCTCCACATTACGTATGCTATCTACCATCGCCCTAAATTCAAGCGCTTGCATACTAAATGCACTATCCGGGCCGCCTATAGCACGGTCTATAATAAAATGTTTCTCTACCATCTCTGCGCCAAGTGCAACTGCCGCAATAGGCACATCTGCCCCCAACGTGTGATCAGAAAGACCTACTTTCACACCAAAGCGTTCTTTCATATCTACCATAGTGTGTAGGTTTACAGCCTCCATAGGTGTAGGATAGGCAGAGGTACATTTAAGAACTGTTATGTCCGTCACTCCTTCTTCACGGATAGTTTTAATAGCGAGATTAATATCATCTTCCATGGCAATTCCTGTTGAAAGAATTACGGGCTTATGCTTGCTCGCTATATACCTAATAAGAGGAATGTCAACAATTTCAGGTGATGCAATCTTGTAGATAGGATTGCCAAGCTCTTCAAGAAAATCGACAGCCGTTTTGTCAAAGGGCGAAGAAAAGCAAACTATTCCTTCTTCTTTTGCCACATGGAAAATCTCCTCATGCCACTCCCATGGTGTATATGCTTTTTGATAGAGTTGATATGCCGTCATGCCTTCCCATAGCCCTGGTCCACACTGGAAATCAGGTGTGTCGCAGTCTAAAGTAAGCGTATCGGCAGTATAGGTTTGAATCTTGATAGCATCTGCCCCAGCTTTTTTCGCCTCTCGGATAGTTTGAATTGCTTTATCCTTATTCTGATTATGATTAGCCGACATCTCGGCTACAATTAAAGTCTTATTCATTTGTTAATTTTAATTATTGTCAATTTTATGACCAGATAAAATTGTTTTCCCTTCGGCTAGTTTTATAATTCTCTCCAAAGATAGTTTTGCTAATACTTTATCAGCATGGGGCAACTGAGTGTTAACTCCTATTGTAGGAATAAAAGAATCACCCGTAAATACCATATCTCCAAGAACCATTGTTAAACAGCTTGGATTATGCCCTGGTGTTTCATGTATATTCAATACTGGTTCATTGTCTATCAAACAGAACTCTTCACCTTCATGAACTAATACTACATTTCCACCTTCGTAAACGATTGGCATTTCATGATACCTCGACATGTTTAATTTGGCTGATGCCAAAGCCTGCTTCCCATATTCGTTCGTAAACACTTTGCAATCTGGGAACTTCTCTATCAACGGCAATATACCATATATATGATCAAAATGGGTATGGGTTAGAAAAACGCCTTCTATAGTCAAACCCTGTTCCTCGCAGAATGCCACAACAGGCTCTATATCTCCAATATCAACCAACCATGCCTTATCAACACCTTCATGGTAAAGGATATAAGTCTTAGAGGTAAAAATACTATTTACAATTTCCTTTACTCGGAGCATAGCAGATATGATAAACGCTATTAAATAGTACCATTATCAACATGTAAATTCTGGCCAGTGATACTACAAGCCTTGTCTGAAAGCAAGAAAACTACTGTTTCCGCTACTGAATTGATACTTGTCGCATCCTTCAATGAAGTACGAGCATAAATCTTACTACGTTGTTCTTCTGTCAGAGTTGAGCTCATGGCCGTTGCCATAAATCCAGGCACTACACAGTTGGAACGAATACCCATCACACCCCACTCTCTGGCAGTATCCTTGGAGAAGGCCTCCAAAGCCCCCTTACTAGAGGCGTACATCGCCAAACCTTTGTAACCAGTATGAACACTGATAGATGAAATGTGAATGATGCAACCCTTCGTTTTATGCAAAAGCATATTACGGATAGCATACTTCGTAATCATCATCGGGGTGAATACGTTCACATCATACATAGCCTTCAACCTGTCAAGGTTAAGATTCGTCACAATGTCATCGTATGCAATGGCCGCATTATTCACATAGCCATCCAACACAATGTCATTTGTAATATATTCCTTGAAAACACTCTTGCGAGCACCCTCAGAATCAGAAAGGTCAATACTCTTAAAGAAGAGTTTATCTGCATATTCTGATTCCAGTGCCTTGAATTCATCAGTATGAGATCGTGCCACACCATATACCGTATGTCCTTGTGCAAGCAACACCTTACATATCTCTAAGCCCACTCCACGTGAGCATCCTGTAACTAGTATATTCATATTTAAACTCTTTTCATTTTTCCAGTACGTGTCAGAGATATCTCTTCCACAAACTTGATTCTTCGAGGCACCTTGAAGTCCTGAAGCTGTGAACCAAGCACTTTCTTGATGTCAGGTTCCGTCAGTTCGAAGCCTGGTTCTAGAACAACATCAGCACAAAGCACATTACCAAGAATAGAGTTAGCTTTGCCATAAACCATAGCCTGACGTACACCTTCAATGTCCAGAATGACTACTTCTACCTCTCCGGGGTTGACCTTGTAGCCACCAACATTAATAAGCTCGTTCTTGCGGCTTTTGAATCGGAACAGGCCTTGAGCCTCATCCACCCATTCAATCAAATCACCAGAATGATAGTAGTCGTCTGTGAACTTAAAGCTGTCAGAACTACCTAAAAGTGATTTATGAATTAGCAGCTCATCATCCACCACTTTGAACTTATCCTTGATATCCTCAGGTATTTGGAAGCAATCACCCTTTGCAGCGAACAACGAACCTGCCTCAGTAGAAGCATACACATTGTTAATCTTCGCATTGGGGAAAATCTTCATGATGGAGTCGTAAAGATGCTGGTCAGACTTCTCCCCCCCCAACGTCACACGAATCACACTCTCGTATGCCTGTTCATACGGCAGGAGCAAACGATAGAAAGTGGGTGTAGCTGAAATGTGGGTGATACCCTTATCGCGAATCTGCTGATAAACGTAATCCCGAGGCTGATTGAATACGTTCACGAGTGTATTCTGGTTTTCAAATGCCTGAAAGAACACTTGCAAGCCTGCCATGTGGGTTGGATTATAGGCGTAAGCCCAGATCTGCCCTCTATAGCGGTCGCCAATACGTACGGCACGAGTCAATGTAGCAATGCTATGTACAACCTTCTTTGGCTGGCCTGTAGTTCCAGAAGTGAAGATGGTTATCTCAGAACTTGAATTCTGAACGGCAGACACAATTTCATCTATTTTCTTTAGTGAAGCCGACACAATTGGTTCAGCCACATTCACTTTACTATCATCTAAACCTTCAATCTCTAAAGGATTGATGTCGGAATCAAGTAGAACTAGCGGCTTACTGGCAGCAAGTGCCTTTATAAGATTTACAAAGTAAGAGAAAACGTCAGAAGTCTTGTAATATGGGTAATAGGTAGTACCCTCATTGAGTGCTCTCAACAAGTCTTCGTATCCGTATTTCTTCCCGTTGTCAAACAAGAATGCCATTACTTCTCTAATTTAGCAAAGATTTCACCTACGGTATTAACAAGGCCATCCTCAAAGATGTCAATATCATACTCATCCTCTATTCTTACCGTCAGCTCAGCTAAATCAAATGATGATAATGCTAAATCTTCTCTTAGATCCATATTATCCTCAATCTTTTCGATTGGGACAAGTCCTTTAAGACTTCTTACTTCATTAATGATATTTTTTACAAATTCTCTCATATGGTTATATATTTTATAAAATTATAATGACTGATTGATTGGCTTGTATATCCTTGTTTCTGACAAATCACAGGCTATACTACCCCAAGAAAGACCTATGCCATAGGCACTCAATATCACCTTTTTATAGCTAGAAGTATCATAACTAGTCTCATTATTCCGGGTGTCAGTTATCAACAATGGAACTGAAGTTGGCCCAGTATTACCATAATTCGCGATATTTAATGGTGCTTTCTCCCTATCTATTTTCAATTTTTTAATCAAACGTTCAAACGTGAACTTTGTCGCTTGGTGAAATGCAAAGAAATCCACATCATCAATGCTCCAATTCATATAATCCAATATGGTTCTGACGCTTCCTGCTCCATCTTTGACTATAAAATTAAAGACAGCGAGACCATCCATGTTCAATTGTTCTAAGGATCGTATATTACCTTCTTCAGCTTCTTGCTCTTTTCTGGTTTCTTCGGTAGAAGGATTTCGGAAACCACCAGCAGGAACTATAACGGATTTATGCATCGCTCCATTAGAACAAATGTGAAAACTCATATCTTTTCCTTCTATCCTTTCAATTAAGGAAGCGGAACCACAATCACCGAAAACCATTCTGTGAGATCGGTCTGCTTTATTAATCATCTTGGTTGTAGTATCACCAGCTAACAAAAGAACTCTTTCGCATGATCCAGAGGCCACCATCGATGCTGCCAAATATACACCATTAATGTATCCAGAACATCCAAAGGAAACATCAAAACAAACAGTATCTTTTGACAAGCCTAGTCTATCTTGAAGAATAATTGATGTCGCTGGTGCTACATAATCAAATGTTTGGGATACAAATACGAGTCCGTCTATTGTTGATAAGTCAAGGGACTCTCTCTCTATTAATAGTTGAGCGGCCTCGAAACACTCGTCACTTGCAGTCTCACTCTCGCCGGCAACATGAACACGATCTACGCCTGTAGCATTTCTGATTACTTTTACTTTATCTTCGCCAAATAACTCACCAAGAGAATCCATCTCCAGAGTATCAGGCGGTAAGTATGTCGCGATTGCACTTATCGCAACATCATTTAGTGTACAAATCATAATTTTCCAATCTTCATATCAGTGTGTATCCACCATCTATTTTTAACTCAGCACCTGTAACCCAACATGCAGCATCAGAGAGAAAATATATAATTGCATATGCAACATCTGTTGGCTCTCCAAAACGTTTTAATGGAAAATACTGTTGCTTTGCCTCAAGTTCTTCTTCAGTCAGTACGCCACTAAAAATATTTGTTTTTATAATACCAGGACAAACACAATTTACTCTAATACGATTA
>JAEEGL016315135.1_pt1 | contig 14856 bp, 21 predicted proteins | sample 9134231 | NCBI WGS metagenome assembly JAEEGL01 (sample SAMN16246548, study PRJNA631951) | gut metagenome | biome: gut microbiome; feature: rumen; material: fiber-attached | host: Bos | place: Iran: Karaj | collected 2018-10 | reverse complement strand
TAGAGGATGACACTTATGTTCCTTATGCTATGACAAATAAGGAGCTGACAGATGAATTATCTGATACATCAAGCAAGGCTGATTCCGCATATTCTACAGCAGCATTATCCGCATATATTGCAGAAGGAAATTCAAGCTTGGATGTTGAAATCTTACCTTGGGCTATATACTTTATGACTGTTGGTGCAAGTGGCGGTGGTGGTTCTAGGTTTTTAACAGCCGCATATTATATGGTTGCCGTAGCCGACAACCCTACCCATGCAGTTGTAGCTTCAAAAATTGGCGGTAGTGATGCAATGGAATTTACTGGAACATTTACATATAAAAGTAATAACATTTATACCGTTACTAATCCAAGTGGAAGAAGAATCCAGTTTTGGAAGCTTGGTCTCGTAACTCAGTAAAAGGAATCTTTTACGGAAGTTTATGACATGAAACAGAGCGTCTTAACGGCGCTCTTTTTTGTGCCAAAAGGCAGACAAGTCATTGAATCGTTAATTTTGTTTTGTTAAAATGTTTTTAGAAGATGTTCCCGACATAAATGTTGGGAAGATTCTTCTTGTTAAGAGGTGGCGGAAAGGGTAAACGCATAACGGCAGGAAACAGTGAGAATGCCCAGTAGCAGAGTACCTTGTGTAGAACTAACCAATCTACATAAAGGGAAAACGTGATATGCAGGTTTGATCTGTGGTGGATCTTGTGGGGTTCGAATCCTCACCCTCTTAATTCTAAACAGTAGAAGTCCAACCTCAAAGATGGCGGTAAAGGTTAAAATGGTGTCGAAATGGTAAGATAAAAAAGTACACAAAAGGAGAATTAATCATTGTGGTGGCGGAATAGGTAGACGCTTATCACTCTAAGATGCTGATAGAGAAAAAGACTAGAGTGCGATAACTCAGCATTATGTAAGGTGCAAATCCTTACCTGCAATGATTTTATTACGTAAAAGCAGAATATGAAATGAAAGATTAACAGTGATACAGACATTTCACAGGTAACAATAGGGAGCATTGAGCCAATGGCAGATGAGATAATTACACAATAAAGCTATTGCCAACAATCTTTAGAGGGGTATCACATTTAGTTCACAAAAGCAGAACAATTCGTAAAATGAGCCGAGGTAGATATGGAAGAACTTATTAACTATTTAACAAAAGATATGACTGCTTTCCAAGTATGGAAAGCAGACAAGATTTCTGATTTTCGTGTTTGATGTTTTTGTCATGTTGTTATGAAGTTTAAAAAATAGTGACAGAGCGTTTATAGAAACAAGCGGAGCATATTGACGGTAGCCAATGCCTAGACTCTCTTACCGTGGGAACGTAACCCGTGGCACTCCGCTTGTTTTTTATTTGAAAAATATTGTTAATGGGCTATCGCCAAGTGGTAAGGCACAGCACTTTGACTGCTGCATCCACCAGTTCAAATCTGGTTAGCCCAGCGTAAAGCATATGTCCAAAAAGGCATATGCTTTTGTTTTTTGGAGAAAATATATGGAATTTAAAATAACAATTTCGGCCGAGGACGTTGAGGAGTATGCAAAAGTTTATTTTAAGAAACATCCTAAGGCGCATAAGATGCCTATAGAGCATCCTTATCACCCTTCCATCAATACTTGGTTTGTCATGAGAAGGCCACAGATGAATGTACTGAAGCAGAAATGGAAAGATTTTTCTGTATGGCTTGTAAGAAAAAACGGACTTGAGAATCTTAAGCTTGAATCTTTTTCTATAAAGTTCATGACCTACATGCCAACTAAAAGGCGAATAGATCCGGATAATACCGTCCCGAAATTCATCTTAGATGGATTTGTCGAGGGCGGTTTTCTTATGGATGACGATAGTACGCATCTATTATCGCTAGAGCTTTGCGCAGGTTATGATAAAAATTTTCCCAGAACAGAGATAATCGTCAAAGAAAGGAGTAACAATGGTAATTCTTTTTAAATCAAACAAGTCCCTTGCGGTCACGGCAAGGTCTGTGATCATGCAGGGAGAGAATATGGCAGATAAGCTACTCTTCTATCTTCCAATCAGCTATGAGGATGTTGTCTTTACAGATCCTGATGTGAAACTGTTTTATAGAGATCCGGGCAATAATGTTCATATGGAGACGCTTAAGGCTTCAGCAAGTGACAAGGACGGCTATCTTCTGTACATGCTTGATGTTACGAGTGCTCTGACTGATCTTGCAGGTGTTGTCACCCTGTGGCTTGAGATCGTGAACACTTCTACAGACTCAGGCATTTCTGCTGATGTCATTATCAGTACTATAAGAAGTTTTGAAACGGAACTTACTATACATGAATGGGATAGTTACTCTCTTGCTTCGAGTGTTTCGAAGCTTGAAGAAAAGATAGATGTGCTTACTAAGAAGGTTGATGGATTGATTGAGAAGGTTGATCCGGTCGTGAGTGCATAGTAAATATCGTTTTATAGGTTACATTTAATCTGTATTTAGATTTTGTATCATAAACAAAACTAGTTCGATTTAAAGGTCTAAAACAGACCTCAAATATAGAAAGGAGAATGATTATGGCATTTTTTAGATGTGATTCAGGTGGAGGAACGAAAATACCCGTTTTTACCATGAATGCAAATTTATGCTCGATTATGGATAAAGGCACTCAATACAGAATTGTTGCAGGTGCGGCACCACATTACGTTGTTACTAATGGAGTAAAAGGAACATTAACAGTGAAACATGACGGTATTTCTGATAATACTGGGTTATATAGATTCAAAAATGATGGTACCCGTACAAACATGAGTATTTCAGGAACTGTTACTATCAACCTTGAAGAAAATGATTGGGCTTTTGCTGCTCATGATCAAGCAGGCCATATTGCTGGATACTACGTAACATTTAGCTGAACACTGACTAGGGTGACTGGCTCGTTTACTTCTGCTAGTGGCGCAGGTACCACAACAGTTACAGTTAGTGATTTAAGTGAAATTAAGTATATTGCAGTTTTTGAATCTCATAATCCTATTGCATGTTCAGCTATTGATCTTACAGATGACTCTAATCAATATGTAGTAGCAAGTGGTACTTATTTACAATTCGGTTTTGGTGGTAGTACTAGTGCAGTAACGGGTAATACTTTTACTTGGCGTTGGAACAGCGCTGTCAATTTTAAATATGTAGCATACGGCAAATAGTCTTTTTTTATTGAACAGATGAATTGGTTATGTGTGCCCTTACTGGAGTTTATGAAAAAAGAGCAGGTTGTTTTACGGATAACAATATCATTAAAATGAATCAGATGATAAATAACTCAACAGCATATACTATTAGCGGTACAGATTTTAGTGCGACTGTTGGCACTGGTAATGCAACTCTTACAGTTAAAAAGTCTGGCACATACTTAATAAGAGATGCCAACGGCAGTGAGAGTGAACAGCAAATTACAGCGAATGCTACTGTTACTGTTCCCGCTTTTGGCAACCCAACTTCTTCAAAAACATGGTCAATAAGAAAAATCAAATGAGAAGTGTATTATCTAACCGAACGAATGACAACGTATTTTTGACATTTTCAAGCAACCTACAGTTGAGTTCAGTTGTATATAAATGTGTAAACTATACAAATGATAACATTGTCAATTCTACTATAGGCTCTGTTCCTTATGCAGGTGGTACATTTTTTACCCTTTCGGGTAACGATTTTTCGGGAACATATAAAAGTAGTACAAACACTATTACTGTTAAAAAGGGTGGAAAGTATCAAATTGATGACAACGGGACTATAACAACTGTAAACATTCCCGACAACGGAACTATTAATATTCCTTACAAGGCAACACCGTGGACAATGATTAAAATATAATCCTATTTAACCGAACGGGAAATATTATTACAAAAACATTTAGCTGCGTTAATCCATCTTATGGTCAAGATGCTACCACAACAATAGACTTATCTGCTTACAAGGTCAAATCTGATGGTTCAAATTTAATTGTAGGATTACGAGATGTTCATGGTAGCGTAACGTCTACAGGATCTGGTGTATCTCTCAAGTACAAGTCACATTCATATAATTCCAATACGCACACTCTTTCTGTTGTATTTCACAATGATTCATTTTGGGCTGGAAGTATGAGTGGAACAGGTTTTGTCTCTATTATAGAATGACAAGTATCAGTTAATCGAACAGGAATGAAAGCGGTTTGTTATCTTAACAGTACACTTCCTGTAATTCTAAACATAGAAACTGGCACTGTAACACAAGGTCCTGATGGTGGCTCAACAACTAATGGAAAATATACGTGGAGTAGAACGACCAGCAATGTTTTAACGTTCAAATCATCTGTTGATTGCAAAGCATATCTATTTAGTTCTGGAACTATGACTGAACATACTTTTAGAGCTAATGTACCTGAACGAGTTTATGTATATCAAATAGCGATAGTGTAATCGTCTTATTTGATGGAACATACGACTACACTAGTGGTTATTACTACTTAAAGAGCCAGCAGGGAACTATATACGAAAGCGGAAAAATTACTGATGGAATAACAAAAAGCATCGGTGTATACTCCCCCGGTTTATTCTTTATCGATAGAAATGTCACGGTAAAGGATAATTCTTCATCAAGGATGGGTACAATCGCAGTTATCCATTCTGATAATACATTTACTCAAATTGCAAAAGGTGGCTCACTAGATTGTGTTAAAGGAGATATTGTTTTAGGTAACGAAACCAACATAAAAATAACTTATAGGTAATTAGTGCTTTCTAACCGAACGAGAACAGGGAATCCGCTTATAATTGATAGAGATAATAGTCTTACACCACTTATAACCATTGTAGAAAGAGATGTTAGATATCTCATTGGTAATGGATATGCTCATCCACAAAACTATACAGCAGATTCTATAGATATTATCATCAATGGGTTCAAAGGAAAATTTATGATAACTAAGCATGAAAGTACACCATCCGTACCACGCTTACTAAGAAAAGATGGGTTTTGGATTACTCCGACATATGACGTTCTGTATGATGCTAGTGAATATACAGACATAAGAACATATCAGCTTGGAGGTCATGTTAGCTATTTTTATGTAACATTTTATTGAACGAAACCAGTCTATCTTAGGTTTGGTGGTGCCTGGGGGCGTGAAGATACTAGCGGTAGAGCTCAAGCATTTATGCTTGCTGATACTTTGCAGAATTATTCAAAAATGACTTTTTATGCAAAAAGTTCAGTGAGTGGTAATTTAACATACGGAATTGACTATGGAACGATTTCAGATATTACAGCAAACTATACATATTCAACTCCAAGGGTTACGGGCACATTGGCAGTAGGCCAAACACTTGATTTAAAAGCACAAAACATTCAATACAACATGGCTTTGTCATGTAGTAGAACTGCTTCATCTGGATCATCTTCTTGGTTCGTCATCAAGTTAGAATAATTAGTTTTATCTAATCCAACGACAGTTATAGATTTAGGAGTTGGCACATCATTTAATTTATCTAATGTAAGTGGCTATCAATCATTGTCTATAAATAATTTTATATGTGAATTAGCTACTTCATTCAGTGGAAGTGGGCGTAGTGAAAGTGGTACAGGCGCACCATATCAAAACTGGGTTTCAACATCATTTTCGGTATCACTCAGCAAATCGTATAACAATACCACGGGCGTTCTTACAGTATCGTATAAGGGTAGTTCTACAGGCTCTAAGTATGGACTATCCGCTAGTGCTTCTAAATCGCAAAGCGCACATGTTTATTTGATTAAATAAAAACACATACAACTTGCATTGTGCCATTAGCAGTATCACCATTTCTAGCTTGCCAAGCACCAATAACTGTTAGAATCCCTGTAGAATTATCATATGAAAATGATGAATAGCTTAATGATGTATATGTATTTGAACTTCCATAACCTGCCACTGATTTGTAACCAATAATAAAATTGTCTTTTGTTAATTTATAGTAATTTGGTACATTAGAAAAATTAAATGTTTTTGTGAAACTACCACCACTACCATATTGACTACCACTATAAACACATGATGCAGTTTTAGTTTCAATTTTTATTTCCGTTCAATCAAAAAATACCTAATTAATTGAATGTGACGTAATAATCTACTACATGATTTACTGGTGCAAATACTTTTAATGCAGCTACATCTTTTGCACTATAGGTTGTGTACGAGGTTGATGTTACAGTACCGTCTGTTTTTATCATATCTGGTAACTTAGGACTATATCCTGTATTTCCAAGGGTAAAATTTCCTTTGTAGCCATTCATTACAACATAATAAGAATCGCCACCTGCAGCTATTCTATATCTTGTTCCTTTGACGGCTTCGATAACTGTTGGAGTACTCGACCCACTATTCGAAATTAATAGAGGCATGCCTGTTGTTCGATAAAAATAATCATGGAGAAAAAAATATGAAGATAGCCAAAAGAATTGAAACAACCATTATAGAAACAATGTCTAAAGAAGATGAACAAAAGATTAGAGAATATATAGAGCAAAAAAGCAAAGAAGATCCGTACTTTGCAGTAGAAAGATATCATAGGAAATGCGAAGAAGCTTACATCGATTTATTTGGAGAGCCAAAAATAAAATCAGATCCTTATGTTACCTTAACAGATTGGTTTATTGATTGTGAATAAATACACGGTATTTTATAATCCCATTTCCCATTTAAAACCTTTATATGGCACGGTATTTGACAGCTAAAATATAGGCCATTAAATTAATCTATTTGAAATTTTATTGATAGAGAGGTTAATTAAATGGAGAAGTATATTGTAGGATACGCAAGGGTATCAACACCAACACAGAAGCTCACAAGGCAGATTAGAAATCTTAAAGAGGCGTATCCAGATATAGTAATAGTATCAGAAGTATACACAGGGAAAACGGATAACAGACCCAAGTGGAATAAACTCCTTAGGCAATGTCGTGCCGGAATGGTCGAAAAGATTGTATTTGATGAAGTATCGAGATTCAGTAGGAATGCTGCGGAAGCAATCAAAGAGTACAAAGAGCTATATAATCTAGGAATTGAAATGGAATTTCTGAAAGAACCACACATCAACTCTTCTATCTACAGACAATCCAGTGAAAGACAAATTAACATAGATACATCTAAGATGGATGAAGAAACCGCCAACCTAATCAATGCTGTGGTAGGCGGTCTTAATGATTATCTATTAGCTGTAGCTGAAAAGCAGATATATTTGGCTTTTGATCACGCACAAAAAGAAAGGGAACTCTTATCCAAACGAACATCAGAAGGACTTAAACAGGCAAAGCTTATGGGGAGTAAGGTTGGTAGACAACCAGGCCAAAAGATCGAAACAAGAAAATCAAAGAAAGCTAAGAGATATATCAAAGCGAATTACAAAATGTTCGGTGGCTGTCTTACAGCTACGGAATGCATGAGGGTGGCTCAGATAACTAAGTCAACGTTCTATAGGTATCTTGAACAAATTAAAGGTGAATATAATATCACAACACAGGAAGTAAAACAGAATCCTGCAAGTGATTTAACAATAAAAGAGATAAACGAGAAAGTTAAGTTATTTCACATTGAGAAAAAGGAGGGTCAAGGTGTCAATAATCGCGCATGCAAGTATTGATGAAAATAAGAATATAATATGAGAAGCTTTACGAAGAAGCTAAGACCGAGAAAGAGAAAGAAGCTATACGAAAGATCATGAATGAGATGATGTGATCTTGAATTGAAAAGGCCGCTTAACAATTGGATTGTTAGGCGGTCTTTACATGGTGTAATGTAGAGAGACTTGCAAACGCAAGTTGGTGTGCTATAATATTAAAAAGTGGTAGCGATACCCTTGGTTTAAGACGATATTAAAAACCGCTCAAACTTGTCGGGTCGGAGCGGTTTTTAATTACTTATTTTTAGTAATCTCGTGAACAAGCCTGATCACATCTATGAGAAAAATTCCGAAAGTCAGAACTTCTATGAGTGTCATAGGCTTTGCTCCTCCCTTAGTTTATTCCAAGGGACCGCTACCACCATATGCTACTATAGCACAATTCTTAGAAAGAAACCATCTTTTCTTTTAATTCCAACAAAATAAAATTAAAGATTGAAAGGACGTAACTATGGCAGATATTATTCAACCTATCTTCAGTGACGAACTTAGAGACATTATCGAAAACTTAGAAAGATATGAGGATTTTAAACTCTTAGATCATCCGGTAAAGTTTAAGGATTTGTTTGCTGATATGGATATTTCATATGTTCAGGTCCACTCTACTCAGATTATCGGCAGTGGTGATTATAAAGACATTATAGGATTCTGCGGAGTCTTTGAATGGAAAGATAATAAGATTGAGTCTTTAGATTATGATTCTTATTCAGAAGATGTATTCGTTTACGGTTATGAATGGTTTGACGATGATGATGGCGATAGGTGTCTTGATGTTTTAGTTGGAGAAAACTGGTAAGGAGGTATGTATTGTCTACAATAGTTCATGCTTCAATTGATGAAAACAAGAATATTAAAGGCGGTCAAGCAGGTGATCAGACAGGCCGTGAGGTATGTACAAGGGATTGGTATTTGAAAAACTGGCAGTATGTAATACGACCTAAGAGCGAAAAGGTTGCAGCAAAGGCCGTATCATATGCTCTTGCAATAGCTATGAATACTAATGTTGGATACAATCAGGCAAAGAGAAATACTTTATATAAAGAGCTTCAGGAACATGGATTTAATGTTAGTGAGATTGGTAGATGCGAAACTGACTGTTCTGCTTTCATGACAGCCTGTTATATAGCTGCAGGGATCCGAGGGCTTGAGTATGACGTTAATGCACCTACTACTTCTACCATGGTCAAAGCATTCAGGAGTACGGGACAGTTTGAAATATTGTCATCTGCAGAATACTTAAGGATAGATGCAAAGCTTAAACCAGGTGATGTGCTTGTTCAGCCAGGACATCATACTGTCATGATTACAGAAGTGTCTGCACCTTACAAGGAACCATCTTTTGTCCTAAGAAAAGGTGCCAAGGGTAATGGTGTTAAATGGATTCAATGGCATCTTGTAAGGACGGGATACCTTGAATGGAAAGAGGTTGATGGCGAATTTGGAAAGAAGACGCATAGAGCTGTCTGCAACTTTCAGTCAGCAAAGAAGCTGCTTGTAGATGGAGAGGTTGGAAAATATACTATTGCTGCGCTGAAGAAATGAGGTGGGTTATGGCGATTAAAGGGATTGATGTTAGCTCTTATCAGGGTACGATAGACTGGCTTAAGGTCAAGAACGAGGGTGTAGGATTTGCCATTCTGAAAGTTATCAGAAAAGACCTGCAACCTGATAAGATGTTTGAAAGGAACTGGAGTGGGTGTGAGAAACATGGAGTTGTTTTGCAGGGTGTGTACAATTATTCGTATGCTACAACTGTTGAGAAGGCCAAGATTGATGCTATGGCGGCAATGAAAATCCTTGGTAACAGAAAGCCAATGGTGTGGCTAGATGTCGAGGATGACTGTCAGAAGAATCTTGGTGAGGTTCTGGTTCAGATCATACAAGCATATAAGAAAAAGATAGAGGACAGCGGTAGACCTTTTGGGGTATATACCGGACTGTCCTTTTATAATACTTATATAAAGCCTTACTCGGATCAGCTTAAGGGGATTCCATTTTGGATTGCAAGGTATCCGTCTTCGAATCCTATTACCCTAAAATCCATTGTTAATCCACTCAAGAAGCCTTCTATAAAGCACGAACTGTACGGATGGCAGTATTCTTCTAAGTGCCAGATAGGTGGCATAGAAGGAAATGTTGATTAAATCGTGAGCGCACACTCGTGACTTTAGTCGTGAGTAAACGAACGTTTACGAAAAAGTCAGCGTGTAGGGAAACTTGCACGTAGAGCGGTGGAAATCCGCCAACTAAGAAAACTAATATGCTGGAACAAGCCTTACTGAAAATTAACTTAGCGGTAAGGTGGCGTAAAGCTAACAGAACTACAACGTGAGAGCGAATAGCTCTGAGTGTGACAGTTGCGAAAGCAGAAAAAATCTGTTAGATGGTACAAGGTCAAATCCTAAATACTATAGCAATCGCAAATCAGCAGGGAAAGAGCGAATAGCTCTGCCCTCAACGACTATCCCTCGTGAGGGGAGTAGGTACAAGCGTACCGAAATGTTTTCGCCGAAATGTCGAAAGACACATGGATAAGATATAGTCTGTGCTGTAGTGAAAGCTACAGATACCTACTGCTAAACAATACGGCAGATAAGGATGCATAGGAATTAGCGAGCCTATGTGAACGACAACCTCTAATTGACTAAGAACCTATGGTTCTTATATATATTCTTATAACTAGACATAATTAACAGTTAATGATATAATGGGTTCATGGAAAAGGCTTATAAGTTTAGGATCTATCCTAATAAAAAACAAATTGAATTACTGCATAAAACCTTTGGCTGTACAAGATATGTGTATAACTATTATCTTGCCAAGCGACAGGAAGTTTATGAAAAAGAGTCTCGCACTATGGGGTTCTATGAATGTTGCAAAGATTTAACTAGTCTTAAGAAAGAACTAGAATGGCTCAAAGAACCTGATAAGTGCGCACTTCAAAATTGTCTGAAGGATTTGAATACGGCCTACGGAAACTTCTTTAGAGATAAATCTGTAGGGTATCCGAGGTTCAGAACAAAAAAGACTCACAGATTTTCTTATAGAACTAATTGCTCATATCGAGATGGTGTTGTTGCATCTATTGAATTTGAAAATAAGAAAATCAAACTTCCAAAACTTGGTTGGATAAGAACAAGAGATAAGCAGATTCCGCAAGGAAGAATACTTAACGCTACAGTATCTCGAGAGCCAAACGGTAAGTATTATGTATCAATTTGTTGTACAGATATAGAAACAAAGCCTTTACCAAAAACAGACAGACAGATTGGAATCGACCTTGGTATTAAAGAATTTTGTATCACTTCAGAGGGCGATAAATTTTACAATCCAAGATATCTAATGAAGTCGCAACAGAAGCTTGCAAAGCTTCAGCGTGAACTATCTCGAAAAACAAGAGGTGGTCGAAACTGGGATAAAGCAAGAATAAAAGTTGCAAAACAGCATGAGAAGATTTCCAATCAGAAGAAAGACTTTTTACAAAAACTTTCTACAAAACTTATCAGAGAAAACGATGTTATCAAAATGGAAGACCTTAATGTTTCTGGCATGATTGAAAATGCTAAAGGAACAAATAAGGAGAAAGCTTCCATAAGGAAAGAGATAGCAGGAGTTTCGTGGTATGAGTTTACTAGAGAACTTGAGTATAAAGCCAAGTGGTATGGACGAGAGATAAAGAAAGTTGATCGCTTCTATGCCTCTTCTCAAATCTGTCATATCTGTGGTCATAAGAATCCAGACACAAAGGACTTGTCAGTTCGTAAATGGACATGTCCTGAGTGCGGAACTGTTCATGACAGAGACGTTAACGCAGCAATAAATATACTGCAATACGCATAAGAATATATATAAGAACCGTAGGAACTACGGGGATAGCCTGGTAATGAAGTGAACAATAGTTCACTAGTCCCAGGAACCACGTGACTTTAGTCATGTGAGGTTCAGGTGAATGAGTGGTATGCTAAGACGGAATCAGAGGCTTACTTTATAGTGGATGGAAGCAGGTATAGTTTTGAACCTATTACATATGGTGACAGTGGAAGTCATGTTCAGGTTCTGCAGGTACTGCTACTGCAGAGAAGATTTAAAACAGCAGTTGTTATTGAAAAAGGTAAATCTGTCAGAAAGAATCTGGTTGCTGACGGAAAATTTGGACCTATTACGCTTTCGGCTCTAAAGAGATTCCAAGGGTATGTTGGCCTTGAACAGACAGGTATATGTGATAAGGAAACTTGGTATAAATTATTGGAGGATTAAAGATATGAATGCTACTGTTTTAAATATAATTTTAAGTGTTTTTACTGCAGCTATTTCAGGTGCGCTTGCGATCATCATGAAGAATATCAATGATGATGCCAGGGAATATCGTAAACAGCGTGCGGAGCAAGAAGAAGAACTAAAAAAGAAACAAGAAGAAGAGCAAGCAAAACGTGATGGTGCGCTTCTGGCTATGATGCGAACTATGTTGAAAGAAAACGCCGACCGATGCTTTGAGAAAGGTTTTTATACTGTTGAAGAACGTGAGATATACTCAACCCTTTATAAGGTATACAAAATGTATGGTGGAAATGGGGTCATCGATGAGATGGGGAACAGATTGAGACCACTTCCATACGAGCAGTCGGAAGATAAGATCCCGAAGCGCAGGAGAACTGACAAGGTTGAACCAATGCAAAATTGACATTTTACTGAAGTCTTGAAAAGAATTTGAGATGTGCTATACTATAAAAAAGTGGTAGCGATACCCTTGTTGATTGGTTAAAAAAACCGCTCGAACTTGACGGGTAGGAGCGGTTTTTTTATATTAATCTTTTCTACTAAGTTTGTAGACAAGACCTATGACATCTATGATTAAAATTCCTAAAGTGAGAACTTCCATCACGTTCATAGTCGCTGCCTCCCTTGTTTATTCAAGGGAACCGCTACCACCTCGTACAACTATAGCATAAATTAAAGCTAAAATCTATTGTAATTTAAAAAAGTATTGAAAAATGATTCCTAAGGAGGTTCAATATGGGCGTATATTATACTTTCTATGATGCTACAAACATGAAGAAATTAGAAGATGGAAAGTTTGCAGGAATGCCCTTTGATATGAATAATTGTCCTCCAGTTATGGAAGTATCTGATGACAACTTAAATTATTTCAGGACAGGGATAATGAACAGAAAGATGGCTGAAGCTTTTCAAGAAATCATGCCATGTAATAAAACATTCTTTACTGATCTAATGGATGAGAATGGAACAGATACTTTAATTTATCGAATTACATAACTTGAATTATTTTGGATTCTTGCTATAATAATTCTAGGCAAAGAAAAGATGTAATTGCTTAAAAAAAAGTAAACAAAAAAGCTAGGAGGTGCCACTCCTAGCTTTTCTATTCCGTTTTGGTCAAGGTGGCTTATGCCTTAGGCTCATTGCCATCGTCATCTCTGTCGAGCCATTTGCAAATATAGTAAGCTACTATACTTGCCGCAACAGAGATTAGAAAAGATATTAATATATCCAAGACTGCACCTCCTTTTCTGTGCCTGTCTAGGGGTGGCAACGCTAATGATTATGCCATAAAATTATTAACGTCGCTTAATTTTGCGTAGTTTATGATATAATAAAGATGCGGCAGGTGATGACATGACGGAGAAGAGAAATAGGAACTACCTTTTTATAGGGCAGTTCCTATTTTTTTTACGTTAATTAAGGATATTATTCAGGACGGATACAGCTTGAATCTTGTCTTCCTTTAGGACACCAATGTAAACGTTGTAAGTGAATGCTACATTTGCATGGCCAAGTAATTCACTAACAATCTTAATATTTACTCCCTTTCTAATGAGGATTGAACCATATGTATGACGCAATCCATGAACCGTGTAATCATTATGTTCGCAATCAGATTCTTTAATCAGCAGCTTTAACGCCTTGAATACGCTGTTATACTCGACCATCTTGCCAGTCTTTGATGTAAACACCTGGTCAGTTCCTTTATGTTCACTGTTGCTTAACTCTTCAAGGATCTTTACTGCACGATTGGGAAGAGGAATTGTTCTGTAACTTTTTTCTGTCTTGGGCGCTTTAAGGATAACCTCAGTTTTAGAACCTGTCGTTTCAAGTTTTCCGTCGTTCTTTCTTCTTTTCTTTCTCGCTGCTGTCCGGTTAATATGGATTGCAGACAGGTCTTTTTCAACATCATCCCATTGTAGTCCTATAGCTTCACCGATTCTAAGGCCAGAGTATAAAATGAATATCAGCATTCTGTATACTGTTGGATGGACATAGCCGCCTGTTACATAATGTCTCGTAGCTTCTTTATACATCTTCTCTATGTCATCATCAGTAACAATCCGGATGTTTTTCTTTGGGACTTTAACATCCTTTTTTCCAGGGAAAGAAACTTTTGAAAGCTTAAACTCAGGTATAATCTCCTGTTCATAGGCATACTGGAAGGTTGACTTAAGAACGAAGCGCATTGTATCTAGTGTTACAAGTGCATACTCTTCTTTTTTCTCATCAAAGAATTTCGTAAGCATCTCTGGGGTTATTGATGCTATCTGATAGTTTCCTATTTTATGAGAAGCGTAATGATTAAGAATGATGTCTTCAAAGTGATCATATGATGTAGGCTCAATCTTGCCATATCTGGTTTCTAACCATGACTGCATTGCTTCGCTTAATGTCAGGTCTACCGAGCTGATGATATTCTTTTCTTTAAGTTCCTTCTCGTACTTGTCTTTCTTGGCACGCAACTCTTTCATGGATCTTGCATAGATCTGTTTGCCGTTTGCATATCTGTACCGCTGGTATTCAACTCCCTTAACAGTTACGACTGAATAACTGCCCTCTCCATTCTTCCTTGCTCTCATAACAACTCCTTGAATAATACATTGTACGAAATAGGTTAACCTAATTTCTAACCTAATTCAAGAAGGAATTATAGGTAAAAATGGATAATTGTCTGAATACTTTCTTTAATTTGTGCTAGTTTTACAAAATTCTAAATGCAGTAATGGTGCGGTTTATGGAATTTCGGGTTATTTTTATTTTAGAATTGATTATGGAGTTGTTTAGAATTATATAATTCCTAGTTAATTGGATTGCTGTTCTATCTGTGCTATAACATAGTCACAAGGAGATGAAAGTTACATTCCTCGAAATGATAAATAAAAATAAATAGTAAGGAGATGACTATTATGATGAGAACAGG
>JAEEGL017332411.1_pt1 | contig 14857 bp, 7 predicted proteins | sample 9134231 | NCBI WGS metagenome assembly JAEEGL01 (sample SAMN16246548, study PRJNA631951) | gut metagenome | biome: gut microbiome; feature: rumen; material: fiber-attached | host: Bos | place: Iran: Karaj | collected 2018-10 | reverse complement strand
CGAGCGCCATCTCGGCATCAGGGCCTTCGACGACAACACGCGGCTGGAGGCCTACGAGCGGCAGCACGGCGTCTGCCCGCTGTGCGGGGCGCACTTCGAGCTTGCGCAGATGGAGGCCGACCACATCACGCCGTGGCGCGACGGCGGCCGCACCGTCGCCGCCAACTGCCAGATGCTCTGCCGCGAGTGCAACAGGCGCAAGGGCGCGAAGTAAAGAGCGTTGAAGGTGCGGCGGGAGGGGCAACGGGGACGTTGCCCCTCCCATGCAACCGCCGCAAGGGCGCGAAGTTGCAAGTTGACGATTGTGGTAGAATGGTCTTTGTCCGATGAACGCCGTCACGCCACTTCTGCTGCTCGTCCTAGCCGCCGTCGCCGTCGCGGCCGGAGTCCGCTCGCTCTGGTTGCGCGGGGCGCTTGACGACATCGCGGCGTGGTGGCGCGGGGCGTCGCGCACGGCGCGGGCGACGGCGCTCGCCATTTTTCTCGCCGCGTTTGCGTGCGGCACGGACAAGACGCCCGGCGACGGGCTGCGCGCGCTCCCGCGCTTCGTCGTCTCGCTCTGCACCAACGCCTTCACCGAGGCGGAGCGTCTGACCGGCTACGCCGTCTCCCTGATCGCCACGAACGAGGCGCACGACTTCGCCATGCCGACCAACGCCGTTCTCGCCGGGCGCACCGCGCGTCGCGGCGCGCACGACGACGGCTTCTGGCTCCACGACTCCCGCACGAACCGCGCCGTCCTCGCCGGCCTTGAACCGGAGAACCCCGTCTGGATCCACACCGACGGCACGGTCTCCGCGGGGACGCCCGCGCCATGCGTCCCCGTCGCGTCGCTCCCGCTGATTTCGGCCTTTTCCAACGCCACGGTCTATGCGCCGCTCCAGGGTTCATACGGCTTCCTGCCCGCGTCCCTCTGGGAGACCCTCGGCACCTCGCGCATCTGGACCGCCGTGTCGCCCCTCGGCTCGCGCGTCGTCACGTGGGAGGGCGCGCGCCTCGACCGCGACGCCGGCGCCCCCGTCTCCTTCCAGGCAGAGTTCTCCCACGACGGCGGCGTCGCCTACCGCTACGTCCGTCTCCCGACCAACGGCGTCGCCATCGGCCTCTTCCGCCACGGCTTGGCCCAACTTCCAACTTACAACTCCCAACTTACAACTCTCCATCTCTCCTACGTCGGCGACCTCGGCGACGGCACTGAAGACACCGACGGAGACGGACTCACCGACTGGCAGGAAGTCAAGGTCTTCCACACCGACCCGCGCCGCGCCGACACCGACGGCGACGGCATCGACGACGACGACGAAATCCACAACGGCACCGCCCCGTCAAACCCCGACACCGACGGCGACGGCATTCCCGACGGCTGGACGGCGGAGGCGATGGCCTCGCACAGGCTGCTGAACCCGCAGGACGGCGACCGGCTGCTCATGCTGACGCTCGCCTCTGCCACGCCGTCGTCGAACCGTGCCGTCGTACGGATCGGCGACCTGCCGATTCTTCTTAGCGGCACGAATACTTGGACGCTTTCCGTGCCGACCGGCACGGTCTGGAGCGTCGAACTCACGACGGCAGGCGCGCCCGTGCGGCTGGGCGCCGAAGGCGCGGGGGGCGTCTTCATCGAGGATGGCGGCGGCGTCTTCGCGTTGTGCAGTTCCGACGGCGGGGAGGAGGGCGCGATCCCGTCCGGGGCCTTTCCGGAGGAGGCGGGGCCCTCCCAGAATGGAGGCTCGTCCGGCGGTTCCGCCAGGGTCTTCTGCCCGAGCATCGTCCTCTCGCCCGAATGGCAGGAGATACATGACGAGGAGGTCGCCGTCGTCACGGCAACGGTCTTCCCCCCCGAATTCGCCGCGCTGAGGACGCCGGCATGGAGTTTCGACCCCTCCGAAACCGCCGGCTACGTTTCCGTCGCGGGGGACGGGTTCTCCGCCACGGTCTGTGGACTCGACGCCTTCTTCTCGTCGGTCCGGCTGACGGCTTCCATGCACTCCGGCTCCGATGGGGACGCCTCCTTTTCCGCCTATGTCGGCTACTGCGCCGGCCACAACTGGCACACCAACTCCCTTTCCGTTTCGCCGGGCCACACCAACGCCACCGTCGGCATCGAATACCGGTCTTGCGACCACCCATACGGCGACGACCCCGATTCGGAAGAAGAGGACGACGCCTTCTACCTCGAAGTCGAGGCGGGGCGCGAGACGGCGGCGGGATGGCAGCATCTGGCGTGGATAGACACCGACCCCGACACCCCCGGAAGGCAGAGGAAGTCCCGGATATCGCGCGACGACCCGCCCGCCCCCTCGTGGAACATGAAGGCCGAGACCGGCGCGCCGCTCGCGAACGGCGCCGACGCCTTTACATACGACAGCCTGACGCAGTTCAGCCGCGCGCTTCCCGCCGTGGCGGCGGGCCAGTACGTTCCGCCGCCGTTCGTCACGGTCGTCGCGCGAACGTTCGACAGCCATGACAACGTCGTGTACGAAAGCGCTTCGACCGCGGCGATCCCGCAGTACGTGAAGGTCGCGTGGAGCGCCGCGGCGGTCGAGGAGCTTAGGCAGCCAATCGTTTTCAACTTTGAAGGAACTGAAAACATTCCGGCGACAAACGAAACACTTTTCGCAGGGTGTACGGCCGCCGGCATTCTCGCCGCCTTGTCCGAAGTCGCAGGAAACATGCAGGCGCTTTACCCAGAAGGCTGCAACATCGTCATGGTCGGGCCGGACTGCGACGTCCCGCAACCGCACAAGACGGTCGAGATCCGTCCCGGATTGAACTACAACGCGGCCGGGAACTACTTCACGAACGATTTGGGGACGACACCAGACGAGCACTGCCATGAGCGCAACGACTCCCCGCTTGGCACATCGGGTGTTTACGTGGAGGCCATTCGCAGATCGATCTTTAATCAATACTGCTCGTTTATCGACGATGTCTATTCAGTCCACGGAATTACCCCAAAAAACAACTGGAGCGGCATCTCCTTGCCGCTGACGACAACGCAACTCGCCCAATACATCGCACATGTGGCCATGCACGAGACATGCCACGCAATGGGGCTAGTGCCAGAGAGGTCCGCGGCCTTTCAAGGACACAACCAATGTGATTGCGGTGCGCATCACATGGACTCTGGTTCTTTTCGACGAGTTCCAATGTACCTTGGCGTCCTTCTTTATTACCGTCTTGGCTGGATGACGGAAAACAGCCGGTATCTGGAATTCGTCCTCCCAAAGGCAACACAGGAGTAAAACAACATGCATTTGCGACACTCTCAACTCGTCCTGCCCCTTGCGCTTGCTACGTCTCTGTCACAGGCCTATCCGTGGAAGGCGACCGACTTCATGCGGATAATTGAAGACGCCATTGTCGAGCACGAGCCAACGCAATTTTTCCCCGTGGAGTTGATGCCGCATCAAGTGGCGGTCAGCGACTTGATCTGCACGGGGCGCGTTCTTTCCACAAACGACGGGCGGTCGGTGGAGTTCGCCATCGACGACCTTGTATGGGGGACTCCGCCGTCAACCAACATCACAATAAAGCGCATCATTTCCAACGTCAGTCCAATCCCCACGTTTAGGCAAGACCACAGATACTTGGTTTTCGCCTTCACGAACAACTGGTGGACGGGGAAGTACGCCATGGAAAAGGGGTTCATCAATCTTTACGAATACCTCTCGCCCACCAGCCGCCCCCCGGACTTGGCCCTGTACGACGAATACCGCATAATGGACGATTGGGAAAGCGTCATCGACTTTGAATGGCTGGACTACAACGGCACAAACTTCTGGGAGGCAACACGGACATTCATCACCAACTTCAACAATCTGGCCCGCGTGAGACAAGACCCACAAGGCGCGATGAACCTCGTCTACGAAACGCTGACCAACCGCGAAGCGCGAATGCGGATGCCCGGTGTCGTCTTGTCGAAACTGCGGAAATACAAGTATTTTCACTATGAAGGCGGCAACAACTACAATGTCGAGCTGAAAAAAAAGGCCCATCCGGAATGGAAATTGCCGGATGACGCCTGGAAATTCTACAAATGGCTCCACGACGACGGCGCCACCCCGTGTACGACCAATGCATGCCCCACACCCTAATTTCGTCTTTCCCGACCAACTTTAGAAGGGTATTATTGTGAAACCGATTGGAAAAGTCCGCCTCGCTTTTGGCGCATCTCTGCTCGCCGCATCTGCGGCCTTTTCGCAACATGTGTTCGCGGAGCGGCAGCCGCCGCCAAGGCTTCTTGAAGCGGCAAGAGAACCGGCGGCAACGGCTCCGGCGTCCCAAAGTGGATTGCACTGGCTCAAAGCCGTCCAGAACAGGGACGGCTCCTGGGGGGCGCCGAGCCATGCGATGGCCGCGACGGGGCTGGCGGCTCTTTCGTACCTCTCCATGGGGATTACCCCTAGGAACCCTACGGAGTTCGACGACTCATTGGCGTATGCCTTAATCTACCTGATGCGCGAATACGACAAGGACTGCCCCACGCTGCAATTATCGGATGAAATCGGCTTTGCAATTGCGACGTCCGCCATGTGCGAGTCCTACCGCGTTTGGGAGAATCCGAACATAAAGCCTGTTGCCGAAAAGGGGCTGCGCACAATCATTGATAGGAAGAAGATTTTCCGCAATCAGCCCTTCAGTTCCGGCGCAACCTTTTCCAACGACCTTGCCGTTTCGAGCTGGAACTACATCGCCCTTGCAATGGGCGCAAGAGCCCAACTTCTTGCCGTCCCCGGGGAATTGCGCAACGTCCTGAAAGAGGAGGCGGCACGATTCACCTCCTCAACCAACCTTCTTTTGAAGATCACGCCAAAATGGGTCGGCTCCGAGGCGGCAGAAGCCGACAACAAAGTTTGGGAGACATGCCTTTCCATCCTTCAGCGCACCAAGGCATTGGAAAGTTTGCAACATTGCCCTCTTGTTGAGGAAGAGCCGCCGACTGAACCGACACCTTACATGGATGATGTAGAAGTCGATTTCGGCATCTGATGTCGCGTTCATTCGGTTAGGCGCAATCATCGAAGCCTGCTCAAACTCCACCAGCCCTCCCGAAGCGAAGGGTGACTTGCAATCTCCCCTCTTTTCGTGTATCATGGATGCACACTTGAACAAGGAGTCACGACACACTACTAACGACTAACCACAACTGAATCCTTTTGCGCATCTGCGCAACGCGACGTTCGTCGGAAAGCCTGAGAAACTTTTCTGCAAATGAACGAAGAGTTGGCAGAAGCGTGCCCGCAACCGGGCGCGCTTTTTCTGCTTCCTCATATTCATTTGCAGGTCTTCTCAGGCACCTCCGACGAATATGGGGCTACGAGGAAAAGGCGCGCTCTTTTGTTTGCCACCGTTCCTCCGCTCCGTCGCGGCGGGAGACGAGGAACGCAACATGGCGAACAAATACCTATCGGCGGCGAAAACGGCCAAGCAGGACGAGTTCTATACCCAGATGAACGACATACAGGCCGAAATCAACGCCTATCTCGACTACGACGCGGACATGTTCCGCGGCAAGACCGTGCTTCTCCCCTGCGATGATCCCGAGTGGAGCAACTTCACGCTCTTCTTCGCGCAGAACTTCGAGCGGCTTGGCCTGAGGAAACTCATATCGACAAGCTACGCCCCGGAATCGAAGACGGCGAAGTACGGATCGCTCTTCGAGTACGCGGCATCGAAAAACGACGGGACGCCGAAAAACGAGCGCGGAAAGATCTTCGTCCTCGACCACGACGTGAACGCCAACGGCCGCATCGACTTCGAGGATCTGGAATGGGAGTACCTGAAGGGCGACGGCGACTTCAGGAGCGAGGAGGTATGCCGGCTGCGCGACGAGGCGGACATCATTGTCACCAACCCGCCGTTCTCCATGTTCCGCGAGTTTCTGGCGTGGATACTGAATGGCGGAGTTTCTTCAACGCGGAGTCGCAGGGGCGCAGAGGCCACAGAGGGTGTTCCCGCCGCAAAGCAGTTCCTCATCATCGGTAACATGAACGCCATCACCTACAAGGAAGTGTTCCCGCTCATTATGAGCAATCAAATCTGGCTTGGGGCAAGCATACACAGTGGGGACAGGGAGTTTGGCGTCCCGAAAGACTATCCGCTTGAAGCTGCCGGATGGAGGGTGGATGATTGTGGCAATCATTTCATCAGGGTCAAGGGAGTCCGTTGGTTCACGAACCTTGAACACGGCCGCCGCCACCAGCCGCTCCAGCTGATGACCACGGCACAGAACATCAAGCACTCCAAGCACAAGGAAGTGCGCGGCGTCGGGTATTTGCGGTATGTGAATTACGATGCCATCGAAGTGCCATTCACGGACGCGATACCGGACGATTATGAGGGTGCTATGGGCGTTCCAATCTCCTTCCTCGACAAATACTGCCCGGAACAGTTTGAGATAATTGGAATCAGCCTCGAATTGGCCGACATGGTTCCGATCAAGGCGCGGCTTGGGCGGCTGGATGGTGGTCCGCGCCTCTACACGGAGCGCAACGGGGAGCTTGTCCGTCAGTACGAGCGCATCCTCATCCGCCGGAAATGCCAATAACTTCTCTGCGCCCTTCGCGCCTCTGCGTTAAGAAAAATCGAAAGGAGTCCACCGATGAAGGCGACGCTACTGCATGAACCGTTCCTGACCGTCCGCGACATCTGCGACGGCTTCGTGTACAACGAGCTAGAAGGCAAGGGCCTCTTCGGATGGGGTGGGAAGCTGGTCATCCAGCCGGAATACCAGCGCAACTACATCTACGCCGACGGCAGGAAGGACGTGGCCGTCGTCGATTCGCTCCTTAAGGGCTACCCGATCGGGCTGCTCTACTTTGTCAGGACGGCGGCGGGGACATACGAGGTGCTTGACGGGCAGCAGCGCATCACGAGCTTCGGGCGTTTCGTCCGCGGCAAGTTCCCAATTACGGACGCGGACGGCGTTCCGAAGTGGTTCGACGGGATTGGCGAAGAGCGGCGCAGGCGTTTGCTCGACACGCCGCTTACCGTCTATGTCTGCGAAGGCGAGCGCGAGGAGATTCGCGAGTGGTTCAAGACGATCAACATCGCCGGCGTCCCGCTCGTGCAGCAGGAACTCCTGAACGCGATCTATTCGGGTCCGTTCGTGACGGCGGCCAAGGCGGTCTTTTCGAATTCCGGCAATTCCGACATGCAGCGGTGGAAAAACTACGTGAAGGGCAACGAGCGGCGGCAAGACGTGCTTGAAACGGCGCTCTCGTGGGTCGCGGGCGGCAAGGGCAACATCGAGAAGTACATGGGCCGCCACATCGGCGACGCCGGTTGCGACGAGCTCAAGGCCTGCTTCACAAGCGTCATCGACTGGATTGACGGAGTCTTCAAGGGCGTGAAGGATGAGATGTGCGGCCTGGAGTGGGGCGAACTCTACCGGCGGTTCCACGACCGGGCCTACAACGCCGACGAAGTATGGCGACGCGTCGAGGACCTGTTCGAAGATGACTGCGTCACCTCGAAGCGCGGCATTTTCGAGTACGTTCTCGGCGGTGAAACCGACGCGCGGCTTCTCAACATCCGCGTCTTCGACAAGCGCGACGCCAAGGCGGTCTACGCCAGGCAAACGGCCGCCGCCGCGAAGGAGGGCGTCTCCAACTGCCCGCTATGCGCCGTCGGCCACGAGGCCGGTGCAAAACGCATCTGGAAGTTCGACGAAATGGACGCCGACCATGTGACGGCGTGGAGCAAGGGCGGCGCAACGGACATTTCCAACTGCCAGATGCTGTGCCGGACGCACAACCGCGCCAAGGGCAACGCATAGCGGCGGAAGAGCATTGAAGAACGCGACGGTGCCGCTCGTTGAAAGGCGGTGTGGCGATGGCGTCTCGCCATCGCGCGACGGCGAGGACGCCGTCGCCACATCGTGGCCGCGCGTTGAAGGGCGCCATCCGCCCTGCGATTGTGGTAGAATGATTCCATGCAAAAGGCCGTCATTCTTTTCATCGCCGTGCAATTCGCCGTCGCCGCGCTGGCGGGGCGGATGGCCTTGCCGCCGCTCACGCCAAGCGGCTTCGCCGACACGGAGTCAACCACCAACGCGCCCCTTGCCTGCTGGACGGGAAGCCGTACGCTGGCCTTCGAGCTGGCGCTTGAGGCAACGGCGTCGAACAACGTCGAGATCGCCATCGGCCGAGACGATGCGCCGCCAGACGGCAGCCTATCCCTTGTCGAGTCCGCAATGCGCTTCGGTTGGGACGGCGGTCGCTGGTTTCTTGAAGCCCCCGGCCTGACAAACCGCGTCGAGGCCGCGCCTTCATCTGTGGGAAGCCGAAGGTATCTTCGCCTTGAACTGGCCGTGCGGCCCGACGGGTCAGTCCGTGCGCTTTCCGTCCGCGACGGCGACGCGCCAATCCTGCTTGACGCCGCCCTGACGCTTCCCGCCGTTAACGGCTGGAACATGATGCGGGCAACGGCGCGCGGCTGCGAACCGGCGCAGGAAGGCATCGTCGTCCGTTCCTTCTCCGACAAGACGCAGGTCTTCGTCAAATGAACGCCCTCCATCTGCTGCACGTCGCTGGCAAGTTCGCTCGTCGGCCACGAAATCGTCTACGCGGCGGAGGAGTTCCGCAGCCCAAGGGCCGCATGGTGAACGCGCGGCGTGAAGAGAAGCTGCTCGCCGACCTGCGCGAAGGTCGCAGGCTGGGCGGACGCAGCGCCGCGTTGCTGGTGTGGCTGCTGTCGGTTCCGACGATTCTAGCGGAGCTTTCCTCCGTCGCCATGGAGTACATCGACGCGGCGATGGTCGGTCGCCTCGGCGCGGGTGGGGCTGCGGCGATCGGCCTCGTGGCCTCCACAACCTGGCTTTTCTGGGGTGTGATGCGGGCCGCGTCGACGGGCTTCGCCGTCCAGCTGGCGCAGCGCATCGGCGCCCGCCGCGACCGCGAGGCGCGCGCCGTCCTTCTGCAGGGGTTCGCCGCCAGCACCGGCGTCTCGATCGCGGCCGGGGCCCTCGGCGCCGCGATTGCCGGTGTCCTGCCGCGCTGGCTGGGCGGCGACGCCTCGCTCGCCCATGACGCCACGCGCTACTTCCTCGTCTTCATGTTCGGCCTGCCGATTCTCCAGGTGTCGGGCATCGCCTCGCGCATGCTCCAGGCTGCCGGAGACATGCGCAGCGCCGGAGCCCTCAATGTCCTCATGTGCGCCCTCGACGTCGTTTTCAACTTCATCTTCATCTTCCCCTCGCGGTCGGTCTCCGTCGCCGGCGTGCGGCTCCTCGTCCCCGGCTTTGGCATGGGTGTGACGGGCGCGGCCGTGGGCACGGTCGTCGCGGGGGCGGTCTCCGGGGCGCTTATGGCGTGGGCTCTGTTTGTGCGTCATCCGACGCTGCGCCTGCGCCGGGGCGAACCGCTGCGCTTCGAGCGCGCCGTCCTCGCCGAGGCCGTGCGGATTGGCCTGCCGGTCGCCTTCGAGAGCGCCGTCATGATAGGGGCGATGGTCGTCTCGACGGCCCTGGTGGCCCCGCTTGGGACGGTGGCGCTGGCCGCGAATTCCTTCGCCATCACGGCGGAGAGCGTATGCTACATGCCCGGCTACGGCATCGGCTCGGCCGCGTCGACGCTCGTCGGACAGGCCTTTGGCGCCGGCCGCCGCGCGATGGCCAGACGCTTCGCCTGGATTTGCACGGGCATGGGAGCGGCCACGCTGGCCGTCTCCGCGGCGTTGCTCTTTGTTCTGGCACCGCAGGCGATGGCGCTCCTCTCGCCCGACGCCGAGGTCGCCGCTCTCGGCGCCGCCGCGCTTCGCACGGGGCTTGTCGCCGAGCCGCTCTTCGCCGTGTCGATCGTCGCGTGCGGCGCCTTGCGCGGCGCCGGCGACTCGCTTGTCCCGAGCCTCCTCAACTTCGCCAGCATGTGGGGGGTGCGCATCCCGCTCATGGCGCTGCTGGCGCCGCGCTTTGGGTTGCGCGGCGCCTGGCTCGCCATGGCGCTGGAGCTGTGCGTGCGCGGCGTCCTTTTGCTTGTGCGCCTCTCGTCGCCGCGCTGGACGCGCCGGCGCGGCGCGGCCGCGACGTGACCACGGCCAGCACTGCCCATCAAAGCGTTGCTAATTTGTGGGCAATGGCAATTTGTGGGCAATGAAGTCGGATGGGAGGGCCGGGCGCCGTCCCAGCCGTGCTGCGGTGGCGCGTTGGCGACAACACGCCCTACCAGTTGTCGTCAATCCGTGTTATTTTACAAGGTGCCATTTTTCAAAAAATCCCATGTTTGAGTGAATGAATTTTCCCGGTATGAAAACGGTGGCAGTTTCTGCTGTAGCATGCGCCGGTCTTGAAGATAGGAATCGAATTTCATAGCATAGAACCGGACCGGGCGCTCCTTCTATTATTTTAACGGCAGAGCGCTGAACGATGCCCTCCCCGGCAAAATCGGGCAGTTTAACGGACACTCCCTCTCCGTCAAAAAAGAACCGATTATGCATCAAGGAAGTGACATATCCGCAACCAAAAGCGAAAATAAAAAGAATAATTCCGACTTTCCAGTTCATGGTGTTCTTACCCCCCTAGGCAGGAATGCTCACCATTTTCCACTGCCACCATTGTCCACCAATCGGCAATGCCCATCAATGCATTGCCGATTTGTGGGCATTGCCGATTTTGAACAATGGCAATTTGTGCACGAACATTATGCCAAAAAGCGGCATGTCCGTCAAGAGCCGCCAACCGCATTTGACTTTTTGCGCGAAATATGCTCAAATAATGTCATCGCTCCCGCGCGCGCAGCCGTGCGGGAGAGCCTACGCCGTACAAATGCAAAGAGGATCATCACGATGAAGACACGCCAATTCCTCGGACACGCCCTGGCCGCCAGCCTGTTCGCCCTGCTGGCCGCCCGTGCCGTTGCCGCCCCCGTCTATCTCAAGGCCGATGCCGCCGGCGCGGGAAACGGCTCGTCCTGGACCGATGCCTACACCGACATCGACTCGGCAATGGCGGCGGCCATCGCCGGCGACGGCGTCATCTACGCGGCGGGCGGCCTCTACACCTTCACCAAGTCGTTCTCGGTCTCGCGGTCGCTCTCCATCTACGGCGGCTTCGCCGGCGCGTCGATGGACGAGACGCCCGCAACCCGCGACACCGCCGCCCATCAGACCGTCTTCTCCGGCGACAAAGACGGCGACGACTACTGGGTCCACTACGCCCCCAACGACGCCTACTCCATCACGGAGGAAAACCTGACGGGGAACCTGCTCCTCGGCCCGTCGGGCGTCAACATGCCCCCCGACTTCACCGGCGACTACGACGGCTACCGCATCGCCGTCGTCGGCACCGACATCGCCGGCGCCTTCTTTTTCTCCGGCACCTCCCCCGCCGTCCTCGACGGCATCGTCTTCGCCGGCTTCAAGCCAACCGACTCCTCTTCCTCGGGCGGCCTCAACGGCGTCGTGGCCGTCCAGACAACGCAGGCCACAATCAACGACTGCACCTTCGTGGGCAACTACGTCACCAAGGGGTGCGTCGCCTTCTACACCCCAAAGGACACGCGCGTCGACATCTCGGTGACGAACTGCCGCTTCCTCTTCTCCTGGGGTTCCCAGACCAGCGGCACCACGTCCTACGTCCGCTACTCCTCCGTCACGCCCCCGGTCTTCTCAAACTGCCTCTTCCTCTGCTGCTCGCGCACCTCCTCGGTTTCGGGCAACGTCTTCAACGGCTGGGGCGGCGGCTTCGACGTGCGCAGCACCACCGTCGCCCGCTGCCTGGCAGCCTCCGACAGCTCGTACTCCACCTCCTGGGGCGGCTCGGGCAACGTCCTCGCCGCCGAGGCGGGAGCCAACTTCCACTTCGCCGACTGCGTCTTCAGCAACTGCTACACGGCATGCTCCAGCACCTACTGCCACTCGTTTATCTCCCCCGGCCGCGACAACGCGCGCTTCGAGCGCTGCGTCTTCCAGAACAACCGCTCCCGCGTGAAGCCCACCCAGGGCAACTGCTACGCCCTCTTCTCGGCCGGCGACAGCGGCCACCGCATCGCCCTCGAGGAATGCGTCCTGCGCGGCAACGCGATCGAGGCGCCGCAGGTCGCCGCCACGGAAGGCTCCTACGTCCTCGCCATTGTCGGCAACCGCTCGTCCACCCTCTTCACCTCGCTCGTCAACTGCACGTTCGACGGCAACACGGCCTCGGCGGCCTCCGTCGCGGGCGTGACGCCGATCCTCTGCCAGGGCGTGGCGGTGAACGCGCTCGAGGCGGGCTCCGGGGTCCAGACCGGCATCGCCAACTGCACCTTCCTCGGCGACGGCTCGGGTCTCTACGGCGTCGTGCAGTACGGCGGCGGCCACGTCCAGCCGCTCAACGTCGTCAACTGCGTCTTCACCGAACCCGGCGGTGTCCGCGCGCGGCCCCTCTACGCCGACGTCCCCTCCCTGGTGAACTTCCTCTCCTGCTCGGTGCAGAACCTCGCCGCAGCCCCCGACGGCGTGGCCTGCGCAGGACTCCAGACCGACAAGGTCCCGCTCGTGCGCGTCGATGCCGGGGACGGCCGCCTCGTCCTCGTGCCGGATGCCAAGACCCCCGGCCTCCGCGAATCCGCCGACGTCGCCACCAACACCGTCACGTCGTCGCTCGCCTCCTGGAACTTCCGCCCCGCCGGCGCAACCACCTGGCAGACGCTCTGCGCCGCCTACGCGGCGCTTTCGGGCAGCGGTTTCGACGCCAAGCTCATCGGCGACGCCTTCGGCGCGGCGCGCCCCGCCGGCGCCTTCACGCGCGGCGCCTCGCAGTCGCTGACGGCGACGGCCGAGACGGGCGCGACGCTCGTGCTACGCCGCGACCCCTTCACCGCCGGCGCCTTTGACGGCGAGGCCGTCCAGTCGGTCGCGAAGGGCACCCCGACCGCGGCCGTCACCGCCACGGCCAACGACCCCTCGACCGCGGCCTTCGCCGGATGGTACGACGAGAACGGTGACCTCTACTCCTCGTCGGCCACCCTCTCCCTTGCCGCGCCGACCGCCGACCTGACGGTCCTGACGGCCCGCTTCGAGACGCCGCCCGTCACGCTCACCTTCGACCTCGGCGGCCACGGCACCTTCGCCTCGACCGGCACCGACGTCGCCACCGTCACGGCGAACGCCTGCGCCCCGTTCCCCGACGTCCCCGCCTTCACCCCCGGCGAGGGCTGGCACTTCCTCGGCTTCGACCTCCCCGCCACCGTCCCCGCCGCCGACGCGACCTACACGGCGTCGTTCATCACCACCGCCGTCCGCGTCGTCCGCGTGGTGCCGGCCGCCGAGGCGCCCGTGACGCAGGACGGCACCTCCTGGGCGACCGCCTACACCGACCTCAGGGCCGCCATGGCCGACGCCGCCACCTACCGCGGCGAGGTCTGGATGAAGGCCGGCGCCTACACCGTTCCCCTCGCGATCCCGATGCTCTCCAACGTCGCCATCCGCGGCGGCTTCGCCGGCACCGAGACGTCCGCCGACGAGGCCGACCCCGCCGCGCATCCGACGATTGTCACCGGCGACAACTCCGACAACAACTACTGGCGTCCCGGAAAGACCGGCGGCGCGCTCGCCACGCACAGGATCTGGACCGCCGGCGCCTTCATGCCGCCGAATCCAGACGGCGCCGACGTCTACTGGTCGCCCAACGGGAACTACGGCGACGACACCGAATACGCCTTCGAATGTTCCTCCGCCCTCGTGACGAACGCCGTCTTTGACGGTCTGACCTTCACCTGCTTCAAAAGGGGCGCCATGCGCGCCGCATCGGCCCAGTCCGGGTGCGCCGTCCGCAACTGCCGCTTCCTCGCCTGCGGCACGGAGGGCACCGACGTGGAGGACTGCGCCGTTCTGAACTTCATCTCCTCCCCCGTCGCCGTCAGCAACTGCACCTTCCTTGGCTGCTGGCGCGGCATCCGTTCGTACGCCTCGGCCTTCACGACCGTGAAAGTCGAGGACTGCTCGTTCACCAACAACGCCGCGAATGGCAATGGCGCCATGGCGCTCTCATCTGGCTACGGGCTGCTCGACGTCCGCCGCTGCCGCTTCACCGCCAACTACAACGGCTCCCACGACTACAATCCGGCGGCGGCCGTCTCCGTCGCCACGTCCGCCAGCGCGGAGTGGAACTATGTCTCCGATTGCGTCTTCGAGCGCAACCGCTGCGGGACCGAGGGGCGCTCCACGCTCACCATTTCCGGCAGCGCCAGGGTCGAAGTCGCCAGATGCCTCTTCCGGGAAAATTCCTTCAGGGAGTTCAAGACAACCGCGAACCCCTGCTACGCGGCGGGAATCACCATCAATGGCACCTTCGGCCTCGTCCGCGAGTGTCTCTTTGTGGGCAACTCCATGAACGTCTCCTCCTCCGCCAGCTTCACCACGCCCGTCGGAAGCGCCGTCGCGCAGAACGGCGGGAGCCTGACCCTCCTGAACTGCACCATCACCGGCAACGCCCTGACAAACCCCGTGGCCAGCCATGCCGCCACCATTGCGCGAACCAACGGCCGCACGGCGGTGGTCAACTGCACGGTTGACGGATCCCTGCTCTCCGGCGCGGCGGCGCACGAGATCTACGTCTCCAACGACGGCGCCTTCGCGATCGTCAACACGGTCGTCCGCAACGAGGCCGCCGGCTACAAGCCCCTCCTTTTCACCCATGCGTCGTTCGTCCCGAACTTCGCCAACTCGATTGTCGCGGGCTTCGACGCGGCGGACTTCCCCAAGCTCGGCACCTATGGGTTCCTCTACGATGTCGAGGCCGGCGTCGAGAACCTCGCGCAGCCGCGCGTAATCCCGGCCGCCCTGCCGGACGGCGAGCCGCTGTTGGCGCAGGGCGTCCGTTCGACACGCCGCGGCTTCGGGCGCCCCGTTTGGCTGGGCAGCGACGGAGAACCCTACATCT
>JAEEGL017126453.1_pt1 | contig 14857 bp, 8 predicted proteins | sample 9134231 | NCBI WGS metagenome assembly JAEEGL01 (sample SAMN16246548, study PRJNA631951) | gut metagenome | biome: gut microbiome; feature: rumen; material: fiber-attached | host: Bos | place: Iran: Karaj | collected 2018-10 | reverse complement strand
CGAGATCGACACCTTCGCCGACCTCGTCTCCTACTCCAGGAACGAGCTGATGAAATTCAGGAACTTCGGCAAGAAGTCTCTCAACGAGATTGACCTTCTGGTCGAGCGGATGAAGCTCCAGTTCGGCATGGATGTCAGAAAGTATAATATCGAACCCAAGAAAAAGACCGTTGTTTAGAAATGAGGCACAATAAAGCAATCAATCACCTTGGTCGCAAGAGCGGCCACCGCAAGGCTATGATGGCGAACATGGCTACCTCTTTGATCATGCATAAGAGGATCCAGACCACTGTCGCCAAGGCTAAGGCCCTGAAGACATACGTGGAGCCGCTTATCACCAAGTCCAAAGAGGACACCACGCACTCCCGCCGTACTGTGTTCAGCTACCTCAAGAACAAAGAGGCTGTCAAGGAGTTGTTCGGCGTGATCGCTCCCAAGATCGCTGATCGTCCGGGCGGATACACCCGTGTCCTTCACACTGGTTTCCGTCTTGGTGACGGAGCCGACATGGCCCTTATCGAGCTTGTTGACTTCAATGAGGCCGCCCTCGCCACCGCGAAGAAAGAGGCCAAGAAGTCCACTCGCCGTAGCCGCACCAAGAAGGCAGAGGCCGCTCCCGCGGCTGAGGCTGAGACTCCTGCGGAGTAGTCTAAGGCTGATTTTAAAAGAAGAGAGTCGTTTTAGAGCGGCTCTCTTCTTTTTTTCGTTTTCTATTGGTATTTTTGTTATTCTACGGAATAATTAATATCGAGTCAGTATGTGTAAGTTATTATTGAGGACAATCGCGTGTTTGACGTTTGCCGCTGTTCTTGTCTCTTGTGGTGGGAAAAAAGAGGCCAATCTTAAGATGATTAATCCTGTTAAGTTCTCCGACGTCAAGATCGATGATGGGTTCTGGACCCCGAGGCTCCAAAGCCATAAGGATGTGACCCTGAACGTCTGCATTGACCAGATTGAGAACCAGACTGGAAGAATCCGGAATTTCGAGAACGCCGCTAAAGGGGAAGGCGAGCACTCCGGAATATTCTTTGACGACTCCGATGTCTACAAGGCCCTTGAGGGTATGGCATATTCACTCCAAAACAATCCCGATCCTGTTCTTGAAGCGAAATGTGACGAATGGATCGACAAGTTCGCCGCCGCGCAGCAGGAGGATGGCTATATCAACACCTTCTACACATTGACGGGTCTCGATGGCCGCTGGGACAACATGGACAAGCATGAGATGTACTGCGCCGGCCACATGATCGAGGCTGGTGTGGCATATTACAATGTCACCGGCAAGCGTAAGCTCCTGGATGTCTGCATAAGGATGGCTGACCACATGATGACTGTTTTCGGGCCGGACAAGCGCCATTGGGTGCCCGGGCATGAGGAGATTGAACTTGCCCTGGTGAAACTCTACCAGGTGACCGGGGAGAAGAAATATCTCGAATTCGCCGACTGGCTCCTCAGCCAGAGAGGCCATGGCTACGGAACCTACGGCAAGCTGATCGACAGGCCATGGCCTGTGAAGTACTATCAGGACGATGTTCCTGTCAAAGAAATGACGGACATTTCCGGACATGCTGTCCGATCGATGTATCTTTATTGCGGAATGGCCGATGTCGCATCCCTAACTGGCGACAAAGGATACATTGACGCCCTGAACCGCCTCTGGGATGATGTGGTCCTGAGGAATATGTACATTACCGGCGGAATAGGCCAGAGTTCCACCAACGAGGGATTCACAGATGATTATTCCCTTCCTAACCTGACCGCATATTGCGAGACTTGCGCTTCGGTGGGAATGGTTCTCTGGAACTGGAGAATGGGCCAGTTCACGGGTGACAGCAAATATGCTGACGTGATGGAGCGCGCGATGTACAACGGAGCCCTTGCGGGAATCTCCCTTAATGGCGATAAGTTCTTCTATGTCAATCCATTGGAATCAATGGGGAATCACCACCGCCAGGCATGGTACGGATGTGCTTGCTGTCCTAGCCAGATCTGCCGTTTCTTGCCATCGATTGGCAACTACATCTACGGAGTCTCTGATAATGCTATCTGGGTCAATCTTTACATGGGCAACACCGCTGAAGTGAAGGTCGGAAGAAAGACCGTCACTCTGACCCAGAAAACAGAGTACCCTTGGAAAGACTATGTGAGACTCGAGGTTGGAGTCAAAGGTACCGTCAACACCCAGATTCGTCTCCGCATTCCGGGCTGGTGCAAGAACTACACTATTGCCGTCAACGATGAGGCTATGGAGTTGCCTGTCGAGAAAGGATATGTCGTGATCGACCGCAAGTGGAAGAATGGGGACTTTGTCGACTTCCAAATGGATATGCCTGTTGAAGTGGTCGCCGCTGATCCAAGGGTCAAGGAAGACGAGGGAATGAGGGCGATCCAGAGAGGACCTATCGTGTACTGCATCGAAGAGGCTGACAACAAGGAGGACTTTGACGCTCTCAGGATCTCTGAGAATGCCACGTTCGACACGGCATTCAATGCCGACAAGCTTAGGGGAATAGTCGAGATTACCGCCCATGTGGGTGATCAGACCCTCAATTACATCCCTTATTACTCCTGGGACAACCGCGAGGCCGGTAAGATGAAAGTCTGGGTGCCCCTTGTTGATTGATAATCCCTTGTGAATTGAAAAGAATCGTTTATTCGTTTGCCCTGATTTGCGGGGCCGTGGCGCTTTGTGGCTGCTCGGGCTCTTTTGTCAGGAAGATAGACAAAGGCGGAGAATCTCTTATCAGCCAGTATGTCGCTGAGTTCAACGCCTCTGATGATGAGATTTACATCCAGCGTTTTCCTAATTCTGAAGCTGAGGAATTCCTGAAGGAGAGTGTTCCTGTTTTCGAATGTCCGGACAAGGAGCTTGAGAAGACATGGTATTTCCGTTGGTGGACTTTCCGGAAGCACATCAAGTCAACTCCGGAAGGTTTTGTCATCACCGAGTTCCTTCCCGATGTCCCGTGGGCTGGAAAATACAATGCGATTTGCTGCCCGGCGGCCCATCACTTCAATGAGGGTCGCTGGCTCAAAGATCCGCTCTTCCTTAAGGATTACGCGGCGTTCTGGTGCCGGGAGAAAGAAGATGCCAGAAGGTACAGCTTCCCTGCCGCCTATGCGATCCTGCAGTTTTACAAAGTCCATCCGGATCTTGATCTTATAAAAGATTCGTATTCCTCACTTAAGGAAATATATGCGGCCTGGGAGGGCGATCACCGGGAGGATCCCGACAGCCTTTTCTGGCAGGGAGACGGCTATGACGGAGGTGAATGTTCGATCTCAGGCTATCTGAGCCACGACACCAGCGGCTACAGGGCTACTATCAACAGTTACATGTACGGTGACGCTATGGCCCTGTCCGCCATGGCCACCATGCTAGGCAAGGATGAGGAGGCCAAGGAATATTCCGAAAAGGCGGCCCAGATCAAGGAACTCATCAACACACGGCTCTGGGACGAGTCCGCCCGTTTTTATAAAGTCATTCCTCGCCATCTTGACGGGTCTTTCTCTCCGGCGAGGGAGGAGCATGGCTATATTCCATGGATATTTGATATTCCTGAGCCAGAGAGGGCTGACGCTTGGCTTCAACTTACTGACCCTCAGGGGTTCAAAGCTCCTTTTGGACCGACCACCGCTGAGCAGAGAGCCGATGGCTTCAAGATTCTCTACGAAGGTCATGAGTGCCAGTGGAACGGTCCTAGCTGGCCATTCGCTACCGCTCAGACTTTGACCGCTCTGGAACGTCATCTTCATCAGAACGGAGAGGGACCTGCCACCAAGGAAGCCTATTTCGAGACCCTCCAAACCTACAGCAATAGTCACCGGCTGAAAAAAGAAGATGGCTCTGTTGTCTGCTGGATTGACGAGAATCTGGATCCGTTCACAGGTGAATGGATTGCCCGGAAACTATTGATAGAGAGGGGTTCACAGATTCCCGAAAGGGGAAAGGACTACAACCATTCAACCTTTTGCGACCTGATTATCAGCGGTCTTGTCGGAATACAACCTCAGCTGGACGGCACCATCATCATCGAGCCCCTGCTTCCTGAGGGGAAATGGGATTGGTTCAGCTTGTCGAAGGTCTACATCGCCGGGAAGGAGATCACAGTAGTCTATGACAAGACAGGAAAGAAGTACGGCCGAGGGAAGGGATTTTCCGTTTTTGTCGACGGTAAAATGACCGCGCACTCTGACACTTATGCTTCCAAGATTGTCCTGTAGCGTACTTATAAACGTTTTTTTTATATATTTGTGATTTAGAAAAAGGTTCGGGGAACCTTTTTTTTAGGAAGAATTAGTAAATCGTTAAACCCGATATTATGAACAATCTTTTCTATCTGGTTCCCGCCGCTTCCCTTCTGGCGCTCTTTTTCGCATGGTTTTTCTATAGTCAGATGAAAAAAGAGAGTGAAGGGACTCCGACAATGAAAGAGATAGCCCAGTATGTCCGCGAGGGCGCTATGGCCTATCTCAAGCAGCAGTACAAAGTCGTTCTGATCGTCTTCATCGTACTGGCCCTTTTGTTCTCGTTCATGGCCTATGTTCTTCATGTGCAGAACGGGTGGGTTCCTTTCGCCTTTCTCACGGGAGGTTTCTTCTCCGCCCTTGCCGGTTACATCGGCATGAGGACCGCTACCTACGCTTCCGCTAGGACAGCCAATGCCGTGAGCCGTTCCCTTAACTCCGGTCTTAAACTCGCTTTCCGTTCCGGAGCGGTCATGGGTCTCACCGTGGTGGGCCTCGGACTCCTTGACATCTCAATCTGGTGGGTGGTCCTGAATGCTGCTATAGACAATCCCGACACATCCCAGAAACTGGTCGTGATCACGACCACAATGCTGACCTTCGGAATGGGAGCCTCAACCCAGGCCCTTTTCGCCAGGGTTGGCGGAGGCATCTACACCAAGGCCGCTGATGTTGGCGCGGACATCGTCGGAAAGGTTGAGCAGGACATCCCTGAAGATGATCCCCGCAACCCCGCCACGATCGCGGACAATGTTGGTGACAATGTCGGTGATGTCGCTGGAATGGGCGCCGATCTATACGAATCATATTGCGGATCGATCCTTGCCACCATGGCTCTCGGAGCTTCCGCGTTCTTCTCCGCCGGTGTCGAGAGCCAGATGAAGGCCATCCTCGCTCCGATGATGATAGCCGCTATCGGAGTAGTTCTTTCTATTATTGGAATATACGCTGTCCGTACAAAGGAAGGCGCTGGTCTTCAGCAGCTTCTGAAATCGCTAAGTGTCGGAACCAACCTTTCTGCGGGCTTGATTGCCATCGTCACTTTCGGCGTTTTCTATATTCTCGGATTCTCCAACTGGTGGCAGCTCAGCCTCTCCGTGATCTCCGGTCTTCTTGCGGGAGTCATCATCGGCAAGGCCACTGAGTACTACACTTCCCACTCCTACAAGCCCACCCAGAAGCTTGCTGAAAGCTCGCAGACGGGTCCGGCTACGGTCATTATCCAGGGAATAGGCCTCGGTATGGTCTCCACTTGCATCCCTGTGGTCACGATAGTCATAGCGATCTTGCTCTCATATCTTTTCGCCACAGGTTTCACCTTCGATCCTTCCAAGATAAGCTTCGGCCTTTACGGAATCAGCATCGCTGCCGTCGGTATGCTCTCGACCCTTGGAATCACCTTGGCTACAGATGCTTACGGCCCTATCGCTGACAATGCTGGCGGGAACGCCCAGATGAGTGAGCTTGATCCGGAGGTCCGCCACCGTACCGACACCCTCGACGCCCTTGGCAACACCACAGCGGCGACAGGAAAGGGTTTCGCTATCGGCTCCGCGGCTCTTACGGCCTTGGCTTTGCTGGCCTCTTATATTGAGGAGATTAAGATAGGACTCCAACATGTCGGGACTACCGCCCTTAACATCGGAGACCGTGTCGTCCAGGTCGCCCAGGCGACGATTCCGGATCTTGTGCAATATTACCAGGTCAACCTCATGAACCCGCGCGTGCTGGCCGGAGTTTTCATTGGAGCCATGATGGCCTTCCTCTTCTGCGGCATGACGATGAATGCTGTCGGACGCGCCGCTGAGAAGATGGTTGTTGAGGTTCGCCGCCAGTTCCGCGAGATTGCCGGTATCCTTGAAGGGAAGAAACGTCCTGACTACAAGCGTTGCGTGGAGATCTCCACAAAGGCCGCCCAGCATGAGATGATCACTCCCGCCCTTACTGCGATTATTGTCCCCATTATCGTCGGTATCGCTCTTGGTGAGGCAGGAGTCATGGGTCTTCTCATCGGTGGACTCGGCGCCGGATTCATTCTCGCCATATTCCTCGCCAACTCGGGTGGTGCTTGGGACAATGCCAAGAAATATGTCGAGGACGGCCATTTTGGCGGTAAGAATTCCGTGAATCACCATGCGACCGTTGTCGGAGACACCGTCGGAGATCCTTTCAAGGACACTTCAGGCCCCTCATTGAATATCCTTATCAAGCTGATGAGCATGGTCTCCATCGTGATGGCCGGCCTGATCGTCATGCTCCATGGTTAATTGTATATAAAACGAACTGACAAATAGATAAAGCGCTAATGAAAAAAGTTACTATCAGAGATGTTGCCCGCGAGGCTGGTGTGTCTGTCACCCTCGTTTCTTTTGTGATGAATGCCAAAATGGGTAAAGACGGTCGTTTGGACTGTCCGGTGAACCCGAACACCGCCGCGAGAGTCCTGGACGTGGCCAAACGCCTAGGTTATCGCAGGAATAATGCCGCCGCTTCCCTCCGGAGCGGAAGATCGCATTCGATCGCGGTGATTGTTTCGGATCTTGCCAACCCGTTTTTTGCCGAGATTTGCAGGAATATTGAGAATATTGCCTACAATGATGGCTACACTGTGATTTTCGCTTCCTCGGAAGAAAGTCCAGAAAAGCTCGCCCATCTGGTCGAGACGATGGTGGGCTATAATGTCGAAGGTTTGATCGTCGCACCCTGTCTTGGTGGTGAGAAAGCCCTTGAGAGAGCGACTGGCATCGGCATCCCCACTGTGCTGATTGACAGGGATGTGCCAGGTGACGGCTTCGGTAGGGTTCTTGTGGACAACACCGATGCTGGAGTCATGGCGACTAAGTACCTTTTCCACCAAGGTTTTGGCAAGATCGAGATGATCTCTTATAAACTTGGCGTCACGAGCTTGACTGACAGGGAATTCGGCTATTCCAAGGCGATGGAGGACGCGGGACTCAAGGATGAGATCCGTCTCCACAGGATAGACTATGATGCCGATGCCGCGAAAAAAGGTGTCATAGAGATCATCCGTGACGCTTCCAAACGTGGGACTGAGGCATTTATCCTCCCTACCAAGAAGATCGCTATGTATGGCTTCAATGCCCTTAATGTCCTTGGTCTGAACTTCCCGAAATCTTTCTCATTCGTGTGTTTTGACGAAAGCGACACTTATGACCTGAATAAGCCGGTTATCCCTCATGTTGTCCAGCCTATAGCCGAGATCGCCCAGAAGTCTTTCGCGCTTCTCCAGAGAATGATCGCTGGCGAGGTGCCGGACGATGAGAAAGAGGTTATCCTCAAAGCCAAATTGATTCTTGGCGGTCGTTTCGGTGTCCAGCCGACAGAGGCCAGTTTTTAATATTTTTCTTGCGTAGATGAAATTTGGGTTAGTCTCTTTTTTCTTCGTTGCAATGCTCCTGTGCGGCTGTGGCGCCGACTCAGTCAAGAGTTCTGGAAGTGTCCAGACATGGAGGATGACGGAATTGAAGTTTGAATCAGCAAATGATTATTCTTCAGGAGGTTCCGAGGAGATTGACCTGGAAGTGGTGTTCACTCATCCAAAGACAGGTGAGTCTTTTGTCCGCCCTGCGTTCTGGGATGGAGGAAAGACTTTCATAGTCCGCTTTGCCCCGACAAAGGAAGGCCGTTGGAAGTGGAAGGCTTCCTGCCTGGAGGATAAGTCCCTTGATGGCCTTCAGGGAAGTCTCAAGTGTGCGGAATATGATGGCGATCTGGCCATCTACCAGCATGGCTTCGTGAAGTCAGAGCCGGGGAAAAAGTACCTCGTCTATGCGGATGGGACTCCTTTCTTTTATCTTGGCGACACCCACTGGGGCATGTACACCGAGGAAATTGATGAAAAGGGTCCTCACGCGGGCTCTATAGACACAGATTCCCATTTCAAATACATAGTGGACAGGCGAGTGGAGCAAGGTTTCACCGTCTATCAAAGTGAGCCGATCGGATCCGCCTTCGATGTGGCCGACGGCAAGGTGGACCAGGATGATATCGAGGGGTTCCGCCTGGCGGACAGGTATTATCAGCACATCGCTGACGCTGGTCTTGTCCATGCCAACGCCGAATTCTTCTTCGCCAGCTCGATGAGAGAGCCCCTTGCCTTTGACGACAAGGCTCTTGAATATCTTTCCCGCTACTGGGTAGCCCGTTTCGGGGCCTTCCCGGTGATGTGGACCCTCGCCCAGGAGATCGACAACACCTTCTACGGTATCTTTGACGCCGCCGACAACCCTTGGGTCAAGGTTGCGGAATATATCCATGAATATGACGCCTACTCTCATCCTCTTTCCGGCCACCAGGAAAACGCCTGGCACACTTCAGTGACCGGTCGCGGTACGGGGGACGAGAAGCGTGACGCTGACGGAGCGTCCGTTTTCGCCTCCAGTGAAGTGGCCGCCAGGACCGGCCACAATTGGTGGGCGGCGCAATGGAGCCCTTCCCTGACAAGCCCGGTGTCCCCGGATCTAGTCCGTGATTATTGGGAAACCTCTTGTCCGGCAATTAATTACGAAGGCCGCTATTGCGGGCTGTGGACCAAGGATTTCGGCTCGAGGGCCCAGGGATGGATATCCTTCCTCTCCGGTTTCTTCGGCTATGGTTACGGAGCGATCGACATCTGGTTGTATCAAAGCAGGTATGACATTGACACTGAATCGACTGACGGCGTTGACACCATAACCCCGGAAGATAAGCGTAAGCATTGGTCCGAGTCTATTGAGTATGCCAGCGCAGGCCAGTTGATCCACCTTCGGAACTTCATGGAGTCATTCGACTGGTGGAATCTGGTTCCGGTCCTGTCTGATGACAAGGCCTTTGAGGCCAGTTCGACGGCGTATGCCTATGCCCGAACCCCGGACACCCATGTGCTGTACTTCTTCGCCAAAAGCAAAGACACGGGGGAAATAACTGACATTCAGCCAGATAAAACGCTCAAAGCGACCTGGTACAATCCCCGCTCGGGCGAGAGTCTCGCCCCTGTCGAGGTGACTTCCGGCCAGGACGGTCGCCTCAGGCTTCCCGAAAAGCCTGACACCGAGGACTGGGTCTTGAAAATAACAGAGTAACCCTAAATCTGATCGCGTCGGTGTTTGTGATGTGGTCTCTGTCCGTGACTTTTATAGAACTTTGACGGTGGTTTCCTGACGGATGTCTTCTGAAGAGGAGCCGACCATCAGGAGGTACTCTCCAGGCTCACTTAGGGTGAAAGTCAAGGTGGCTTCGGTTTTACCTCCTGCCGGGACGGTGACTTTCGAGAAAGCCTTCAGTTCTTTGACTGGAGTCACTATCGGGCTATTCAGTTGTCTGACATAAAGTTGGACAACCTCCTTGCCCTCAAGGTTCCCCTTATTTGTTATCTCAACCTTGACAGTCTGGGGGTCGGGCAGCCTTAATTCTCCATATTCAAACTCAGTGTAGCTGAGTCCGTGGCCGAAAGCCCAGAGAGGATCCGGAGAGGAGAACACATAGTCTCTTCCCGGCTTGCCGGTGGAACCGGGTTGGTGGTAGTAGCCTTTGTCGGTCGGCAGATGATTATAATAGGCAGGCAAGTGGCCGGAGCTCTTGGGGAATGAGATGGACAATTTTCCGGAGGGGACAGTCTTTCCGAATAGCATGTCCGTGACGGCGTCTCCAGCGGTCTCGCCGCCGTACCACTGGGTCAGGATCGCTGGAATATTATCTTTTGCCCATGGAATACAGATCGGCTTGCCTGTCACAAGGACCAGTACAACGGGCTTGCCGGTGGCGGCAACGGCTCGAAGCAGATCCTCTTGTACTCCTGTAAGATCAAGAGACTCAAGATCATAGCCTTCTCCGCTAGTGGAATTGGTGTAGTCCCTTGCGAGTGAGGCGCTGCATGTCCCTAAGAAAACCAGTGAGACATCGCTCGAGGAGGCTGCCCGCACGGCATCCTGGAATCCGCTCTTGTCCTCCGAGACAAGGTCGCAGCCTTTGGCGTAGTTGATTTTGACTTTTCCGTCAAGATGTTCTCTTAATGCTTCAAGCGGAGTCTTTCCATCCTCGTTGGAGCGGCTCCACGAATAGTCTCCGAATTGCACCTGGTCGGCATTTGGTCCGATAACAGCCACAGATTTCAGGCTCTCTTTATTGAGAGGCAAGAGATTCCCTTCGTTTTTCAGCAGGACGATCGACTCATCGGCGATCCTTCTTGACAGGGCGACATGTTCCTCGGTCCTGACTGTTGCCTTTCCTCCAAGATTCCTGTACGGGTTGTCGAACAAGCCCATCTCAAACTTGACTCTCAGCACATTACTGACAGCCCTGTCGATGATGTCCTCGGAGATCCTGCCTTCTTTTACCGCTGTTTCCAACTCCTGATAGCATCCTCCTGCCGCCTCGAAATCCAGTCCGGAGGAGATCGCCAGCCTTGCGGCCTCCTCGTAGGAAGATGCCAGTCTTTGGAAGTTATGAAGCATGCCCACAGCTCCCCAGTCAGAGTAAACATATCCCTTGAATCCCCATTTGTCCCTGAGAAGATCGGTGAGCAGGAACTTTGAAGCCGAGTTGGGAACCCTGTTCCATGAATCGTAGGAACTCATCACCCCACGGATCCCGGTGTTTCTCACAACCATCTCAAATGGCTTGAGATGAATAAGTTCCAAGTCTCTTGGAGAACAATCGACGGATGCCAGATTAAGTCCTCCGACGGGTTCTCCGCCCGGGCCGAAATGCTTTATCACGGGATTCATGCCTCCTTCGAGGTAGCCTTTCACCTCAGCGATACCGAATGTCCCGTTGAGGAAAGGGTCCTCTCCGAAAGTCTCTTCCGTCCGGCCCCATCTGGGGTCCCGCGCGACATCCAGGACAGGGCAAAGAGTCTGGTTCGCTCCCTCGGAAATCAGTTCCTCAGAGATCGCCTTGGTCATGTTGTACGCCAGGGTAGGATCGAAAGTCGAGGCCAGGGCGATGCTTTGCGGGAATACCGTGGAACCGTCATGGATCGCCCCGTGGAGCGATTCAGTTGAGGTGAAGATGGGTATTCCAAGCCGAGTGTTCTCGACACAGTAACGCTGGACCTCGTTGAAGAAAGCGGTGGATTCCCAAGAGGGGATGGTTATTCCCTGGATGCTCCCGTACCCTTCAGTTCCAATCATTCCTTTGAGTTTGTCAGGATCCAGGCGATTGCCATTCATCACGGCTCCGCAGTCGAGTTGGTTGAGCTGGCGAAGCTTCTCCTTGAGTGTCATCCTTGAGACAAGGTCTTTCACCCGTTCGTCAACGGGTTTTGAACTGTCCTTGTAAGCAAGGATGCCAGGGTTAGCGTCTCCAGTGACTTCTTTCCCTTCCGTCACGAAAGCTGAGGAATAAGGCGGCATGACAAAGGTGGTCTTCTTGCCGACCTCACCGTTGAAAGTGTTCCAGACTTGAACAGGGCCTCCGGGAGCTATCTTAACTTTGTTCTCCGTCGGAGAAGAATTGATCACATACCACATCCTTTTCCCATTCTTCTCATAGAGCCCGACAAACAGGGATTCAGGATGTTCCGCCTTGACCTTAAGGCCATAATCAACCCTGGTCTTGAGGGCTTTGACGGGATCCTCGCAAAGAGGTGAGTCCTCGCCTTCGGGTTTTGCCCCGACCCAGATCAACAGACCGCCGGCTTTCTCGAAAGCGCGGAGTTTTTCTCTTGTCTTGTCATCTATCCACCGTACTGCCGGCATCAGAATCGCATCGACTTCCAGTCCGTTGGCGGAGAGTGAGCCGCCATCAAGTGCGGCATCCCCGATCCAATCCGAGTCGATGAAAGTCCAGTCGAGTCCAGCGGAGGCGATCTGCCGGTTCAGTGTTCTGAGGGTCTTTTCGACAAGAGTCTCAGCGTCAGAGAGTTTGGCTCCATTGTTTACGCCGATCTTTTCCGGGCAGTAGTAGCCCTGGGCCGTCTCAATCGGGTAATACATTCCGATCCTGCCGGTCCAGCGGCTGCCGCGAAGCATGTAGGCACACCTGCCGAAGATCTCGGAATAATGAGGGAAGTCTTCGCCAAGCCTGTCCGCTGTAAGGTAGGAATTGATGTGGTTGATTCCCGCCCTGAAGATAAGGTCCATGGTGCCCCTCTCTTCAGCGAAGGTGAATTCCTCCTTCCTGTCACCGGTCACGATTGGGCATATCTCAACCATCACCCTGTCTGTCTTGCCGGTCATCCTGGCGGCACCTCCCACATAGCGAGGTGCGAGAGCATAGTCGGTGTCGGAGAACTTGTAAGCCTCCACGTCTCCGGTGAGCATGTCCACACCCGGATAGTCGAAAGTCTTCAGTTGCTGGATAAGGTTGCCGTATAGGGGAGTGTGCATGGCGAGTCCCTCTTCAAGGAGGCAGTGGCCCGAGAATGCGATCCCGTGAGCGGCACACCATTTCTCAATCTGGTCGAAATAGGCCTCGTTGACGAGCTGGGACACTGTCTTCCAGAAGCGGACCTTTCCTTCATAAAACCGCTCTTCTCGTGAGAACAAGATGGGAATATCCTTCCACAACTCCCGGCCATGCATCTTAAGATATTTCTCCGGAAGTTCCTCAGTCCAAGGCAAACAGGTCCATGGCATGGGGACGCCGCAGTTCACATAGCCCGACATCAGGCTCGGCTCATCGGTGAAGACAGCCTCGAACTCCCCAAAGCCCTTTGTCTTTTCGAAGTACCGGTCGTAGGTGCAGCGTATGAAAGCCGCCACGGCCTTTTTGTCCATAAGGTTCGGGTAGTGCCTGGGACCCCATCCGCAATTCTGGGCGTGGCTGCCCTCGAACACCGGACGGACAACATAGACCTTGTCCGCTCCTTCTGCCCTGTCCGCGTTGAAAGGGACAGGCGAACCGTCGTCCCGGCAGGCGAATATTATCTTTTCGAATAAGTTTGGCCTGTTCCAGACCGTTCCCTTGCCTTCTGCTCTGAGTTCGATGAATCCCCTGGCCTCATATTCAGGATGCCCGAGCAAGGTGAGTCCGTTAGCTGAGGCGCTGGGGTAGCCGCACTCATCGTAGAGCCAAAGCCCCATGCCTCTTTTCTTCACTTTTTTGATAACCTCGTCGAGGTGGGCGAAGTCCGTGTCATTCCCAAGGTAGAAGTTCTTGTCGGACTGCCCGTTATGCCATTCGGCGTTAGTGACGATCCCACCAAAGCCAGCAGCCTGCAGCTTGTTGAGTATAACGTCAACATCTCCCTGCGTGCTGTGCTGGAGCATGTAGATCTTGTCTTCGTTTGTCGGATTGGCGAACCTGTCCTTGTCGATGGTCGTTCGTGTCTGAGCGAGAGTCCCGCAAAAACCAAATACAAGAAGAAGTGAAGTGATCAGTAAGTGTCTCATGAAAGCGAATTTAACGAAATTATTCGTATCTTTGATAACATTAGAAGACTATTAAACAACCAATCATGAAGAGAACCATTTTATTATTTCTCTGCCTCGCGATGGCTCTGACAAGTGTAAGCCTTGGAGCGCAGAAAAAGAAGACTTATGATGTCGCCGCCTACCTTTATCCGGCTTATGCCTACGGAGATCCTCGTTTGAGGCCTTTCTGGCCCGAGGGATTTGGCGAATGGGAGACTGTGATGACCATGCAAAAGCGCAATCCCGGCCACTACTGGGACCGCAAGCCCGTTTGGGGCCCTGTTAATGAGGCTGATCCGGCCGTGATGGAGATGGAGATTGAACAGGCCACCCGCCATGGTGTCAATGTGTTTATCTTCGACTGGTACTGGTTCGACGGCCGTCCCTTTATGGAGACGACCCTGACCGACGGTTTCCTGAAGGCTCCGAACAAAGATAAGATGAAATTCTACCTGATGTGGGCCAATCATAATGTGGAGAACTATTGGGACACCAGGATCTCAAAGTATGGTGATGAGAACATCATCTGGAGAGGCGGTGTGGACCGGGACGAGTTCGAGAAGATCTGCAAAAGGAACATCGAGATGTTCTTCAAGCAGCCCAACTACTATAAGATTGACGGCAAGCCCGTGTTCATGATCTACGAGGTGACGACCTTCATCGAGGGCATCGGCGGGGTTGACGCCGCTATCGACGCTTTGAAGTGGTTCCGCAAGGAAGTCAAGAAAGCCGGCTTCCCTGATCTTGAGCTCCAGTTCACAATGTGGAACTCCCAGTTCAACTACAGTGGTGTGGATGCCGCCAAAGCCAGCACCGAGAGCCCAAGGGACGCTTTTATTCGCCGTCTGGGATTCAACAGCATGTCACACTACCAGTTCTGCCACTTCGCCAATGTGGACCAGGACTACGAGAAGGTGCTTGAAGAGGTCTATCCCGAGTGGGACAGGCTTGAGAAAGAGTTCACTATCCCTTATTATCCCCACATCAGCATCGGTTGGGACAACAGTCCTCGGACTGGTGAAAGCGCCGTGACAAGAGAGAACACTCCCGAGCGCTTCGAAAAGGCTCTCCGCAAGGCCAAGGCCTGGGTTGACGCCCGTCCGAAACTCCATCCGCTGATCACTATCAACAGTTGGAACGAGTGGACCGAAACCAGTTATCTCGAACCTGACAATGTCTACGGCTATGGCTATCTTGAGGCGGTGAAGAAGGTGTTTGTGGATGAGTAGGAAGCTTGTTTTTCTATTATTTCTGGT
>JAEEGL016735663.1_pt1 | contig 14857 bp, 15 predicted proteins | sample 9134231 | NCBI WGS metagenome assembly JAEEGL01 (sample SAMN16246548, study PRJNA631951) | gut metagenome | biome: gut microbiome; feature: rumen; material: fiber-attached | host: Bos | place: Iran: Karaj | collected 2018-10 | reverse complement strand
GAACCCGGTCTCAAGGCAGGTCCACACATAACTTAAGTCATGATTGCCGTAGCACCAGAGTGTATCCGGGTGATCTTTCTGGAACTTGATAGCACGGTCAAAAGTTTTCTCGTAAAGATCGAGTTCCATCTCTTTTTTCCAGTCGTCTGCAATGTCCATGAGGCAGACAGCCTTGTCCGCATCACCCTTATCAAGAAGTGCCGAAGCCTTGTCGAAAATGTAAGGCTTAAGGTGTACGTCAGGGACTACCAACACTTCCATTTCAAAAACTCCATAATTAATCTTGATATGTGTTAGAATATAGTAGCATATTTTATTACGGTAAAGGAGCCATCCTATGAGAATTGCAGTTACATATGAGAACGGCAACGTTTTCCAGGACTTTGATACGACACAGCAGTTCAAGCTCTACCTTGTAGAAGACGGTGAGATCTTCAACGAGATGGTAGTGGATGCAAGCGGAGATCTTCTGTCCGCGCTTGCAGCTCGTAAGGTGGATACTCTCATCTGCGGAAGTGTATCCGCTGACAAGAAGTCAGCACTCGAGCAGATTGGTATCGTTGTGCACGAAGGTGCAGATGGCTCCGCCGATAATGCAGCAAGAGCTGTATTGGCAGGGGCCATCTGAGATTGAGAAACTTAAGTAAGACTATTTCAAACAGAATTAAGAGAACAGCAGCGATTATCCTGTCTTTATTGATGATCGTTGTTGTTTTGTTTTCTGCATATATAGTCACGGCCAAGGCTGAACACGATTGTGAAGGCGAAGAGTGTGAGGTCTGCGAATGTATCGAGATCTGTATCGGACTTCTTGAAAGATTCGGTGCGGGCGCATCGGCAGCTGCGGCATTATCTGTAGCATCTCTTATACCGCTTCTTGCGGTTACACATAGGGAGATCATCGTATTAAGAAATACTCCCGTTTCCTATAAAGTCAGACTTAATAATTAATACCGTCTTTAACCTTTATGCATAAGAATAAAGATTAAAGAGGTATTATCGTGAAAAAAGTTATATCTGTTATTGTTGCTGCCGCAATGGCAGTAGGTTTAATGACGTCTTGTGCTGCCGATGAGAAAGTTGATGACGACAGCATCAGTATCGTTACTACTATATTCCCCGAATACGACTGGGTAGTTAATGTGTTGGGAGAGAATCCCGCTGACGCTGAAGTTACAATGCTTCTTGACAGCGGCGTGGATCTTCACAGCTTCCAGCCTACTGCAGAAGACATCATGAAAATTGCTACATGTGATCTGTTTATCTATGTCGGAGGCGAGTCCGACGAGTGGGTTGAGGACGCTTTGGCTGAAGCTGTTAATGAGGACATGATCGTAATCAATCTTCTCGATGTATTAGGAGATGAAGTTAAGGTAGAAGAAGTAGTGGAAGGCATGGAAGCTGAAGAGGAAGAAGAGGCAGAATGCGAAGAAGAGGTTGAATACGATGAACACGTATGGCTTTCTCTTAACAACGCCGCCACTCTTGTTGAGAGCATCGAAGAGGCGATAGCAACGATCGATGCGGACAATGCCGATCTTTACAGACAGAATGCGGATGCTTACATTGCCGAACTTAACGCTCTTGATGCAGAGTATCAGCAGGTAGTATCAGATGCCGCATTTGATACGCTTCTGTTCGGCGACCGTTTCCCTTTCAGATATTTAACTGATGATTACGGACTTAATTACTACGCCGCTTTCGTAGGTTGTTCTGCCGAGACGGAAGCAAGCTTCGAGACTATAGCTTTCCTGGCATCCAAGGTGGATGAATTAGGTCTTACTTCCATTATGACTATTGAAGGCGCTGACCACAGCATCGCAGTCGCAATCAGTGAGAATACATCCGCTCATAATCAGGAGATACTTACTCTGGATTCCATGCAGTCAACTACGGCCGACGATGTGGCTAATGGTGCGTCTTATCTTTCCATCATGAGAAACAATCTTGATGTATTAAGCTCCGCTTTAAACTAGGAGGCACACATGGCTTTAATCACCGTTAAGGAACTGTCACTCGGATATGATTCCGACGTGATAGTTGAAGGCTTGAACTTTAAGGTAAATGAAGGCGACTACCTTTGCATCATAGGAGAGAACGGCTCCGGCAAGTCGACGCTCATGAAAACTTTGCTTCGCCTTAAAGAGCCTTTGTCAGGCACGATAACATATGGTGACGGGCTTAAGGCCAACGAGACAGGATATCTGCCGCAGCAGACTGTAGTGCAGAAAGATTTCCCGGCATCCGTGAGAGAGATAGTTCTCTCCGGGTGTCTGGGACACTGCGGCTTAAGGCCCTTCTACAGCAAGGCGGATAAGGATCTCGCCGATAAGAACATCGAACGCATGGGGATAACGTCTTTGTCGAAGCGATGTTACCGTGAGCTCTCGGGTGGGCAGCAGCAGCGCGTTTTGCTTGCGCGTGCTTTATGCGCTACTCGAAAAGTTTTGCTCCTTGATGAACCGGTTGCAGGGCTTGACCCCATAGTAACGGCACAGATGTATGAGCTTATAAAGACACTTAATGATGACGGCTTAACCATCATCATGGTATCTCACGACATAGAAGCCGCATTAGCTTATTCAAGTCACATTCTTCACATAGGAGAGAGCATTTTCTACGGCACTAAAGATGAGTACCAAAACAGTAATGTCGGAAGGCATTTCTCGGCGTTGAGGAAAGGGGGAGAACCATAATGATCGACAAGCTTATTATGTACTTTCAGTTTCCCTTTGTAAGGTACGCACTTATAGTCGGAGTGCTCATAGCATTATGTTCATCCCTTCTTGGCGTCACATTAGTCCTTAAACGCTTTTCCTTCATAGGAGACGGACTTTCTCATGTGGCGTTCGGCGCGATGGCTGTAGCCACCGTTTTGGACCTTTCAGACAATATGTATCTCGTACTGCCCGTAACTATATTAAGTGCAGTGCTGCTTCTTCGTACAGGTCAGAATACCAAGATAAAGGGTGACGCCGCTATCGCCATGATATCTGTCGGAGCACTCGCATTCGGATATCTGATCATGAACATCTTTTCGACGTCGTCAAATCTTACGGGAGACGTGTGCAGTACGCTGTTCGGATCCATGTCGATACTTACGCTTACCAAGACCGAGGTGTGGCTTTGTGTAGCATTGTCCGTAATTGTCGTAATCGTGTTCGTGCTGTTCTATAACAAGATTTTCGCTGTTACTTTCGATGAGGATTTCTCGATATCTTCCGGCGTTAATGCGAACGCATATAACCTTCTTATAGCCATAGTGATCGCCGTCATTATTGTTCTTGCCATGAACCTGGTAGGTTCGCTTCTTATATCGGCTCTTATTATCTTTCCTGCATTATCTGCCATGAGATTATTTAAAAGCTTCAGAAGCGTCACCATATTCTCTGCCTGCGTTTCCGTTTTGTGCGCATCGTCGGGCATCATAATATCGATACTTGCAGGCACCCCGGTAGGCTCTACGATAGTAGCCGTGGATGTCGCCTTGTTTATCATCTGCTATATAGCGGGACTTGTCATAGGAGGCACGCATACATGAAACTCGTAAAGCCTTTGTCAGTCATACTGTCTGCCGCTGCACTTATGTCGTTTACGGCATGCTCGGATAACAATACAGGATACCAGTATATGTATGATCAGAACTCGGGACAAAACTATATAGTTGTTCCTCCTGCTACAGAGTCAAGGCAGACTAATGCTGCTCCTTTGGCGCAGGAAGGTGAGATTTATCTTAATGGTACAGACGGTGTCGATATTGATCTCACTGTCATGTCCTCCACGATGGTCTATACCTATGTTTACCTCATGGTGTCGACTCCTGATGACTATGTTGGTTATGTGGTGAAGATGGATGGAATGTTCGCATCTTACTATGATGAGGATACCGGTAACTATTATGTAGCCTGCGTAGTTCAGGATGCCACGGCATGCTGCGCACAGGGCATCGAGTTTGAACTTGTTGACCGCGATAATTATACTTATCCTGATGACTATCCTTCGGAAGGCGAGTATATCTGCGTTCAGGGTGTGTTCGATTCCTACGAGGAGAACGGAAATACTTATTACACATTAAGGGAAGCGGAGTTTGTCGATGCTGGTTGATGAGATAAGAAAAAAGCTCTATGAAGAGCAGGATCTTAAGTACAGAGAACTTCAGGCAAGAACGATACCCGGAGTAGGGATCGACAACATTATCGGTGTGAGGACGCCGATCTTAAGAAAGTATGCTAAGGAGCTGAAATCAAGAGAAGACATAGGAAGCTTTCTTGATGACTTGCCGCATAAGTATTTCGATGAGGATCAGCTTCATGCCTTCATCTTAAGCGAGATGAAAGACTACGATAAGTGCCTTGCTGAAGTGAAGAGGTTCATCCCTTACGTTAATAACTGGGCTACCTGTGACCAGATGTCGCCCAAGGTTTTTAAGAAGCACAAAGAGGAACTTCTGGAGACGATAAAAGAGTGGATAAGTTCCGATGAGGTATACACGATCAGATTCGGCGTAGGCATGCTTATGGAGCACTTTCTCGACGAAGACTTTAAGCCCAAGTACTTAACGATGGTGTCCAAGTTAAGATCGGACGAGTACTACGTTAACATGATGATCGCATGGTATTTTGCCACGGCTCTTGCCAAGCAGTACGATGCGGCGATTCCCTTTATAGAGAAGAAACGCCTTGCTGTGTGGACACACAACAAGGCGATACAAAAATCTATTGAAAGCTACCGCATTACGGCGGAGCAGAAGGATTACTTAAGAAGTCTCAAAATCAAAGGCTGAGGCTTACCGTATTCGTTACTTCTGCATTTCCGTCAAGATCAACGTAAACGAATGTAAGATTCCAACCGTCGGCCCATGTAAGCACGCAGTAATTTGTTCCTGATACAAGCTGTGTTGCAAGAACTGCTGTTGCATTAGGAACAACGGCAGAGATTTCATCCGGAACATCGAGGCTTTCAGTGTCAGTCCAGCTTCCGAGTACAGCATCTCTGGAACTTTCTGCAAGAACTGCAGAATTACCTGTTGAAGATGAACCGTAATCGATTGTCTGAATGCTCTCGATGGTAACGCTGTCGCCTACATCCTGCATGGTTACGATAGCCCAGTAGGGAACTGGATCGGGTACTACCATGGTAGCACGGCAAAGGAAACTGCTTCCCAAGGGATTGCTCTCAGGTGTTCCCAAGTAGATCAAGGCTTCGTAGCCTACGCCCGTTAATCCTTCCATGCCCGCATCGAAAAGATTATGCATGTCATCCGTGAACTCGGGTGCTTCGCTTGTTGCACCACGGTCGGGAACGACCTGCTCTGTCTCTGTCTCGACAGAAGTCTCGTCTGACACATCCTGACTGCAAGCCGTGATCAAAGATGTGCATAATGCTGTGGCAAGGATAATTGATAATATCTTCTTCATTTCAAACCTCCCATAAAGTTATTGATATACTACCTTGTTTCTTCCTGTTTCTTTAGCAGTATACAGACGGCCGTCTGCAATACTTACATTATCTTCGATGGATTTACCCTTCTCGAATTCGTGTACACCGAAGCTCATGGTCTTCTTTATAAATATTCCGTCAGCAGGGAACTCGGATGCTTCGATAGTGGCACGGAGTTTCTCTGCCTTTGCGGCTGCCTGCTCAAGATTCGTATCGGGCATCAGGATGATGAACTCCTCGCCGCCCCAACGGTATGCATTCTCGCCTTCCTCGCATGACTCCATAAGAAGCTTGGCTGCAAACTCGAGAACCTGGTCGCCTGCGTTGTGACCGTATGTATCGTTAACGAGCTTAAACTTATCGATATCGCAGATGAACATACTTAACGGCTTATCGCAGTCGTCCTCAAGATACTTCATGTACTTCTTGCTGAAGTCATGGTAGAAACCGATACGGTTCTTAAGCTTTGTAAGACGGTCATGATGAGCGTCGTCGAGGAATGTATCGGACTCAAGTGCCAGACCACAGATCAAAGCGGGGAGGGAGAGTTTACGTGTATCTTCCTCGATATCAAATCCCTTATCATCAAACTTATTGATGAGCTGGAAAGCTCCGATGAACTCACCGTTTACATCAGCTACGGGAAGTACCATGACGGACTTTGTGACATAGCCTGTCTTCTTATCTACAGAAGAGTTGAAGTCGGGATCGTTGTAAGGATCATTCGTAACAACAACTGACTTATTCGTGATAGCCTTTCCTACAAGTCCGGTGTTGTCGGGTATGGTGATTCTGTCTACGCCGGTAGCCGCTGTAGTCCACAGTTCGTGACGTCTCTTATCCCACTTCCAGAAACTTGCTCTGTCGGCACCTACGATGGTCTTACCGAGTTCTGTAAGGTAACCGAAGATAAGATTGTGATCATTATCCTTGTTGGTGCATGTGTTCTTGTAGAGCTTATCCGTGATGTCATAGATCATCTCGGGAGTTACTGAAGGAGCTCCTTTGTAAAGTGGTGCGAGCTCGGCTCCTGTGCCTTCTGTCTTGCTCAAGATGTCTTTCTCGTTGTCCAGATGCATAAGATAAACTTTTACTCCTTTAGATATTGTGGATTTGATAAATGGCAGCATATCATCGAGGTGCATGTGTACTTCGCTTCTATATGTTGAGATTTCCATGTATAAAGTTGTACCTTCGGTGATGTAGGGAAGAAACGGATCGATGATTCTGCTGTCCCCCGTGTAAACGATATTGTTCCCATCAATCTCAAGGTTATATCCAAAACACTTGCCGTCCAATTGGTCTGCGTGCTTGGTTGGTATGACGGCCTTAACGAAAGGTGCATTATACCCGGATGTCGTGGTTATGGTGTACCACCCGTCTTCGCATCCGTCGAGTTCCTTAAGAAGATACTTAAGGTCGGTCATTACTCTGTCTGAAGGTGCAACTACAGTAACGGGAACTTTAGTTACAAACCAGCAAAAGTCGATTAACATCGCGATTCCGTTGACGTGATCTGAGTGAGTGTGGGTAATCAGAATATCAATCCCGCTTATTTTGCTAAGATCCATCTTCTTTACGATGTTGAACGAAGACATTGGACAGTCCAACAGGATTATCTTGGTGCCGTGCATAAAGAATGCACTGTTGTTTGCATCAGAGAAAGCAGAGCCTCTTCCAAGAAACTTCAACATTTAATTTCCCTCCAGACTTTCAAGTATCAATACTTCAAAACCGTCAGCTTTACCTTTAAGTTTTACCGTGCTTCCTAAGGACTTAGTCTTAGCCTTGTCGCCGAGCTTGTCTGCCACGATACGGCTGATGTAGACCGTGCTTCCGGGAGCATTAGCCTCAAGTCTTGCGGAAGTGTTTACTGTGTCTCCGATTGCCGTGTAATCCATACGGCGCTCGGATCCGATATTACCTACAACGGCGGGACCGTAATGGACACCGACGCCGACCTTGAACTCTTCTCCGATCTCTTCCTTAAGCTTTGCTGAGATTTCCTCGCATCCTTTTACGATATCAAGAGCAGCACAGCATGCGAGGTAAACGGAATTCTTCTCAGGGAAGGGAGCGCCCCAGAATGCCATCGTGGCATCACCTACGAACTTGTCGAGTGTGCCGTTATGCTTCTCTATGCAGGAGGAGGTCATGGTAAGGATTTTGTTAAGGATGTAGACGACCTTCTCAGGAGCAAGTCTTTCTGACATTGTGGTGAAGCCTCTTACGTCAACGAAAAGCACTGCAATGTCGCAAAGCTTGCCGCCTAATGAGAGACTGTCGGTACCTTCCTTCAGGATCTCCTTTACTACCGAGGGTGCGACGTATCGCTCGAAGGTGTTGTATACCTTCTGCCTTGCTGCCGCGGTTCTTACGTAGTGAATGAGCACCGCTACAATATAAAGTACGAAGAAACTTACCGGCATCCACAAAGGGTGCATGACCTGTCCCATCTGATAGATGAGGTAAGAAACAAGAAGTGAAAGCGCAGTGAGGAGCGCGAAGATCGCACCGCCTTTGCCTACACGGCTTTCAAGGAAGATAAGCATTGCTGCAGCAGACAATACGAACAGCTCGATAAGCTGGGGCAGGTTGTCTGTCTCAGCCTTGAATTCATGGTCGATGTAACTTTGGATAACGTTTGCCTGGAACTCGACACCGTACATCTGCGATGCTCTGTCGATAGGTGTGAAATATGCGTCCTGTAAAGCAGAGGCATAAGGTCCGATAAGAACGACTTTGCCTGCATAGTAATCGGCAGGAACATCGCCGTTTATAAGATCAGCGATGTTGAGTCCGTCGTAGTATCCGCGGGGAATAGAGGAGAAGGGGACATAGAAATGTCCTCTGGAGTTCGTGGGAGGATAGTCGATCTGCTGACCTATGGACTCGAGGTAGATCTTTGCCGTCATGGTAGCCATTGAGTAGACTCTCTCGGGCTGTCCGTCTTCACCTGTCGGCTCAACATAAAGAAGAGCATGGCGCATGATGCCGTCAGTATCCTCCATGGCATTGATGTGGCCCTGGGTAGTGACATCTCTTAATGCGTCATACGGTTCTTCGTATCCGATGATGGAATAATAATCTGTAACTGTACCTTCTTCAGTGAAGGTAGTCGTTATTCCGAACTGGGCAACGGTAGCAGTGACTACATTGCCTAATTCAGCCGCGGCAGCTGCAAGTCTTGCATCAGCCTCGGGGTTGGATGATTCGCTTGAATATAAAGTATCGATAGCGACTACTGCCGGACGCTTGTCGGGATCGGATGCAAGTGCCTCAAGAGCTGATGCCATTACATTACGGTCCCAGGTGTTATAAGGTCCGAGTTCTCCGAGAGCATCCTCGTCGATACCGATAATAACAATATCGCCGGAGGTTACTTTCTCGTGCTGAAACAGCATATCCTGAACCCACCTGTCGGGCTTATGGAGAATGCCGCTGCCGCATATAGCGGTAACAAGCGTGGCACCGACAAGTGAGTAGATTATGTGTTTCTTAAGATCAGGCTTCATCTGTTAGTTGCCGTTTACGGGCTCTCCTGTTTAAGGATCAACGGGATCAGGGTCAACCGGAGAAGGCTCCGGATCAACCGGAGAAGGTTCCGGGTCAACCGGAGAAGGCTCCGGGTCAGTAGGAGAAGGCTCCGGATCAGTAGGAGAAGGCTCCGGATCAGTAGGAGAAGGCTCAGGGGTAGTCGGTGAAGGCTCCGGCCTCGTTGTAGGTGTAGGTGCATTAGTAGGTGTAGCGGAAGGAGCATTGGTAGGCGCCTGTGTAGGTGTAGCTGTAGGATCGTTAGATCCGCCGCCGTTTCCGCCACCGTTTCCGCCACCGTTAGGTGCATTTGTAGGTGTAGGAGTAGGTGTTGATGTTGATGTAGGTCTCGGCGTTGCTGTAGCCGTAGCTGCAGGAGCTTCAGTTACAGTAGGTGTTGCCGTCGGATTATTGCCGCCCTCTGCAGGAGCCGTAGTAGGAGTAGGACTTGCCGTAGTCTCGGCTGTCGTCTCTTCTGCTTCTGTAGGAGTAGGTGTATTGGTTACTTCGTTAGTCTCTTCTGTCTCGCCGGATTCATCCGTTACTTCAACGTTGTAACCGCCGAGCTCAAGGATAAGATCTTCGCTCCAGCCTGTAGCAGAACATACTGTAAGTCTCAATGTCTGGCTCTCACCGAGACGGTCGAGGATGAACTGGTTGATATCTTCTTCAGTAAGTTCAGTAAGAACGAAGTCAACACTTCCTACGGCTCTACTGTTATTAAGATAAACTCTGACCTGCTGGCCGGGTCCTACGTCAAGCTGCTTTGTCTCGCCTGTTGTAGGGTTAAGTCCTGTCAAATGAACGTGACCTGATGTGAGGATAAGTGTAGCGATACCGTCTGAGTCAACGCATACATAACCGGAAGTTCCTCTGATTCCGACTGTCATTGTTGTTGTTCTGATATCGAATGTCTCATCATCTTCGAGGGGCTGATTAACATCGAAGAACAGACCTCCTGATGTGAGATTAAGCTCAATGTTATTGTGATCCTTTGTGAATTCAGCACGGCTGTTCTCTTCGAGAGTGATGATCTTATGGTCATCAAGAGCGATGGAAGCAAGGCTTGATGCGCCCGTTCTGATTGCGTCACCGCTTGAGAATCTCATGTTGTCGACAATTGTCTTCTCGTTGCCGCTTGCATCCTGGAGTACTACTGTACCCTCGATTCTTAGAAGTCTCATAGACTTAGCGGATAATCCGCCGTTAAGTACGTTGACGAGTATGATTACTCCGGCAATAACCACAACGGGGATAGCGATTGTGAGAATCTTCCAAAGGGTTGACAGATCAGTCCATTTTCTAATCAAATTCATAACTTGTTCCTACCTAAATTTCTTCATAAAACCAAACCTTAGGGGGATTTCCCGATTAAAAACCCCCACTATCAAATTATAACTCGATTAGATATATAGCGGTAGATATTTATTAAAGAAAAATTATATTTACGCATTATAAAGGGGATCTGTTCGATCCCCCTCGTTTATGCTATTGCCGGACGGCTTTGTTCATTCAGGAACTTAAGTACCAGTTCATTGAATATCTCGTGTTTCTCAATGCTGCATACATGACCGCATTTCTCGATGAAGTAAAGGGATGCTTCGTTCAACTTCTTCTTGGTCTTTTTGACGCTGTTTACGAAGAAGTAGTCTTCGTTTCCGGAGATCAGGAATACCGGCATGTGGTTCTCTTTGATCGTCCTTATGTATTCTTTCAGTTTGAACTGGGACGTAAACAGTGCGGTGAGCCACATTCTGAAAGCTACGGATTTCATCTTGAATGATTCTCTGATGAATATGTCTCTGGACTTCTTATGGTGCTTAAATGGCATCATGATCTTAGCGAACATGGGGTAGAAGACTCTCTTCGGAACGATGTACTTAAGTCCTTCTACAAAAGCCAATAAGGTCTTAACGCCGATATTAAGGTTCATTACGAAGCCGGCTAGAACGATGGATCTTACCTTCTCTTTGTAAGAATGAGCAAACTCCATGGCTACCAAAGTTCCGAGAGACAAGGAGATGATGTGGACTTTATCTATGTTCTCAGCCTCAAGAACTTCGTTGATCTCATGGGCTGATCTTGAAAGGATATGTTTTGCCTTCGTGAATGAAGAACCTCCGTGACCTTCAAGGTCTACGGCGATTACATTGAACTCATTAAGATCCTTGATCTGGTATTTCCAGGTGTTGATGCTTCCGCCTAATCCGTGGATAAGAAGTACCCAATCCTCTGAATTGTTGTTATAAATCTTGTAGTTCATATCTTACCTCCATATACCTTATCCCTATGAGTGGATAATACCTTGTCCCGAAATCACACAAAATGGGAAAATAAGGCAAATATGAGGTGTTACTTTGATAATCAAAGCAATTGTAAATAATTGATTAACAGTTGCCTGATTGTTTTATAATTGTTCTGTGAAACGCAGTGGGAAAGAGGTAATAAGACATGAAAGATAAGAAGGGGATAATCTTAAGATTACTATGGATAACCTTTCTGGTGCTTGCCGTTGTAATGTGCGTTTCCGGAGCTGTAAGCGGCGAAGCAGAATCTGTATTCAGGAAAGCTTCAACCATATGCATGGAGTGTATCGGCCTTGGTTAATAAGCTTCGTAAGGTTGTACAGATATGCTGGGGTGTACTGACTAATTCATACCTCAAGGGATTCCTTGGGTCCTCGATCTATCAGGGTCCGCTTAAGCATTTTTGTGTTCCCGGAATGAACTGCTATTCATGCCCCGGAGCCCTCGGAGCATGTCCCGTAGGAGCTTTACAGGCAGTTCTTAATTCGAGGACACGTAAGTTCCCTCTATATGTAATCGGCTTCCTGATGACGGTCGGATTGTTTCTTGGCCGTTTTGTCTGCGGATGGCTGTGCGTGTTCGGGCTTATTCAGGAATTACTCTATAAGATTCCTGTTCCGAAGCTAAAGATTCCGGAGTGCATTGATAAGCCGCTCAGATATCTTAAGTACATCGTGCTTCTTGTGATGGTAATCGGACTTCCGCTTCTTTACCGTGATTCATATGGCATGGGAAAGCCGTTTTTCTGCGAGTACATCTGTCCTGTCGGGACACTTGAGGGGGGAATTCCTCTGGTGCTCCTTAATGAGAATCTAAGGCCTGCACTTGGCGCTTTGTTTATCTTCAAAGTAATCGTGCTTGCCATATGCATACTCTCATCGATGTTCATCTACAGACCGTTCTGTAAATACCTTTGTCCTCTCGGAGCCTTCTATGCATTGTTCCAGAAGGTAAGTCTTGTAAGGCTTAAGGTCGATGAGAACTCGTGCATTAACTGCGGCGCTTGTGCAAGAAAATGCAAAATGAATGTAGACCCCTGTAAAACTCCGAACAGCTTGGAATGCATAAGATGTGGTGAATGTGTGGACGTCTGTCCCAAGGATGCTCTTTCCTTTAGCCGTCAGCCAAAGAAGTAGTCTTCCGAGTAATCGTAGATTCCGTCATGTTCGGGATCGAAAGTCTCATATAGCAAGTTTATAGCATTATCACTTGGTTCGTGATCGGAGAATCCGACAACAAACGTCTCGTTATTGGCGTTGGTTACCTCAATGCTGCAGTCCCAGAATCCGTTGTTTCCTCGCGTCGAGTTGTTAAATCCTTCTGCATCTTCTGCTAAGCTGTCAGGCAGTACGCCCTCTACATGGCAGTCGAAATAGTCAGAGGTGCTTGAATTACATACAAGAAGACCGGACGATGATCCTGTGATATAAGCATCTTCAAGATTGACTCCGATTACCGTTGCAGAGTAGATGTCTCCCAGGAAAGCGTTGCTTGTGCTGTTGTTATCGATCGTAAGTCCTCTTATCGTGTGACCGTTTCCGCAGAATATTCCGTTGAAACAGCGGTCTTCTTCATAATTATTGATGCCCATAGTAGCCCAGTTGTAGCCTGTAAGATCTATGTCGGCAGTGAGGTCTACCCATACGCAGTAAGAATCTCCGTATTCTCTGGGATAAGTGTTGACGAAGTAGGTAAGGGAAGCAAGATCTTCAACACTGTCTACGACAAATACTCCGTTGTAGCTTTCTTCGATATAGTCCATGTCGACAAGGTCGATAATGTCTCCCGGTTGTCCCATGATCGCCCATGAAGTTTCTGACGGATCAGTATCGAAGTAGTTATCAGGCGTAAGCTCGGTGTAGGTTAAAGCCGAACCGAAGAAGTAGATTCCGCTTCTGTCGATAATGGCCATAGCCAGGTCTCCGCTATACGTTGTTTCCACTTCCTCGGGATCATCCCAAATTGACGATTCCAAGTAGTAGATGGATGCATTATCGGGCACTTCATCGCACTCGAACACTATCTGTACAGGATAATCTCTTCTCATCGTCACGTAGTAGTAGTTCGAGACAGGGGAGAGCAGATCGTATGAATTCTGATTCCAATATTCATTGTCTGCATATTCCACGACGGAAACGATAGCGTCCGGCCAAACATTATCGAATGATTCGTAAGATATGTAACCTTCTTCGAATTGAAGCTGATGGACCGATATCGTTCCCGGATCTTCGTTAATAATATCGTCGCGCATTAACATAGTACTTGCAAAAGGAGATCTCATATCGATGTAGTAATCGGTATCGTCGGAAGAAGAGTTGGAATACTGTTCCATGATCTCGGTGTTAACGAATACTCCGGGCTGAGTTGGAACTCCCATATATTCTCCGTTGTCAGTGCAGATGATGGAAGTGTAAGAAGCAGCTTCATAATAAGGAACGTCTTCATTAACTGCGGTGTTTCCCGAAGTAAAGTCAAGAAGTGTAAGTTCGTCAGTACTTTTGTCGTAGTGCAGCCAGTTGACTGTAAGATCTGTATTCTCTTCCACGAATCCGATCTGTCCGTTCATACAGAACATGATATTGCCGTTCATCTGCCAGATAACTAGCATTTCATTCTCATATTCTTCAATTGTAACCGTACCGCCGTTGTAATCGATCTGCAAATCCTGAGTTGTTCCCAATCCGACGAGACTCATGGTTGTCAGGTCATCGTTGAACTCCATGTTGTATGTCGAATTGGCAACATAAAATGACTGACCTTCAATACGTTCTCTCAAGGCCTGATCAAGTTCCTGTCCTTCGGCAGAATCCAGTCTGTAAGCTTCTGATCCCAAAGTGTGAAGACATCCGTCTTCAAAGTGGGCATCGACAGTCAATGTTCCGCCTGTCGGGACACCGTAATCTTCACAATACATATATTGCTCGGAAGCAGTTGTGGACAAGACCACGTCGAAATCGTTAATGGAGATTATGTGGTAAGGAGTGCCGTAACAGTCGTAGAACATATCGTTCTGTGTATCAAACTGACATAAGAATCCGGTATCCGTTAACCATATACCGTCAATGCTTTCTTCAGTGATCGGATCGATGCCGGCAGGAACTGTTTCTTCAGTCTCAATAGTCTCTTCTTCATCGTCGTTATGACGGTCTCGTCTTGAAGTTATTCTTGTGCATGAAGTCAGCAATAAAACCGTAGCCAATGTAAGGCAAATCAACTTTGAATGTTTCATATCTTATCCCTTCCCGTCTAATGGTTCGATTATATAACGAATCTTTTATTTATGTGGAAGACTTTTAGAAATTACTGTAAGATTAGACCGACTAATTACTGGGAGCTTAACATGGCCGATACGATTAAATGTCCGCATTGTGCCGCCAATCTGACCTTCCAACCCGGAAGCCAGAAATTGCAGTGTCCTTACTGTGGCGGAATATTCGGATTAGATGAGATAAAGAACGAAGTAGAAGAGCTTGCGGCTCAAAGTCCCAAGCAGGTCGAGACGACCCCCGAACAGCAGGTTTCAACAGATCCTGAGAATACGATTGCAATGGAGCACCTTGAGGCTATCGAAGGTCAGG
>JAEEGL014977042.1_pt1 | contig 14857 bp, 12 predicted proteins | sample 9134231 | NCBI WGS metagenome assembly JAEEGL01 (sample SAMN16246548, study PRJNA631951) | gut metagenome | biome: gut microbiome; feature: rumen; material: fiber-attached | host: Bos | place: Iran: Karaj | collected 2018-10 | reverse complement strand
TGCTGCGCCTTGAAGTTCTCCATCTCCTGTGCCCAGGAAGTATCATTTGCGTTGGGATCATCCGCCTTTGCGTAAAGATTGATCTTCACGTTGGGATAGGTCTCGTTGAATTTCTTTGCCATGGCGTAGACGCTGGCCACGTTCTGCGCGGTGATATCCTCGGGATTCAGGGTCTGATGTCCCAGATCCTCATAGTACTGGCTGTCGCCGGACCACACCATGATGGAGATGTCTCCTTCGATATTCTTGTCCACTGCGATGAAGGCTCTCTCCTCCGAGTCGACACTGGCCGCCGCCAGGTCCGTGGTCTCGGTGGCCGCCGCGGTATCCGTGCTCTGCGTCTCCGTCTTCGCCGTCTCGGCAGTCTGCGCGGTATTATTTGCGCCGGATGCCTCGGGGGTGCTGCTGCCGCAGCCGGCCAGTGTGGAAACGGTCATGGCTGTGGTCAAAAGTAGTGCTGCAAGTTTTTTGCTTTTCATTCCTTTCCTCCCATATACATTTTCAAAACAAAGCAGGTCTCTGACTTCGTTTTTCGTACTCATCATAACGAAGATTGGTCCCCCTCTTCAGTGTCCGTTTTTTTAGTTTGGTGTCCGATTTTTTTTTGTTAAAACTTTAACCTGACAGGCCCCGATTTCCGACACGCAAAAAAACCTGCGGCCGGCACAAAACCGGTCACAGGTTTTCGCTTAGAGTCACCAGATGCGGGATGCTAGATCAGCTGCCACTTCACGCCTTCTCTGGTATCCTTGATCTCCACGCCTTTTTCCAGAAGCTCCGCCCGGATGGCGTCCGCCGTGGCAAAGTCCTTGTTCTTCTTCGCATTGGCCCGTCTCTCGATGGCATCCAGGATGTAGCTTTCCAGCTCGGGATCCACCGAAGCGCCTTCCGAGAGGCTCTTTGCATGCCCCTCCAGATCCAGGGACAGGACCCGGTCAAAGCTGCGGATCAGGGCTAGCTTCGTGGCACCGTTTGTCTCCGCCTTCAGCACATCGTAGAGGACCGTGATAGCCATGGAGGTATTGAGATCGCCGCAGACCGCGTCCGCAAACCTCCCCTCGAAGTCCTTTTTCACGGCCTCGTCCACGGGTCCGTCTTCCTTCAGCTCCGCCACCTTTTTCACCAGCTTCCCATAGGCAACCACCGCCTGATCCAGGGCTTCGTAAGAAAACTCCAGGGGCTTTCTGTAATGGGACTGCAGGCAGAAGAACCGGTAGACCAGGGGGTCATATCCCTTTTCCTTCAGGACGGAGACCGTGAGCACCGCCCCCTTGGATTTGCTCATTTTTCCGGACTTATCGTTCAGGTGATTGGAGTGGAACCAGTATTTGCACCACTCATGCCCCAGATAGCTCTCCGACTGTGCGATCTCATTGGTGTGATGGGGGAAGATATTGTCCACGCCGCCGCAGTGGATATCGATATACTCTCCCAGATGCTTCATGGAGATGCAGGAGCACTCGATGTGCCATCCGGGATATCCGACGCCCCAGGGGCTGTCCCATTTCAGCGCCTGATCCTCAAATTTGGATTTGGTGAACCACAGGACGAAGTCGGTCTTGTTCCGCTTGTTGGGATCCTCCTCCACATCGTCCCGTACTCCCACCTGCAGGGCTTCCTTTTCCACTTCCGAGGAAAAGACGTAATAATCCTTCAGCTTGCTGGTGTCGAAATACACATTCCCCCCCGCCACATAGGCGAAGTCCTTTTTCAGGAGGGTATCCACCATATGGATGAACTCCGGAATGCAGTTGGTGGCAGGCTCGATGATATCGGGGCGCTTGTTGCCCACGGCATCAAAGTCCGCAAAGAAGGCATCCGTGTAGTACTTTGCGATTTCCATCACGGTCTTGTGCTCTCTCTTTGCGCCTTCCACCATCTTGTCCTCACCGGTGTCGGCATCCGAGGACAGATGTCCCACGTCCGTGATGTTCATCACCCGCTTCACATCATATCCCGCAAAGCCCAGGGCTTTGATCAGCACATCCTGCATGATGTAGGTCCGGATGTTGCCGATGTGGGCGTAGTGGTATACGGTGGGGCCGCAGGTATACATGGAGACCCTGCCTTCCTCCCTGGGGACGAATTCCTCCACCCTTCTGGCCAGCGTATTATAAAACGTAAATTTGTGTGCCATCTGTATTTCTCCCGATTCCTGACCCGCCTTTTCAGACGGAAAGTTAATAACTTTATGATACTACCACAGATGGCCGAATTTCTCAATTCCGGGTTTGTAAAGTATCCTAACTGGCCAGGTCCTTCCTCGTGTATGTATAAAAGGTGCATGCCACCGCCAGAAGGGTCACGCACACCGCCACCGGGATGCTGTACTTCGGCGCTTCCATCTTTGCAAAAATCTCGGAGGCATTCGCCACGGAAAAGGGCCCCAGGAACAGCCAGTCCTTCATGGAGGGGAGCACCCTCCCCATGATGTCATAGACATAGATGATCAGGGAAATGCCAAGGGCCAGACCCATCCTGGTCTTGGCAAAAGCGCCGGAGACTAGAAAGGAGATGGAGGCGATCTCGGCGTTCATGAGAAGCATCCCCAGGAGAAACCGCGCCATCTCCTCTCCCGGGATCTCCTCTCCCAGACAGACAAATCCCAGCACATAAAACGCCCCGCAGACCAGGGTAAAGAGGATCAGCCCCATCAGAATGGCGATCCCCTTGGCCGCCACCGCCTTCCACCGCGCCACCGGCAGGGAATAGAGAAACTCTCCGGTGTGTCCGTCCTCTTCCTTGGAGAGCATGGCGGAGGCAAAAAAGGCGGCAAACATGGCGCTCCCCAGCCCATGGACGGTGCCCACCTCCGTGGCGAAGAACCCGGCGATGGTGGCGATGCTAAGGGTGCTCATGCCGAAGGCATCGGAGAAGGCTCCCATCTGAGAGAAGGAATCCGCCATCTCCATCACCTCTCCCTCCATGCTGGTATACATGAGGATACAGATAAACCCAAGGCCTCCCACCGTCAGGGTCCAGATGAGGATGCTCTTTAGATTCAGTTTCAGCTCCTGTTTGAAGATGGCACTCATACGCCCTCCTTTCCGCTCTCATAAAAATGCAGGAAGATGTCCTCCAGAGAAGGGTCTTCGATGGTGAGATTTTCCAGGCGCTTTCCCGACAGCTCCCGGATGAGGTCGTTCACATCCCCGCTGTACAGGTAGCTCTCCGTCCGTCCATCCACCGTCAGGTTCACGCATTTGGCCGTGGTGTGGATCAGGTTTTCCACCGTATCCGTCCGGATAAGCTGTCCTTCCTTCATGATGGCCGCCCGGTCACAGTACTTTCTCACCTCCGGCAGGATGTGGGTGGACAGAAGACAGGTGGCGCCTTCCTTTACATATTCTCTGATGAGTTCAAAAAAGGTATTCTGTACCAGAGGATCCAGGCCCCCGGTGGGCTCGTCGAAGATAAAAAGCTCCGGCCGGTGCTGCATGGCGCAGACGATGGAGACCTTCTTTCGGTTTCCCAGGGACAGCTCCCGGATCTTCTTTTCCGTATCCACCCGGAGCCTGTCACAGAGCTTCTCCGCCTCCGCAGCACAGTCCTTTCCCCGGACCTGCGCCGCATACCGGATGACCTCCGATACCTTCATGGACGGGTAAAAGAGGGCTTCCGAGGGCATATAGCCCACCCGCTCCAGGATCCTTTCATGTTCCTTTCCCGCATCCATCCCCAGTACCCGGATCTCTCCGGCCTGGTAACGGAGAAACCCCAGCATGGACCGGATGGTGGTGGATTTCCCGGCACCGTTTGGCCCCAGGAATCCGAAGATTTCCCCCTTTTTCACCTCGAAGGAGACATCCGAGACACCCCGCTTTTTTCCGTAGGTCTTGGTCAGGTTCCGGATTCGGATCACTTCTTCCATGGCTTTTCCTTTCCTGCCTGTGCAGCGCATTCTCTGTGGTTTTCTGTTTCCTGTATGCTCATCATAAGGCACAAAAAAAGCGGGAACAATGGCTGTTCCCGCAAGCTGCACCTTTTATCCCCTATCCTGCACTTTCCCGTGCTCCGTCTTAAAGACGGCCAGTTCCTCGTTTAACTGTTTATCATCGATCCGCCTCTTGGTGCGGTAGATGAGAATGACGCACAGATAGGCCACCACCAGGTAGACCATGAGTCCCAGGGTCACCGGGACTCTTTTATCAAACCACCCCAGAAAATAAGACAGCGTCCCATAGAGGAGGGTACACACCGCCACCCCCGTGATCTCCCGTCCCCCGATCCGGTCCGCCTCGTCGAAGTTCCAGAGCACATAGACCTGCAGATAGCCGATGAGATAGCAGGCCAGGATCATCTCCGCCATGTGCAGGATCCCCGCCTGTGCGGACCCGGTGGCCAGGCGGTAGACACAGTAGAAAAACAGGATGGCAAAAAAGTACAGGCAGGCCTTGAACTCGATGCCGATCTCCTTTGTGAGATACCGTTCCCAAAGCGATACTTTGTTCTGCTCTTTCACGTTCTTCCTCCCTTCAGAAGCTTTCGAAACTCCGACGCATAGGTCCTGGAGATCAGGATGTGCTCTCCCCCCTCCAGGGTGGCGTCGATGCGGTTCGAGGAGAGGCTGTGCAGCTTTTCCACCTTTTCGATGTTGAGGATCATGGACTTGCTGCAGCGGAAGAACCGCTCATCCCCCAGCCTCTCCAGGATCCCCACCAGAGTCCCCTCCAGCCGCAGCACTTCCTCCCTGGTATAGGCGAAAAGCTTATCGTCCACGGACTCGATATAGAGGATCTCCCCCGGGGCAAAAAACACCGTTTCCCCGTCTTTTTTGCCGTAGAGCCTGTCGCCGGTACCGGGCCGGCGCAGGATCTCCAGGATCTCCCGGACGATGCCCGTCTCCTCTTTGTACCGAAGGCAGATCTCCTCCTCCCCCGATTCGATTTTTTCGATGTCGATCTTCAATCCTCAGTCTCCGGATCCTCCCCGGTTTCGTCCGTTCCCAGACCGTTCCAGAGAAGTTCATTGTATCTTGCGTTGTATTCCTCGCAGGCCTTCTTCTGCCGCCAGGCTTCGATGTCGCTGCAGATGGCCAGCATCTCATCCACCACCAGCTCTGCCTTGTTCGGCCGCACATAGGACAGATAGGCGATCATCCGCTCCATGGCCTTCGGGCTCCCCAGCTGCCTGGCTACGCTGACCCCCAGCTCCTTCGGAAACCCCAAAGCCTCCACCGCCCGCACCAGCTCTGCGGCTGTCCGGTTCCATTCCTCTCTTGAATTCATCGTTTCCCTTCCTCACCCGGGAGGCTCCCCCCGGCGCATTTCAAAGCGGTCCGGCGGATCAGGGCATCTCACACTCGAAGACGCCCTCCCTGACGGCATGTACCTCCAGCCGTTTCCCGTCCGCTGTCAGCGCCTTCGCCTCCTCGTTCCAGACAAACTCCGTCAGCGTATAGGCTCCCGTCTCATATCCGTATCCGTCCCCGGCATCGTCGTAGAACAGAAACCTTCCGTCCGCGCCGCCAAAGATCAGGAGCCGCACCGCACCGGTCTGTTCCTCCGCGGACAGGGCGCTCTCCCGCATGGGCAGGATGGTCCCCGCTTTGGCATACACCGGGATGCTCTCTAAGGGGGCCTGGGCCCGGATCACCTGTCCTCCCGCATAGCGCTCTCTGGTCCGCAGATCATACCAGTCGCACCCTCCCGGGAGATAGACCTGCCGCCCGTCGTGGACATAGCTTTCGCTCCCGTCCGGCGCAGCCTCATATCTTCCGGGGGTGGTCACGGGACACACCATCACCCCGTCCCCCAACAGGTACTGATCCCCGATCTGCCAGGTCTCCCGGTCCTGCGGGAATCCGAAGGCCAGGGGCTTCATGATGAGGCCGTCCCGGAGCCAGGCACATCCCGCCAGAGAGTAGAAATAGGGCATCAGCTCATAACGCTTTCTGTTGGCCGCCTTCAGGGCTTCGTAAAAGGGTGCCTTTGGATGATCAAAGGTCCAGAGCTCCCGGCGCACATCCGTCCCGTGTCCCCGAAACACCGGCAGAAACGCTCCCCATTCATACCATCTGGTGAAGAGCTCGCAGTAGGCGGGATCCTCCGCCCCCTGTTCATACGCCCCGTCCCAGTACCAGGGCTGTCCGTTTTTCACAAAGAAGGCACCGATGTCCACGGTCCAGTAGGGCATCCCGCTGGCGCAGAAATTCACCCCGGAAGCGATCTGCCTGCGCAGGATCTCCCAGGATGCGGAGATATCGCCGGACCAGAGGATCGCGCCGTAGCGCTGCTGCCCGGTATAGGCGCTTCGGGTCAGGTTCACCACCCGCTTTTCCCGCAGGCCATCCCCCTCCTGCTGCCCTCTTTGCCCCTCGTACAGGGCCTTTGCATGATAGAAGCTGAAGGCATTGGTCCTTGCCGCCGGCAGGTGTCTGGCCGCGGACTGGCAATATTCCTCATACATCCGGGCGCTCTCCGGCCGCACCATATGGTTCCACTCGAAGGTAAAGGGCTCGCTGCTGTCGCACCACCAGGCATCCACGCCGTGACGAAACAGTCCTTCCCGTATCTGCTGCCAGTAAAGCTTCCTGCCCTCCTCCGACAGCGCATTATACACATGGACCCCGGGAAGCAGGGCCCTGTGCTCCTTCATCTCCTCCCCGTTGGGGGTCCCGTCCGACACATTGGGCCAGATGGAGATCATAAAGTGCACATGCATTTCGTGGAGCCTGCGGATCATCTCCGCCGGATCCGGGAACCGCTCCGGGTCAAAGGACTTCTGCCCCCACTGCCCATCCGGCCAGGAGAGCCAGTCCAGCACGATGCAGTCCAGCCCGATCCCCCTCTCCCGGTACTCCCGGGCCACCCGCAGGATCTCCTCCTGGGTTTCGTACCGCTCCTGGGACTGAAGGTATCCAAAGGCCCATCTGGGGAGAAGCGCCGCCTTCCCGGTAAGCTGCCGGTAAAGGGCGATCACACGGTCCATGGCACTGCCCCCTTCTGTGGGATGGCCTCCGTCCCCTGCGCTCAGGAAGAAAAAGTCCATCTCGGGATCGCACTCCGTGTAGAGATAGGACCCCTCCTCCGTATCCTGAAAGATGGCCGGCGCGTAGGTGTTTACCAGGATCCCGTATCCTCTGGTGGACACAAGGAGCGGCACCGCGATCTTCCGGTTGGCCTGGTGCAAAAAGATCCGCTGCCCCCGCAGGGAGGCATATCCTTCCTCGTGCTGACCCAGTCCAAAGAGGGCTTCCTCTCCGAACTCCAGATGCAGACGGGTGTGATAGGCGGTGCCCACCTGTACCCTGGCGGCATCCCGGATGACCTCTTTTCGGCCGTCCGCGGTGTCCACGATCTCCTTTTGCTCGCTCCCCTCCTGCATCTCATAGATGGGGAATTCCTCCAGCTCCTTGCTCCTGGAGCCATGCTCCCGCAGGAGCTCTCTCCCGCTGCCGTCATACCAGGTAAAGCGGTTGGTCTGCCTGTTTATGCAAAGCTCCAGATCCGGAAGCTGCAGGCGGATGGTATCCCCCTCTTCCTCAAAGGTCCAGTCCCCGAAGGGCGCCTGGGGCAGGATCCCGGGCTTTTCCTCCGCCGAAAAGGCATCCTTCCCGGTATACCGGATGCGCACGCAGCCGCCGCTCACGGGGTCGATGCGCTCCTGTCCTTCCTCAAAGTACAGGACCAGTGCATCCTCTTCTCTTTGTACCTTCTTTGCTTCCATTCTGCGATACGGCGCGCTTCCGATCATCTTTTCTCCCTCGCTCATCCATTGACGAACACCCGCGTTCATCATACAATCAAACACAGATTATCACAAGGAGGTACCTCTATGTCTTTACAGGAACAAAAAGAGCGGCTGGTGAAACTCCAGCAAAAGATGGCCGCCTATGGTCACGCCGAGGGGCTGATCTATTTTGACGGCACCACCGGGGCCCCCAAGGGCACGGCGGAAAACAGAGCCCAGACCCTGGGGATCCTGAGCGAGGAGCTCTACAACCTCTCCACCGGGCAGGATACCATCGACCTGTTAGAGGATCTGGACGCCCACCGGGAGGAACTTTCGGACAAAGAAAAGCGTCAGGTGGATCTGCTTTTAAAGGACATCCGCATGATGCAGAAGATCCCTCTGGATCAGTACATCGAGTTCCAGAAGCTCATGGTGGAGGCGGATGATGTGTGGCACACCGCCAAGGAAGACAATGACTGGAAGCTCTTTGAGCCCGTTCTGGAGAGGGTCTTCGACTTCCACAAAAAGATCGCGGCCTGGTGCGAGCCGGAGAAGGCTCCCTACGACTACTGGCTGGACCACTTCGAGGAAGGCCTCACCATGGAAAAGTGCGAGTCCTTCTTTGCCTCCCTGAAGGGACGCATCGTGCCCCTGCTGCACCGGGTGCAGGAAAAGCCCCAGCTGGACACCTCCATCCTCCACGGGCACTTCCCCGCTGCGGCGCAGGAAGCCTTTTCCTATGAACTGATGAAGCTCATCGGGCTGGACCTGGACCATGTGGGACTGGCCACCACGGAGCATCCCTTCACCACCAGCATCGGCTCCCACTTAGATGAGCGCATCACCACCCACTATCACGAGGAGGACTTCTCCAGCTCCATGTTCAGCGTGATCCATGAGGGCGGACATGCACTGTATGACACCGGAAGCGACAGGGATCTGGCCTACACCGTCTTGGACGGCGGCGTCTCCATGGGCATCCACGAGAGCCAGAGCCGTTTCTACGAGAACATCCTGGGCCGTAGCCGCGCCTTCTGCGAGTATATCTTCCCCTCGGTGCAAAAGCACTTCCCCCAGGTTCAGGGAACCGCGGAGGAGTTCTACCGGGCGGTGAACCGGGCGGAGCCCAGCCTCATCCGCACCGAGGCAGATGAGCTCACCTATGCGCTCCACATCATGGTGCGCTATGAGCTGGAGAAAAAGATCTTTGCGGAGGAGATCCAGGTAAAGGACCTGCCCGCAGAGTGGAACAGACTCTACAAAGAGTACCTGGGCATCGAGGTGCCGGATGATAAGCGGGGCGTCCTGCAGGACAGCCACTGGTCCGGCGGCTGCATCGGGTATTTTCCTTCCTACGCCCTGGGAAGTGCCTACGGCGCCCAGTATCTGCGCAAGATGAAGGAGACCGTGGATGTGGACGGATGCATCCGCAAAGGGGATTTCGCTCCCATCGGAGAATGGCTCCGGGAGCGCATCTGGAAGTACGGGTCCTTCCTCACTCCGGCTCAGGTCTTTGAAAATGCGGTGCACGAGCCCTTCGATCCCACGGTGTTCACCGACTACCTGGAGGAAAAGTATACGGAGCTGTACGGCCTTTGACGGAAAGCTGCCACTGCAGCGGACTTTCTGTCTTCCTTGCTGATCTGCACACAGACATAAAAAGAGCAGCGGTTTTCTGCAAGCCGCTGCTCTTTCTCATTCTTCTTTCTTCCGTCCGGACTTCCCCGGACATCCTTTTCCCTTACGCCTCTTCGTCGTCCTCATCCGCCTCCGGCTTCACATCGTACACGTCTCCCTCCACCAGCTCCGTGTAGAGATGTCCGTCCAGATGGTCCAGCTCATGGCAGATGGCCCGGGCCAGAAGCTCCTCCCCCTCGATCTCGATGGGCTCCATCTCGATGTTGAAGGCGCTGCATTTTACATGATTGGGTCTGGTGACGATACCGCCCTTTCCCGGAAGGCTCAGGCACCCTTCGTTGCCGGTCTGCTCTCCGTCCGACTCCGTGATCTTGGGGTTGATGAGGATCATGGGATCCTCCCCGGTGACATCGATGACCACGATGCGCTTTAAGACTCCCACCTGGGGGGCCGCCAGTCCCACACCGTTGGCTTCGTACATCGTCTCCAGCATATCTTCCACCAGCTCCCGGATCCTGGGGGTGACCTCCGTCACTTCCTTGCAGGGCTTGTTCAGCACCGGATCGCCGAATTCTCTGATACTGCGAATTGCCATGGTTTCTTTCCTCTTTTTCTCTTTCCGTTCTTCCTTTGATGTCTGCCCGTGCTGTCTCTTCCGGTACCGGTCCGCATGCGGACCCTGCCGGTCTCTCACAGAAGGTTGATGGGATCCAGGTCAAACTGTACGATCTCCCGTCTGCCTTCCATCCCCCGCAAAAGCTCTTCCAGCGCATCCTTTGCGCCGATGAGGGTATCCTCGTCCTTTGCCTTCAGATACAGCACATACCGGTACTTGTCATTCACCTTCCCGATGTTACCGGGAGCAGGCCCCAGCACCGAAATACGCCTCTCCGAATTTACCACATCTGCGGACTCTTTCGCAAGTCCTTTTGCCAGTTCCCCCGCCAGGGCCTTTGTCCTGCCCTCATCCGCGCCGAAGACCTGGACCGCCAGCATATGTCCGAAGGGCGGGTATCCGGAGAGATCCCGGTACAGGCTCTCCTCTTCGTAGAAGCCTTCATAGTCCTGGGCCGCCGCATAGCGCACCGCATAATGCTCCGGCTGATAGGTCTGGAGCACTGCCGCTCCGGGCAGCGTCCCCCGCCCCGCACGGCCCACCGCCTGGGTCAGGAGCTGAAAGGTCCGCTCCGCACTTCGAAAATCCGCCATGCCCAGACTTAAGTCCGCAGCCAGCACCCCCACCAGGGTCACCTTGGGAAAATCATGCCCCTTCACGATCATCTGGGTCCCGATGAGGACCTGGGCTTCCTCGTTCAGGAAAGCCGCCAGGATCTTTTCATAGGAGTCCTTGGTCCTGGTGGTATCCCGGTCCATCCGCAGGGTCTTAACCCCGGGGAACAGGGCCTTCAGCTTTTCCTCGATGCCCTCCGTGCCGATGTGAAATCCCGCCAGATATTTGGACCCGCAGGCGGGGCACAGGGAGGGCTTTCCCGTCTCATATCCGCAGTAGTGGCACAGGAGCCTTCCGCCGTAATGCTCCGACAGGGAGACATCGCAGTGGGGGCATTTGATCACTTCCCCGCAGGATCTGCAGCTGACGCAGCCCGCGTACCCTCTCCTGTTCAGAAAGAGGATGCTCTGCTCCCCTTTCTCCAGTCTGTCCTGCAGCAGGGTCAGCAGCCTTCGGGAAAAGATGTTCCGGTTCCCCTCCCGCAGCTCCTTTCGAAGATCCACCACTTCCACCTCCGGAAGCGTCCCGCCGGTGAGACGTTCGGTGAGTTCATACAGCTGTGCCTCCCCCCGTCTGGTCTGTTCGTAGGCCTCCAGACTGGGAGTGGCGGAGCCCATGACAAAGGCGGCCCCGGTCATCTTCGCCAGATGGGCGGCCACTTCCCGGGCGTGGTATTTGGGCGTGTTCTCGGATTTGTAACTGCTCTCGTGCTCCTCATCCATCACGATGAGCCCCAGGTTCGGAAAAGGCGTAAAGAGGGCGGAGCGGGGACCGATGATGATGTCGATCTCCCCGTTTTTCGCCCGCTGGCACTGATCATACTTTTCCCCCGGGGAGAGGGTGGAATTCAGAACACTCACCCGGTCTCCGAAGCGTCTGTGAAACCGGAGCAGGGTCTGATAGGTCAGGGCGATCTCCGGGATCAGGCAGATCACCTGCCGCCCCAGGGAGATGGTGCGCTCGATGAGCCCCATGTACACTTCCGTCTTGCCGCTTCCCGTGATCCCCTTGATGAGGTGCACCCCGGGATCTTCGGTGCCGATACGGCTTCCGATGGTCTCGATGATGCGCTGCTGGTCCAGGCTTAAGGACAGGCGGGCCTCCGGGGAGGGCGTCATCCGCACGGGATTTCGCAGTATGGTGAGGACCTCCAGGTGCACCGCTCCCGCCTTTTCCAACGCCAGGACGGTCTGGGGGCTGACCCCTAGCTTCCCCGTCACCCACTCATAGGGGATCTCCCGCTCCTCCAGAAGGGCATCCAAAAGACGCACCTTGGCCTGCTGATGCTTTCGAAGGGCCTCCCCCTTCAGACTGATGAGGTGCTCTCTGTCCATCACGGCGCAGACCTTCTTTTTTTCCAGCTGCTTTACCACGGCCTTTGCGGGGAGGACGCACTTTAAGGCCTGGGCCAGAGTCCCCCCGTAGGTGCGCCGAAGGAAGGCCGCCAGTTCCAGGCTCCGGGCCTCGGCGGAAGGTTCTTTTTCCGCCAGGGAGGAGATGGACTTGAGCTGCTCCGGGGCATAGGCACAGGTGCTCTTTAGATCCGTTACATAGCCCTTCTTCGGGGTATTGCCCTTTCCGAAGGGCACGATGACGCAGCTTCCCACCCCGATCCGTCCCTCCAGAGAAGGGGGCACGAGATAGGAAAAAGGTCTGTCCAGTTTTTCCAGCGTGATGTCGAGAATGACATCCGCGTAGCGTTTCTGTTCCATGGATATCCGTATGCCTGCCTGTCAGGCTTCCTCGCTCAGGATCTCCCGGATCAGCACCCGTTCGTCCATGGGGTACTTCACGCCCTTGATCTCCTGATAATCCTCATGCCCCTTGCCGGCCAGGACGATGATATCTCCCTTCCTGCCGTTTCGGATGGCATAACGGATGGCTTCCTTCCGGTCCGGGATCTCGATGTATTTCCCCTGCGTCTTTTCCATCCCGGTGCGGATGTCCGCGATGATGTCCAGTGGTTCCTCGAAGCGAGGATTGTCCGAGGTGATGATGGTAAAGTCCGCCATCCGGCCGCTCACCTCTCCCATCTCATAGCGCCTGGATTTTGCCCGGTTTCCGCCGCAGCCGAAGACACTGACCAGGCGGTTCGGATGGTACTCCCGGAGGGTCCCCAGAAGGCTCTCAAGCGCCATGGCGTTGTGGGCGTAGTCGATGAGGAGGGTAAAGTCATCGGACACCTTCACCATCTCGATGCGTCCCGGCACGTGCACGTTTTTCAGTGCTTCCCGGATCTCCGGGATGCCAAAGCCCGGCTTTTTGCTGCCCACATGGGCGCAGATGGCGATGGCGCAGAGGGCGTTGTATACGGAGAATTTCCCGGGCATGGGCAGATGCATCTCCCCCTCCAAAAGGCCCGAGAGGGTAAAGCTCACCCCCAGTTCTCCCGGGGTATCCGTCAGGCGGATATCGGTGGCATAGAGATCTCTATCGCAGCTTTTAGAGGCAGGAGCCCCGATGCCGAAGGTGGTGAGCTCGCAGGTATGTCCCTCCATGATGGCCGCGAAGTGGGAATCATCCCGGTTGGCGATGCCCACCTTGCACTGTCTAAAAAGCTTCGCCTTGCAGGCGAGGTACTCCTCAAAGCTGCTGTGCTCATTGGGCCCGATGTGGTCCGGCTCCAGATTGGTAAAGACGCCGTAGTCAAACAGAAAGCCCGCCGTCCGGTGCAGCATCAGAGCCTGACTGGAGACCTCCATCACCACGGTATCCACCCCCGCTTCCACCATCCTGGCGAAGTACTCCTGCAAAAGAAGGGATTCCGGAGTGGTATTTCCCGCATGGATATGGGTATCCCCGATGATCACCTCGATGGTGCCGATGAGGCCGCACCTGCACCCCAGGCCCTCTAAGATGGATCTGACCAGATAGGTGGTGGTGGTCTTTCCCTTGGTGCCGGTGATGCCGATGACCGTCAGCTTCCGCGCCGGATGTCCGAACCAGGCGGCGGACAGACAGGCCAGGGCATAGCGCTCATCCGGTACCCGCAGCACCGTGGGGACCCGCTTGCCTTCTTTTTCCAGGTCGCCGATGGCACCTTGCAGCTCCGGGAGTTCTTCCATGGGGCGCCCCGTGACGATCACCGCGGCCCCTTCCCGGGCCGCCTGCGGGGCAAAGCTGTGCCCGTCCACGTTTGCTCCGGGAATGCACACAAAAAGACAGCCCGGGCTGAGTTTTCTCGAATCACACACCAGAGCTGTGATCTCCTCCTCCGGGCTGACTTTCCCGTTTATGACTTCATATTCCAAATCTTCCAGAACCTGCTGAAGTTTCATATCACCCTCCGTTTGTTTCGGTCATGTCTGTCTATTATACCTTTTCAGGAGGGTTTTTGGAAGTGGGGCTACGCCTGTTTCGGGCTGCCCGGTGCCGGGCTATGCCGGTACCAGATGATCAGGACCGAGACCACGATCACCAGGAGGCCCAGAAGATGCGCTCCTGGGCCAAGAAGATGGGAAGCCGCAGATCTGTCCGGATTCACAAATCCCTGCAAAATGGAGGGACCGCTGTTGTTAATGGCATGGAGAAAAACGGCGGGCCAGACGGAACCGCTTTTCTCCGTCACAAAGGTCAGAAGCACACCCAAAAGAATGCACATCAGACACATCATCAGGATCCCCAGATACGGGAACCCGGGATAATCGGTGCCGAAATTATGCCCGATGCAGGTCAGGGGCGCATGCCACAGTCCCCAGATCACGCCGCCCACCACCAGTGCCTTTCCACGGCCCATGAGCTTCAGGAGTTTGGGCATCATATACCCTCTCCATCCCCCTTCCTCACCGAAGGCGGCAAAGGAGCCCACAAGCCCCGACACGATGGCGATCAGCGGGAAAAGAAAAAGGAGCCTCTTCTCGATCCCCAGACTGATATAGTATTCGGGGTCGAATCTTGCAGGATCCAGCGCCAGTTCGAAGAGATTTCCCAGTTCCGCGTAAATCCAGGGAAGCAGACAGGCCAGAAGGAAAACTTTCCATTTTCCTTCCTTTAAGGTGAGGCCGAAATAAGAGCTGTCCTCTCCGCCATAGGAGAATCCTTCCTTTGTGATCCATCTGGTGAGTACATGGCCAAATACCGGAAACAGCATCCCCAGAGCCATGAAGGACTGCCGCTGCTGCCCCATGTCCTCCCAGGTGGCATGATCCGGATTGGCCAGGTGGAACCAAAGGAAGGTGGAGACGAAGGTGAAGGCCAGATAAAGCAGGAGTCTTTGCAGATCCGTCCAGGTCTTTTTTGTGTTATTCATCTGCCCCCTCCTTTCTCTCATAGATCCGGACGCTGATCCGGTAGGAGCCGTAGTAGATTCCTAGG
>JAEEGL013626854.1_pt1 | contig 14857 bp, 15 predicted proteins | sample 9134231 | NCBI WGS metagenome assembly JAEEGL01 (sample SAMN16246548, study PRJNA631951) | gut metagenome | biome: gut microbiome; feature: rumen; material: fiber-attached | host: Bos | place: Iran: Karaj | collected 2018-10 | reverse complement strand
CTGCGATGTCATGACTACGACTGTGCCGTTGTCGGTGGCCTTCTTGATGAGTGGAATCATGTTCTCGTTGACATGTCCCAGTCCTGAGCCTGCGATAACGACGCCTTTGCTCTTCATGAAGATGTCCTCGAACAGTGCCGGGTCCATTCCCGGATAGTACTGCAGGAGTACGGTGCTCCTGTCCATTCCTTCCTTGACCTCTGCTTTTTTGTTCGAGATCGCTGGAAGGTCCATGTTCAAGGTTATCTTCCCCTCCCTGTCGATGTTTGCAGCAGGTGAACAGTTGATGCTCTTGAAAGCATCACGTCTAGATGTGTGCATCTTCCTTACCCTGGAGCCGATGTGAACAGCGAACGAATCGTCTCCGGAGGTGTCATGCATGACCACGAACACACCTGCCTTCTTTCCTTGCGTACAGAATCTGGCACATGCCATCAGATTGGTGGAGGCATCGGATGAGGGCCTGTCGGAGGACCTTTGCGCACCTACCAGTATCACAGGTTTCGGCACATCGCCTAGCATGAACGAGAGTGCGGCCGCGGTGTATCCCATGGTGTCGGTACCGTGCGGTATTATCACTCCGTCGGCACCGTTGTTTATCTCCTCTGCGACAGCCTTGGCCAGTTCCTGCCAGTGGTCTATGTTCATGTTCTCCGAGAATATGGAGAACAGTACCTTCGCACGTACGTTAGCTATCTCCCTGATCTCAGGCACTGCGTTGACCATGTCCGATGTGGACAATGCGGGGTGTACCGCTCCTGTCCTGTAGTCGACATAGGACGCGATGGTACCTCCGGTACCTATCAGGACCAATGTTGGAAGTCCTTTCTTCTCCTCGACCTCGATGTCCTTCTTCTCCCTGACGATAGGTTTATCGACGATCTCCATCTTGGTCTCCGGTGTTACCCTAACACCCACGTTGTATCCGCTCTTCATTTTCAATACGATGATGTCCGGTGCACTGAACTCGTGATGCGGCATCACGGTACCCACGTAGGTCTTACCGTCCGTCTCCACGGATAGTTTGTAACCCTCTCCGGCACCGATGTCTGCCAGTCTTTTTGATAGCTCTGCAGAATAGGTCATGCTGTTCGTTCACTCGTAACGGGTGGTCGGATATATCTGTTGTCTCGCGCGCCCATAAAAGTTCTCTCGTATCCCTTTATATATCAGTATTATTTTAGGAGGGACAGCCTCGCCGCCTGAATTATTCAGAGGAATGAATCATGGCAAGAATGCACGCAAGAAGAAAGGGAATATCGGGTTCGAAACGCCCGTTGATCACCGAGAATCCGACATGGGTCACTCTGTCAGCCACCGAAATAGAGGACATCATAGTCAAAATGGCAAAGGACGGTAACGTCTCAGCCAAGATCGGACTCGTACTCAGGGATCAATACGGAGTTCCGGACGTCAAGCTCGCCACTGGAAAGACGATCACTCAGATCATGAAGGAGAAAGGTGTCGCACCTGCCCTTCCCGAGGACCTGTCCAACCTGATGAGGAGAGCTATCGACCTCAATGTCCACCTCAAAGAGAACCGCGGGGACATCTCCAACAGGAGGGGTCTCATGCTGATCGAGGCCAAGATCAGAAGGCTCGAGCGCTATTACAAGAGGAATGGCGTTCTCTCTAAGGACTGGAAGTACTCACTCAACACAGCGGAGCTCATGCTCAAGTGAGGATCCATGGACGGAGACGTCCTCCCTTCCAAACTACTTAGCCGTTTATCTAAGGCTGCGGACCTGGTCCGCAGCCATGATAACGTTCATGTTTTCACACATTATGATGCAGATGGCCTGTCGTCGGCAGGTATCCTAGCAAATACATTGTACAGAGCGGACAAGGAGTTCGTCATAACCACGTTCACCACGTTGGACGAGGACAACATGCAGATCATCAGGGAGTGCGAGTGCGATTGCATCATCATCGCGGACCTGGGGGCATCGTACATCAAGGAGATCGAGGCCCTGGGCAAGGATGTCGTGGTGTTGGACCATCACACATTACGTGACGATTCAGAAGTTATCGCATATGCGAACCCGCATATGTTCGGGGTGGACGGCATGGTGGGTGCATGCGGTGCGACAATGTCCTTCCTGTTCTCAGTGACATACGATGAGAACAATTGGGACCTGGTCCAGATAGCATTCGGTGGCATCACCGGCGACAAGCAGCATCTGAACGGGCTCGTAGGATTCAATGAGTATCTGAGAACCGAAGGGGAAAGGAGGGGTTTCATCAAGACCGTCAGCGGTTCACTGATACCTTCCGGTGTCCTTTCCAAATCACTATACACAAGTGTCGAGCCCTATATCAGGGGTGTATCCGGAGATCAGGCTGCGGTGATGAAGATGTTGGAGGATGCCAACATATCCCCAGACTCACAGTATGTCATCCTTTCTGATGATGAGAGGAGGAGACTGTCATCCATGATAGCTGTGAAGCTCACCGAGCAGGGTGTGACCTCTGCAACGATGTTCGAGTTAACGAGGGCGAGATATCATCTCAAAGACTGGGGGATGGACGCCGAGACCTTCGCGGAGCTTCTGGATGCATGCGGACGCATGATGTTGCAAGGTGTCGGAGTTGCCATGTGCATGGGCTCAAGGAACGATCTCATCAAGGCCAATGAGCTCAGGAACGAGTACAACAAGAACATCCTGGATGCTGTCGTGGCATTGGATAAGGACGGTCTGAGACAGATGGAGAACATCCAATACCTGGATTCCAGTTCTACCGGGTTCACAGGTGTCATATGCGGAGTGGCCATGCGCTATTTCGCCGATCCGGAGAAGCCCACCATCGGTATCAACAGTTCAGAGGATAAGGTAAAATTGTCCGCAAGGGCCACCAACTATCTCCTGGACAAAGGCGTGGATCTCGCCAACGCACTTTATCTGGCCGCCAAATCGGTAGGCGGAGAGGGCGGAGGACACAGGATCGCCAGTGGAGGATCCATCGGACTCGGTTCCGAGGAGGAGTTCCTCAGGAATCTTAACGACATCATCGGTGAACAGATCAATTCCGCCAGGAAACAGTGACCTCATCGGTCCTGAATTTCTGTTCAACAACGGTGTCTGCTATCGACATCCTCACTCCGGAAGAATACATCAGATTGCCTAACCATGCGATCATCGCACCGTTGTCCACACACAGCCTTCTATCTGGAACGAACATCTGCGCACCGCGTTCCTCGGCCATCTCCTTGACCATGTCCCTCAGACGCTGGTTCTGTGAGACACCGCCTCCGAGAAGGACCTCATCCTTGCCGGTATGTGCCATCGCCCTTTCCGTTACTTCAGCGAGCATACCGAAACAGGTCTCCTGTACCGAGAATGCGATATCCTCCAGACGGTATCCTTTCTTGTACAGGTTGACGGCCGCGGTCATGATGCCCGAGAAGGAGATATCCATTCCTTTGACGGAGTAGGGGAGTTCCAGAAGTTTGTCCCCTTCCTTGGCCAGTTTCTCGATGGTCGGTCCGGCATAGTAGCCTAGACCGAGTTCCCTTCCCAGTTTGTCCAGCATATTGCCTATGCCGACATCCAGGGTCTCTCCGAATATCCTGTACTTCCCGTTCGCGAAAGCGATTATCTGTGTGTTCCCGCCGGATGCGTACAGCAACGCGGGATCGGTACAACCCGTGGTGGCCCTTCCGATCTCCACATGTGCGACGCAGTGATTGACACCGACTATCGGTCTGTCCAGCATGAGTGCCAGTGATCTTGCCGCAGTGGCGGCCACCCTTAGGCACGGACCCAATCCCGGTCCTTTTGAGAATGCGATCACATCGACCTCCTTCATAGACACGCCGGCCTCTTCCAAGGCTTTGGTTATCAATCCGGGTACGACATCGGCATGATGGTTGGCCGCTTCCCTTGGATGCAGTCCCCCTTCCGGAGGTCTGTACATGTCGAGGACGTTGGCCAGGACCTTCCTTTCGCTGTCGACGATTCCGACGCCCAACGTATGTGCCGTTCCTTCGATGCCGAGTGTGATCATCCGTCCTTGCTAAGCGGTCCTTGTTAATAACCGATTGGTCGAGGTTGCGGATTCGAGACAATCTCCATTTATACAAAAAATGTGATGCATGTGGCATGTTCAAGATGGATACATCCGAACTCTCGGGTCCGATGACGGGATATTTCATCTCCGGTATCATAATGCTGATCACCGGAATCTATGTGATATCCACAAGGGCACAGCTATTCGACATAGCCGAGAGCACGTTCGCGATGGTGATCCTCGGGGCAATATTGCTTTTTAGCGGATTCCTATGCCTGAAGAATGCGTATCTTCTGGATGGATTGACATCGATCCTGAAATCCGTTGTGACGATATCCATCTCGGTAAGCATACTCACCAGTACGTACATCTTCGGTGACATAATGCACGTGGTCATCGCTATCGCGTTCGTCATAATAGCAGTGATGGCATTCATGGTCTTCGAGGATCTGATCATGGCCACGAACATCCTCTGGGCGATATTGATGATCGTGTCCATGAACTTCCTGAACGACATGTACTACGTCATCGGTGCGGTGTGCATCATAGCCTTCGTCATAGATATGATAGCCTTCTATAATGACTGGAAGATGATCAGCGGTATGGACGCTGACTACGAATCCAAGTTGTACAAGAAGAAGGAATGAGGCTTTATCCAGTACATCCAATCTATCGTAACCTATTTTAATAGGAATTGTATCAAGGGGAATATCGGGCCCATGGTCTAGGGGTTATGACGTCACATTGACATTGTGGAGGTCGCCGGTTCAAATCCGGCTGGGCCCACCATCCCTTAGTTTTGGGTCGTTGTTTCTGATGATTTGGTTCTTAAGGCATAGTGCCGACTATGTGCGTCCTTTGTCCCTCATATGACGGAAAATGGGGCGATGTCAATGTACTTTTATACCGTTAAGTGTATGTTGCTGGATATGGAAGATAGCAAATTCTGTTCCAGTTGCGGCCGTTCGGTCGAAGCTGGTATGCAATTCTGTCCTCAGTGCGGAATGGTCATAAGCGGATCCGCCGCTGATGTGGAGTTCAAGGAGAGGCAGGAGGAGTTCAACAAGGCTGTTGGAATGGTCAGAAGGAACTGGCTCATATTCCTGCTTGCGATCTACGCCATACCCGTCATCATCACAACGATCGTGGCATTGGTCGACGCTTCGAACATAGCCAACTCCATATGGGTGAGCGATGAGTTCCAGAAATGGATCACCGACCATGGTTACAACTACACCAAGTCGGACATCCAGGGATTCATAACCACAGCAGCGGGTCTCGGACTTGCCAGCGGAATATGCGCTACCGTGAGTCTGGTCCTTGTCTACAAGAGGAGACACTGGGTTATCGCGGTCGCTACCTGTTTCATTGCAGCATTCCTCTGCTTCTGGTCATTCTTCGGGATCATCATCGGTATCCTTGTCGGATGGATGTTGGTCGTCTCCAGGGACATCTTCGAGGATGAATCGCAGGAACCTGCGGAATCTGAGGCACAGTAAACCTTTTTCAATTATCCTGGCATGGGGCCTATGGCCCCGTGAATCGGGTACATTCATCTTTTTCGGTCATATCGTGTTCCATATCTATCTTTGAGATGTATCGAAGCTGCTTGTTCGACTACTTTTTACGCTCCTAAGGAAAGGAAGAAGGGCTGACAGTAATTCCCGAAAATGAGGATCAATAGTTCAAAACTGAAAGAAGACCCGTGAGGGTCTTGTTTAACTCTTCAGCACGACTACCAGGAATATCCCGATAGCTACCAAAGCACCGACGACCACGCCAGCGAAGTTGATCAGGGCGTTGATGAACACATCGGCCACATTCACATCGATAACAGGGTCCATCACATTGAATGCACCGCAGAGCAGGGCCCACAGTACACCGACGACGGCACCGATAACGATCATGACGGCTCCGGCGATCCTGCTCTTCCCGTTACCGAACCATGCGGTAAATATACCCGCCAGTGCGAGGAATATAGCGAATGCCAGGACCATAACGGTAACGAAATCCATTCCAGACATCAGTCATTCTCCTTTCCGTCCGTGTGTGTACGGACCATGCCCATGTATCCGTGTTCTCGATATTTCTATCTTTGTTCCCGGCTGGCAACCTACTAAATAGTGGGCATCCGATTATCACATGGTGCTAACATATGCCAGGTACCTGTTCGGTCATCATACCCACATACAATGAAGAGAAGAACATAGTCAATATGGCCAAGGCCATAAGGGAACTCTATCCTGATTTCTACATTTTCTTCATGGATGACAATTCCACGGACAGGTCCAAGGAACTGATCGAGGAGCTTAACGACCCGAAGACCAAGCTGGTCACAAGGGATCCCAATGACAGGGGATTGGCGATCAGCTGTTTCCAGGGCATAGTGGAGTGCGGCACCGATTATTTCATGACCATAGACTGTGACTTCCAGCATCCTCCGTCGGCATTGGGCGACATGTACGCCAAGATGGAGGAGGGATACGACCTTTGTGTCGGTACCAGGAACGACAGGTTCGCTCTCGGATTGGTCCGCTGGGCCGGTTCATGGGCGTTCAATATAATGGCCGATGTCTATCTGTTCAGGATAGGTAAGAGCCGCACCATGGATGTCATGTCCGGTCTTTATGCCGGAAGGTGCGATGTCTTTGTTCCGGTGATAAAGGAGCATTGGAACGATGTGGAGAGGAAGGGTTGGAAGGTCCTCATGGATCTCCTGAAGTACGGTCCCGCGGATCTGAAGATCGCGACGATCAAGTACGATTTCGGTAAGAGGGCCGCCGGAGAATCACACATCAGTCCGAAGGTAGTCGTATGCACGTTCCATCAGATGGGTGCTCTCGGTAAGTTCCTTTCCAAGGTCTATGACAAACTGATGTGCGGCGATTGATCTAACACCGTTTGATACGTATTGTAAACTGTTGTCTTTAGCGGATGCACGGACGATTACAGATTGAACATCTCTTTCTCGATGATGCCGCACATAGTGTGACATGCAACGAGATATCCTTCCTGGATATGAGGTGTCTCTTTGGACGGGATAACAACGGCCACATCTGCGATCTCCCTCATCTTTCCACCGTCACCGGTGAACGAGACTGTCTTCGCACCCTTATCCTTCGCAGCATCCATGGCCAGGATGACGTTCTTGGAGTTACCAGATGTGCTGAGTCCGACGACGACATCCCCTTTCCTGCAGATCGCCTCTACTTGTCTCTTGAACACGAGGTCGTAGGAGTAGTCGTTACCGATGGCTGTCACAGGGGCGATGTTGGAAAGGCACACTCCTGCCATAGCGGGCCTGTCGAACAGGTATTTGCCTGAGAATTCTGCAGCGATGTGCTGTGCATCGGCGGAGGAACCTCCGTTACCCATGAAGATGACCTGCCCTCCGTTCCTGAGGGATTCCAGGATAACGTCTGCCGCCTTCCTGATCTCTTTGGGGTCGATCTTCGATATGGTCTCTGAACTCTTCTTCAATTCCTCAGCGATGTAATCACTCATTTTCGAATCTCCAGGTCTTTACGCCGTTAGGCTCGAACATGAAATCGGTAACCTCTGCACCGTGCTTCTTCAGCTCCTGTGCAACGATGGCCTTCTTGTCATATTCGCAGATGAAAAACATGAAACCTCCTCCGCCGGCACCGGAGACCTTACCTCCGATCGCTCCCTGGGATTTGGCGATGTTGTAAAGTGAGTTTATGTTCCTGTTGGAAACACTTGATGAGAACTGTTTCTTGTACTGCCAGGACTGGTCGAGCAGTTCACCCGCGACATCCAGCTTTCCTTTGACGACGGCCTCGCACAGTTCCTTGGCAAGAATCTTGGACTGGTCCAGTGCATCGATGTTCTGATGGTTCTTGTATGCGGTGATCTGCGAATCGATCACTTTCGCCGATTCCCTGGACATGCCTGTGAAGCACATCACCGAACGGCATTGGAGCTCATCGATGATCCTCTGATCGATCTCAACGGGATTCACCTTGACCTCTTTTCCGAAGTCTATGAGGTTGAATCCCCCGAACACGGATGCGTACTGGTCCTGTTTTCCGCCTTTCAGGCCGATGTCTTCCCTTTCGAGTTTGTAGGCGAGGTCGGCCATCTCATACTTGTCCATCTTCTTGCCGATCCATTCCGAGATCGCGGCTATTATGGCGACGATCATGGTGGACGATCCTCCCAATCCGGAACCGGACGGGACATCGGAATGGATGTCCAATGTGAATCCCCTCTCTATCTCGAAGTGGTTGGCGACAGCTTTGGCCAAATCCATGTTGCCGTCGAATTTGAGAGGTCCGTGGTTGAGACGTGTCTTATATCTCCCGAAATAACGGGATTTGACCTTCATGATGTCATCGTCGCGGGGGACCAATGTACAGTATGCGTATTTGTTGATGGTGGAGTTGAATACGCAACCGCCGTATGTAGAAGCGTACGGATCGACATCCGTCCCTCCCCCGGCTATCCCTATTCTGAGCGGGGCTCTTGCCCTGATATATTCAGTCAACCTATGACCTCACCTTGGTCGATGGAACTGCAGTTCATCCCAACGTAGTAAGCCAAATCCAGTCGATGAATTAAAAGGTTCTTATTATTATTTTATATAGTGCGCGTAAAAAAGAGCGAATCACGACGATGGTCGAACAATCCCTTCTGCATCACTTATATCCAAGCATCCCCATCGCTGTGACATGATAGTATTGCCGGAGACGGTCGATGAGGTCGTCGTCAAACTGTTACGTCTGGCCAACACAAGACTCTCGCATGACATAGGATGGGCCCTGGAGGCCGCTGCAGGATGGGAGACCAACGACATAGCCTATTCGCAGTTGGGCAGCATCATGGACAACGTGAAGAAGGCCGAGTTCCTTGGCAGACCGATGTGTCAGGACACAGGCATCCCAGTGTTCTATGTCTCCGGTAGTTTCGATTCATCGATATCCGAGAAGATAACCGAAGGTGTCAGGAGGGCCACCAAGGAGATCCCGTTGAGGCCCAATGCCGTGGATCCCATCACAAGGGAGAACAGCGGGGACAACCTCGGCGAAGGTATGCCAATAATCCATTACCGTCCGACAGATGATGAATTCATCGAGATCACAGTATTGCCGAAGGGCGCCGGATCGGAGAACATGACCAAGCTGGCTATGTTGAATCCGTCCGAAGGGATCGAGGGTGTGAAACGCTTCGTCATCGACTCTGTATTGGACGCCGGAGGCAGACCATGTCCTCCGACGATAGTCGGTGTAGGTATCGGTGGTCTGTCAGACACATGCGTGGAGATGGCCAAGGAGGCGTTGACCGTTCCGTTGGATGTCCGTAATCCGGATCCTGTATTGGATAAGCTGGAAGAGGAGCTGTTCATAGCCTTGAACAGCAGCGGACTAGGCCCGATGGGACTGGGAGGTTCATCTACCGTACTGGGCGTCAGGATAAAGAAGGCGTTCTGTCACACAGCCAGTCTTCCGGTGGCCGTCAACATAGGCTGCTGGGCTACCAGGAGGGCTACGGCAAGGATAATGCCGAACGGTACCGTGGAATACATTCAGGGGGGAGAATGATGGTCTTTTTGGAGACCCCGTTGGATGAGAAGACGGTACGTTCCCTCAAGGTTGGTGATGTGGTCTACATCAACGGCCCCGTCATAACCGGAAGGGACGAGGTTCACATCCGTGCACTGAAGAACATCGATGAGGGAAAGGAGAATCCCGAATGTCTCAGGAATGCGGTGCTCTATCATTGCGGACCGATCATCTCAGGGACCGAAGGGTCGTACGAGGTCGTGGCTGCAGGCCCTACAACAAGTGCCAGGATGAATTCTTTGGAATCAAGGATGATCGAGGAGTTCGGTATCCGTGCCATCATCGGCAAGGGCGGTATGTCCAAGGATGTCGGGGAGACCATGAAGAGATGCGGATGTGTGTATCTTGCCGCCACAGGCGGAGCTGCCGTCACATTGGCTGAGGGATTGGCACGTATCGAAGGGGTCGAATGGTTGGACCTCGGTATGCCCGAAGCGATATGGAAGTTCCGTACAAGCAGACTCGGCCCTCTTATCGTCGCCATGGATTGTAACGGTAACAGTCTCTATGAACAGGTGAAGGAAAATCTCAAAAGATAGGCTCACTGACCTGAACGTATGATAATGTCCTTTCCTTTCCTTTTAAGGTAGAGGAATATTCCACCTAGTAAGATCAGTATGACGGCTATGGAACCGCCTATTATGGCCAGTGTATGAGGGAGATCCAATCCGAACCATCCATCCGTCGGGTGCAGTTGGACTTCCCTGATGTCGGTGGTGGTACCCTTTCCGATATAGATGCTGTCGGAATATGTCCCATAACCGGTCATCTCGATGCTGATGGCATACGTTCCGGTAGGGCAATCCTTCACAGTGAAGTAACCTCCGCTGCTGCTGTTCGCCCTCTTCACTACCGAACCGTCGCTGTCCTTGATGGATATAGTGGCTCCATTCAGTGCGACCGGTGTGGACGAATCCGTGATGACTCTTCCGGTTACATCGCCGTATGAGGACGTCAGGATGATCGATTCGTAGTCGTTGCTGATAACATAGTCCTTGCCACCGACGAATGTATCGTCCCCCATCTCGGCCGTGAATCTGTAGCATGCTACGCCCGGTGAAACGGTCGGGTCCGCGGTGTGATCGATGAACCTTGTCCAGTTATCGATGGAGTAGGCGTTGACCACGAATGAGATGAAACAATCGGTGATGGTCACCGCCGGTATCTTACTGACATGGAAGTAACCGCCCGTGGCTAATCCGTTGCACTCGTACCTATCGTACGTGCCGGATTCATTGGGGCAGTAAACGGTGATGACGAGATCCTTGTCCTCTGTGAACTTGTTGTTGATCTTGATGTATCCGCTGACTGAAGCATTGGTCGAATCCGATGAAACATCGGGCACTATAGGTATTGCTACCAATGTAAGGATGGTGATAACGATGATCACGGCGGATAATCTTCTCATCACAGACCTCATCGATTCTCTCATTAATAAATAGGGTCCCAAAATGATGTTCCCGCCGCCCGTAAGGCGGCGGGTTTGATTTTAAAATCAGTTGACGTAGTCGAGCCACGCATCGTACTCGGGGACCTTTCCGCGAACGATGTCGGCGAATCTTGCACGGAGCTTTGAGGCGACAGGGCCGATGGTTCCGTCACCGATGGGTCTCTCGTCGACGTATGTGACGGGGGCGACCTCTGCTGCGGTTCCTGTCATCCATACTTCATCAGCGGTGGTGAGCTCTGTCCTGCAGAAATCTGTCTCTTCCACAGTGAAGCCGAGATCCCTTGCGACCTGGACCAGTGAGTTCCTGGTGATTCCCTGGAGGATGCTGTTGGATGGCTTGGGTGTCATGATCTTACCCTGCCTGTAGATGAAGATGTTCTCTCCGGTGCATTCTCCGACAAGTCCGTTGGAGTTGAGCATGACGGCCTCGCTGGCTCCCCTTGTGACAGCCTCCCTCTTAGCGAGACAGGATGTGGCGTAGACACCGTTGACCTTCGCTCCCGCGGGTGCGCAGAGGTTGTCAGGCCTGTGCCATGAGGAGACGATGATCTTCGCTCCCTTGTCCGCTCCCTTTCCGAGGTACTCGCCCATGTGGATGGCGGTGATGGCCATCGAGACGGGGACTCCGACGGGGTTCAGTCCGACCTCCTCTCCAGAGAGGAAGATACAGGGCTTGACGTAATCCACGTTCTTGTTCTCCCTGACGGTCTGCTTGATAGCTTCCATGATGTCGTCGAATCCGTACTTCTTTCCGGCGAATTCGAGATCGATGCCCATGAACTTGCATCCGTCCATGAGTCTCTTGACGTGGTCCTTGAGCCTGAAGACTGCGGGGCCCTTGGGCGTCTGATATACACGGATACCCTCGAAGACTCCGGTTCCGTAGTTCAACGCGTGAGAAAGGACGTGAACCTTCGCGTCCTCCCACTTGACCATCTTTCCGTCCAGCCAAATCTTCTCTGTCTTGTCCATTTGTTCACCTTTCTCATGAAAGTGCAACACCTGTGGTGTCGTATGGACGTGGTTATCGAGTAGTCCTTAAAATACCTTCTATTCGAAAGGAGGGCACATCTACGAAATACAACAATGTCGATACAGTCTCATGGACACCAGCGGTCATAGGATGGAGATAGCGGGGAGGAACATTCTGGTGTTTCCATCCGATGTCGGAGGTGCACCGATGGTCGTGCTGAATACTTTCGAGAACGAAGGTAAAGGTGTCCATGATGCCGTCATTTCCATGACGGAAATGCCGTTCACATTAGTTTGTGTGCAGATAGATGATTGGAACTCATCGATGTCCCCTTGGTCCGCCTCCATCGATATGAAGGGCGGTGATTTTACCGGTGGTGCAGATAGATATCTTGATGATCTCATCGGGATCATCATCCCCTCGATTACCGAATCCTTCGGGATACAACCAGGATACGATGTGATAGCCGGCTATTCGATGGCTGGTCTGTTCGCTTTGCATTCACTTTTCTGTACCGATTTATTCAGCCGTGCTGTGTGTGCATCCGGTTCGTTGTGGTTCCCGGGGATCGTCGATTACATCGATCGTAACGATATGAAAGGTAAGGTCGACAGAGTGGTCCTCTCATTGGGCGACAGGGAGCACAGGACGAGGAATGTGTACATGAAAGAGGTCCTGGACAATACCCAGAGGATTGTGGATATCCTATCGGAACGCTGCGATGATGTCAGATTCAGGATGGATGAGGGCAATCATTTCAACGATCCCGTCGGCAGGATCGCCAAAGATATCGTCTCCATACTCGAATGATCATCTTCTGCCGGAGAGGATATCGTCAACGGCATCGACGAACGTGTACTTCTCATCGACCTTTATCGGCGTGACCTTGATGTTTCTTCCGAATTCGATGTCCTTTTCTGAATCGCCGATCATGTATGATTCGGAAACATCGATGTTGTGCTTCTCTATCGCCCTGATGCCCATGAGCGGTTTCGGTTTCCTGCATTCGCATCCCGCATCGGGATGATGGGGGCAGAAGAATATGTCATCGATAACCCCGCCTCCCGTTGCCAACAGGTCGGCCCTCATCTTGTCGTGGATCCTCTCCAGTCCCTTCTCGTCGGTCATTCCCCTTGCAATCACGGATTGGTTGGTGATCAGGACGGTAAGGAAACCGTCCTCGTTAAGTCTCCTCAATGCCTTGGACACTCCTGGCAACAGCTTGATGTCCTCGGGTCTGGAACAGTGACCGATATCGTCGTTTATGGTATCGTCCCTGTCGAGGAACACGGCTTTCCTCTTGAGTCCGTCAGCCTTCTCCTTGGAATCGATCACTGCCCCTTCGGGTATGATGGCACCATCGCCGATCGTTACACCCTTGATCAGAGAGCCTTTGCCGACGATACATCCTCTGCCAAGGATGGAATCCTCGATTGTGGAGAAATCAACCTGACAGTTCGGGAACAGAAGGGACCCGACAATCTTGGAATCATTGACATGGCAGCCAGCCATGATGATGGTCTTACAGCAATCGGTATGCGATATCACACTGCCATCACCGGAGTACAGCAGGCGGTCGTCCCCCGTTTTCCTCCTTTCAGCCACCTCAACGTTGGCCTGATAGAGGTCCGATGGCCTCCCCACGTCCCTGAAGTGACCGTGTATGCGATGACCCTGGAGATGATATCCCTTCTCCAGCAGCAACGGGAAGAGTTCCTTGGACATGTCGTACGCCTGTCCTTTCGGGATGAATTTCAGTACGTCCTTGTTCACAACGTAGACTCCTGAGTTTATGAGATTAGAGAAGGCCTCTTCCTTCTTTGGCTTCTCCTTGAATCTTGTTATCCTGCCGGTGTCATCCACGCCGATGATACCGTATTCCGTCGGATCATCCACCGTGTCCATCGATATGGTGACGGAAGCACCGCTCTGTAAGTGTTCGGAGATCTCTAGGCCGATGTCCATATCGCTGAAGACATCCCCGTTCACCGCGATGAAAACATCATCAAGACGGTTCTCCAGGAGTTTTATCGCACCTCCTGTACCCATGGGCGTGTCCTCATAGGAATACATTATCCTAATGCCGAGATCGGAACCGTCCCCGATCGCCGATGCCATATGCTCGGACCTGTATCCGCAGGCCATGATTATCTCCTCGATACCTGCTTCGACGAGTGATTCTATAAGGTAAATGACACACGGCTTGTCAAGTATCGGCAGTATGGGTTTGGGATACCTCTCGGTCAACGGTCTGAGCCTCGTTCCCTTGCCGCCGACCATCAGGACTGCCTGACGTACCTTCATTCCATACACCTCACGACGTTGATGTTCTCCGGAACCCCTAATGATTCCGCGACAGGTCTGCATTTGGTTCTTAGGATGAAAACCTTGGGGATGCCCGCGTCCTGATCTGATAGGGACTCATAGTTGGCCATCCCCTTCGCGATGAGGAGATCCGCATGTGCCAGCTCTTCTTTCAGATCGTCACCGGCTTTGGAAAGGACGGCGCCTATTGCGAACATGCCCGTGGTGATCGTCCTATCCAGGACTTTATCGAGACCGATACGTTCCGCATCCTCCATGGTGACATCGTTCAGTATCCTCTCGCCTCTTACCACACCGACGACACGGACGCCCATACTCTGGATCTCCTGTATCAGGAATCTGTCGAACTGGGATTCCCCGCAGTTGTCGAAGAAGTACAGGATGCTCTTGGCATCCTCCAGTAGTGCCCTCAGTTTCTCGGTGTCGTCCGAACCGATACCCTGGTCCAGAAGGTCCCTGAACATACTGCGGAACTCCTCCGGCCCATCTATCGAGACACCGATGTTCATGATGTTCACG
>JAEEGL012696977.1_pt1 | contig 14857 bp, 11 predicted proteins | sample 9134231 | NCBI WGS metagenome assembly JAEEGL01 (sample SAMN16246548, study PRJNA631951) | gut metagenome | biome: gut microbiome; feature: rumen; material: fiber-attached | host: Bos | place: Iran: Karaj | collected 2018-10 | reverse complement strand
CTCCTCAAGGCATTTATGCCTGAGACATCTGAGAAGATTCTTGCTCAGATTGGTACAAAGGAAATCCCTTATGATGAGCTTTCTACATTTGGTCACTATCCAAACGGTGGAAAGGTTACAGAGACACCAGAGATTCTCTTCGCTCGTCTTGACCTTGATGAGGTTATGGCAAAGGTTGCTGAGCTTCATCCAGCACAGCCAGAAGAAGCAGCTGATGATGAGGAAGGTATCGATATCGAGGCTAAGCCAGAAATCACATTTGATGATTTCATGAAGCTTCAGTTCCAGGTAGGTAAGGTTGTAGCTTGTGAGGCAGTAAAGGGTTCTAAGAAGCTCCTTTGCTCACAGGTTAAGATTGGTTCACAGACAAAGCAGATTGTTTCTGGAATCAGCAAGCATTACTCTCCAGAGGAGATGGTAGGCAAGAAGGTTATGGTTCTTGTAAATCTTAAGCCAGCTAAGCTTGCAGGAGTTTTATCTGAGGGAATGCTTCTTTGCGCAGAGGATGCAGAGGGTAATCTTTCACTTATGACACCTGAGAAGGATATGCCAAACGGCGCTGAGATTTGCTAATAGATGTTAGGAGAAAGCATGATTTTTGAAACACATGCTCATTATGATGATGAGAAGTTCGACGAGGATAGAGTCGAACTTCTTTCTCATTTATTGAGAGAAAATAATATTGGAAATATAGTAAATATAGGAGCAAGCTTCCGTGGATGTAAGGACAGTTTAGAGCTGGCTGAGACCTATGAGAATGTATATGCAGCCCTTGGAATTCATCCAGAGGAATTAGAAGATTTCTCCGAGGAAGCCATGGAATGGATTAAGGCGAATGCTTCAAATCCAAAGGTGGTAGCCATAGGAGAGATTGGACTTGATTATTACTGGGTAAAGGATGAGGAAGGCAGAGCTAAGCAACGTCAATGGTTCAAGCGCCAGTTAGATATGGCAAGAGAAGTAGATTTACCAGTAGTTATCCACTCTCGTGAGGCGGCAGAAGACACTTTAAACACAATTGTGGAGTATAATTCTGTGGATAACAGAAAAGGTATAATCCATTGCTATTCCTATTCAAAGGAAATAGCGCTAGAATATACTAAAATGGGATGGTATATAGGAGTTGGAGGTGTTGTTACCTTCAAGAATTCCAAAAAGCTTGTTGAGACAGTGGAGGCTATCCCAATTGAGCGTATTGTTCTAGAGACTGATTGTCCTTATATGGCTCCAGTGCCTCATAGAGGAGAACGCAATAGCTCAATTTATTTGAAATATGTCGCTGAAAAAATAGCAGAACTCAAGGACATGAGTGTTGCTGACGTAGAGCGAATAACATATGAGAATGCTTTAAATTTGTATTATAAATGTAAAAGGAATGACTAATGGCTTATTTAAGTAATCCAACCTATACACGTGCTGTTTTGGAGGCCCATGGCTTTTCTTTCCAAAAGAAATATGGCCAGAACTTCCTGATTGATGGCAACGTGCTTGATAACATAATAGATGCCGCAGGAATCACAAAGGATGATTTTGTCCTTGAGATTGGCCCTGGTATTGGTACCATGACCCAGCGCCTTTGTGAGGAGGCTAGAGAGGTTGTAGCTGTCGAAATCGACAAGACACTTATACCTATTTTGGACGATACACTTTCCAATTACAAAAACTGGACTGTTATCAACCAAGATATTCTCAAGGTAGATATTAAGGCATTGGCCGACGAAAAGAATGGTGGAAAGCCAATCAAGGTAGTGGCAAACCTGCCATATTACATTACTACACCTATTATAATGGGGCTTTTTGAAAGCCATGTACCTCTTGAATCCATCACAATTATGGTCCAAAAGGAAGTTGCAGACAGAATGCAGGAGGGTCCAGGCTCTAAGGAATATGGTGCTCTTTCTCTGGCTGTTCAGTATTACAGCAATCCAGAGATAGTATGCGAGGTTCCACCTAGTTGCTTTATGCCACAGCCTAAGGTTGCAAGCACAGTAATTACCTTAAAATGTCACGACAAACCACCTGTAGATTGTGATGAAAAGCTTTTATTCCAGATTATCAGAGCCTCATTCAACCAGAGAAGAAAGACCCTTCAGAATGGTTTGGGAAATGGTCTTCACTATTCAAAGGAACAGATAGCATCAGCCATTGAGGAGGCAGGCTTCAGCCCAACAGTTCGTGGTGAAGTTCTTTCTCTTGAGGAATTTGCAAAGCTTACAAATATCTTAAAGAATAAATAACGATTAATATACAGCGACGGGGGTAGTTGGATATTAATGGATGTAAAAAACTACAACAGAGAAGTTCAACTTCTCATTGGGGAAATACAAAAGAATAGAGGCAAAAATTCAACCGTACTCATCGAAGCATGCAACAAGCTTTTGACCTTTGGTAATAGCTTGAAAGATGATGCTTTGGTTGGGTACGCCCATTTTTCAAAGGGTGAGACATATTATCTGTTAAATGATGCTTACAATTTCTACTCTGAGATGCTTGCGTGCTTGTCACCATTGGAGCAGTCACAAGATTGGCAGAACGTTGCTATGGCAAACAATATGCTTGGAATAGCATCACTTAACAGAGGAAATGCGCCCTTTGCTCTAGACTACTTTATTAAGGCAATTAGTATCTGTGAAGACTACTATTTGCCTGATATAGAGTGGATTATTCACCTAAATTTAGGTTCTTTATATTTAAACATCGAAGAATATCAGAAATCCATTTCACACATTGAAATTGCATATAGATATATTATTGGGCATAAGGATATGGAAGGTTATATCCAGAACTTTACCGTAGCTATGCTTGGAATGGGTCGCGCATATCTAAAGCTTGAGGACCCTGAAAATTTTATTGAGGTGGAAAAAAGGATAAAGACGGACTGTATTCCATATCTTCAGGAAGCAGAGAAAATCGTTATTTATTGTTATTTTGCCAGAGTTCATCAGGCTCTGAAAGAGGATGTTGCCAGGGATTATTGGATTGATATGGTAAATAAATATACCAGTGCCAAGATGCCTATTATGGATGTTTTTGACGATTTTTATGATTACCTGGATATGCTTCTTTCCACGGAAAAATATGATGATTTTTTCAAAGCCTACACAATCCTTGATGACCTAACCAAACATACAGCCATTAAAAATCTGGAGCGTAAACTACTTACACTAAAGATTAGATATTATCGACGAATTGGACGTATTGAGGAGTATAAGCTGGCATCTGTTTTGTATTTTGAGCTCTCAGAATTTATGGAGAGGGAAAACAGGCTTATGGTAAGCAACATGATCGTTATGCGAAATTCGTATATGGAGCTTACACAAATCAATAAAAAAGTAGAAGAAGAGAATACATTTTTGCAAAAACGTTCAGAGACAGATCCTTTGACAGGAATGTATAATAGACTGAAGCTTAATGAATATATCGAAAAAGCCTTTGAAAATGCAATAAAGAATAAGAAAAAGATTGCTGTGGAAATCCTGGATATTGATTTCTTTAAGCAGTTTAATGATAACTATGGCCATCAGGCTGGTGATGATTGTATTAGGTTCGTGGCAAATACCCTTATTGAGATGAGTAAGGAGGAGGGCATTTTTTCAGCCAGATACGGTGGTGACGAGTTTGTAGTCATATATGAAAATATGTCAGAGAAAAAGGTGAAGGAGCAAGCAGAGCTTCTTCGCAAAAGAATTTATGACGCAAATATGGAGCATAAATTTTCGTTGACTGACACTAGAGTGACTATTTCACAGGGCCTGTGCATAGGTACTCCTGATAAAGCAAGTAGCTTTTTTGCTTATTTGCAGGGAGCTGACAAAATGCTATATGAAGTTAAGCAGCAAAGCAGAAATGACATAAAAATTTGTAAAGCTACAGAATTATAAAAAGGGAATTATAATGAGAAACGTAAGAAAAATCTTTGTAGATGATATTATTAGTCTTGTTAAAAATTTCTATGCTTTGGTAATTGTCGTAGGAATATGCTTTTTACCAGCTCTTTACGCATGGTTCAACATTTATTCTAATTGGGATCCTTATGGCAACACTGGAGCCTTGAAGCTGGCTGCGGTGTCCTTGGATAAGGGATTTACCGATGAAAATGGTGAATATCATAATCAAGGTGACGAGATAATCGACAATCTTCACGAAAACACAGCCATAGATTGGCAGTTTGTAGACTCAGCTGATGCTGCTATCGATGGGGTGTACAGCGGTGAATACTATGCAGCAGTGGTAATCGATGAAGATTTTACCTACAATATGTACAATGTTTTGACAGATGAGGTGACTCGTCCCACTCTTCTTTTCTATGAAAATCAAAAGAAAAATCCTGTAGCAACTAAAATTTCAGATACCGTTGTTCAAAACCTTCAGAGCAGTATAAACGCAACCTTTACTGAGGTTGTTGTAAGTGAAGTATTTACCAGTGCCAATAAGGTATCGGAAAATATAAGTGAAGACGACAGTCTGGATGGAGCCATTTTTAACCTTAGAAGTCTTAGCAATGACCTTGCATCATATCAGGAGACAATAAGCGGTATTATAGAAAATGATAAGCAGCTACAGCGCTCTTTAGAAGCAGCAAAGTCGGATGCTTCTAATCTTCAGAAGAAGGCGAAAAGTAGCGCTAAGGCAGCTGCAGATTCAAGTGTTGTTAATGGGCAGACAGAGACTTCTCTAGCGGAATATTCCCGAAATGTTAATGCAGCCTTAAATGAAATTAACAGCAGTCTTGATGAAATAGATTCATTCATTGCAGCAGGAAAGATTTCTACTGATGTGAAGGATATGGAGACATACCGTCAGAGAAGTGCCAAGGATGCTGCTAATATAGTAAATTACCTTTCTATACTTGCTGCCAGCGAGGTTAGAGGACCTAAGCTACAGGCCAGCCTTGAAAGAGCTAATGAGCTCTATGCTATTCTCCAGGAGTACGATATAGGTGAGCCTACAATCGCAGGAGATATCCTTGAGAATAAAGAGCAGGATATGAAGGCTAAGCTTGATAAGGCTAGCGGTAAGGTATCAGAAGTTAAGAGTATTTACAACGATAATGTTGCAGCAGAGGTAAATGCAGGTCTGAACCAGCTTGGTGGTGTGCTGGATAATTCTAATAGCCTGTTAAATGCTGTAGGTGACACTTTTGGAAGCTTGAAGACAATGTTTACAGCTATTAACAATACGGTTGATTCTGCAAACACAAGCCTTCAAAAGACAAGCGAGGCTTTAGCTCACGTAAATGGCAGGGTGAGAAGTATCATTGGTAATGTGGATACTGTGGATGAAAGTGATAAGATTCAGGCTTTGATTAATGGCTTATCTGGTGACCCAAAAGTTTACGGAAAGTTTTTCTCACAGCCAGTCGAGGTTGTGAGTGAGGAGGTTTATCCAATAGAGAATTATGGCTCAGCAGTTGCACCATTTTATTCTACCCTTGCATTTTGGGTAGGAGCATTAATTCTTACCGCTATCATCAAGATTAAGCCAGATAAAAAGAAATACGCAGAAATGTCTGAGAGACAATTATTTTTCGGTAGATACGTCCTCTATTGGATTTTAGGACAAATTCAGGGAGTAATTATTGTATTAGGAGACCTTTATCTATTACACGTCCAGTGCGTTCATCCATGGTTATTTATGTTGGCTGCATCTGTAATAGCTACCACCTTTACCTTATTGATTTATTCATTTGTAGTAACCTGGGGTGATGTAGGTAAGGCTTTATCCGTTGTAATCGTTGTAATCCAGATTGCGGGAAGCTCAGGTACTTATCCAATTGAGCTTTTACCTGATTTCTTCAAGAGAGTTTATATTTTCTTCCCATTCCCATACGCAATCAATGCCATTAGAGAATGCTTATGTGGAATGTACAAGTTAGATTATCTGAAGTATTTGGGATGCCTTGGTATTTTTATTGTTGTAGCACTTATAATTGGACTTTTAGTACGAATCCCATTTGAACCAATCAATCATTATATGGAAGAGCGAATGGAAGATACGGAGATGATGTAATATGGGTAACGAAAAAGAAGAAATGTATGATAAGTTTATCGAATTGCAGCAACAGATTCATATCAGCAATCAAAAAAGAATTCGGGAAGGCTTAAAAGTAAATATTATACTTCCTCTTGTTTTCTTGATAATCAGCTTTATCAGCAATCGTTCTAAGCTGGTGTTCCTGGTACTTTGGATAGTATCACTTTTTGGCATATCATTTTATCTTCTATATGTGGAATATACCGACTTTAAGATTCAGGAAAGTCTGAAGGAATTTGGATTGATCGATAAGGATGAATCCCAGGCTCTAATAGGCAATGAAGTAGTTCAGGGAATGGAAGATATTAACAACGCCAAAAATGAAATGGTAAAGGATATTAAGGAATTACGAAAAGAGATTAAAACAGACATTAAAAGTATGGGAGGCAAAATCAAAAAATGAAGAACATCATAAAAATTATTGCCTCTGACATCAAGCGTCTGTCAACCAATGTTGTGGCTATGGTAGTTATTATTGGTCTGACAGTAATACCTTGTCTCTATGCCTGGTTCAATATCCTTTCTAACTGGGATCCATACGGTGAGGATGCCACTTCTCATTTGCAGGTAGCCGTAGCATCCAATGACCAGGGTATTATGATTGGCAACTACGAGATAAACGTGGGCGATATCATCATAAAGAACCTTAAAGAAAATAAGACAATTGGATGGGTGTTTACAGATACCTCAGAGGAAGCTGTAGGCGGCGTACATTCTGGGGAATATTATGCAGCCCTGGTAATTGATGAACAGTTTAGTGCAGATATGATTAGTTTTTTAGGTGGAGACATCGAAAATCCTGTCATCACCTATTACGAAAATGAAAAGAAAAATGCCATTGCTCCAAAGATTACTGGAAAGGTTAAAACAGCCATCCAGAGGGAAGTGGACCAGGCCTTTGTCAGCACCATCGCTGAGACCATTTTGAAGGCAGGGGAGTATTTTGCCAATATAGATGAGCAGGGAAATATCACAGGAAAGGGTATTTCCAAGCTGGAGCAGTTAGACTCAGACTTAAAAGGAGTAATACTTGTTCTAGATTCCTATATTGCTCTTATGGATTCAACCGAGCAGGTTTCAGAAGCTTCAAAGGAAGTGGCTAAGAGCGCTAAATCAATCACCAAAGTAGCAGAGGAGATGGCAAAGAACGCCCAGAATGATGCTCCGGCAGCTAAAGAAAAGATGCAAAACACCAAAAATCAGGTAGACGATAAGGTTTATGCCTTAAATAACAAGTTAGATAGAATGGCAGAAACTCTTGGTGAGGTAAACTTAATTGTAGCAGCTCTTCCAGTTCCTACTATCGGAAAGGGTCAGGAGATACAGCAAAAGCTAGATGTTATTTCTGCTATTTGGGGGGCGGACACAGATACTAACAGCCTTAATTACCTTGTAAATAACTTCTCAACTGGAGATGAGGAGATTGATTCGAGAATAAAGTCAACTCTGGCTGATTTAAAATTCAGAAATGATACTCTGAAAAATGATGTGCAGGCCCTGGTTGATGCAGAAAATCAGGGAAATGCTGATACGGTAGAACTGAAAAACAAGATTACAACAGACGTTACAGACTGCCAGAACTCAATGGCTAATGTAAGGGCTCAGTATGCTAATATTTTAACTCCAACCACACAGCGTGCCATTAATTCGGCAGCTTCTTCTGTTGAGGAGATTGAGCAACTTTTAAATTATGATGCAAAAAGTATTGACGCAGTTGTTGCTGACCTGAAAAACTATTCGTCACTAATGAACAAATCAAAGTCATCTCTTGTAAAATCAAGAGATGAGGCTGTTCAAATGGAAGCTCGTCTTGCTAAGATTATTTCTGAGCTAAAGGGGCTAAGTGAGAATGAAGCCTATGAAAAGTTTATGGATTTGGTGCGCTCGGATCCAGAGCTTCTATCAGAATTTATAAGCAGTCCTGTTGAGGTATCAAACGAATACGTATATCCTGTGGAAAATAATGGTTCAATGACAGCTCCATTTTACATTGTCCTTTCAATTTGGGTAGGTTCCCTTATTATGTCCACTATTTTAAAGACTACAGTAAAGGACACATCCAACCTGGATAATGTGAAAAACTGGCAATGCTTCTTTGGAAGGTATTTTGTAACCCTCGTAATAGGCGAGATTCAGACATTAATCACAGTGCTAGGAGCATTCCTATTTGTAGGAATACAATGCGAGAACAGGTTCCTTTTCTGGGCAGCCTGTGCATGGTCGTCACTGGTATATTCATTGCTTCTGTATTCATTTGCATATTCTTTTGGAAATGTAGGAGAGGCTCTTTCAGTAATTTTGATGGTAATCCAGGTTGCAGGAGCAGGTGGAACCTTCCCAATCGAGGTTTTACCAAAGGTATTCCAGACTCTGTATAGATTTATGCCATTTAAGTATTCCATGAACGCACTAAGAGAGTGCATTGGAGGATTTTATGAGCACACATACAAGGAGTGTATGCTTACACTGCTTATTTACGTAGGAATAGCCGTATTCATCGGAGTGGTTCTATATCACCCATTTAAGTTCCTAAATGAAAAAATAGAAAAAAGTAAAGAGAAATCTGGCATTTTATTGTAAAAGAAAAAGCTAGTTGTCTGCCAGATAAGCGTACATGCAATGATCAAGGCGTTCTCCGTTGATAATTATTTTATCTCGGAGAATGCCTTCGTATTTGAAGCCCAATTTTTCTACCATATGCTTAGAAGGCTCGTTGTCAGGCAGAATAAGTGCCTCAAAACGATGTATTCCCAGCTCGGTAGCCAGAAGTGGAATAGATGCGGCTAAGGCTTCACTACAGTAGCCTTTGTTAATGTAGTCCCTATCCATCTTGTAGCCAACAGTGCAGCTGGCATATATAGGTTTAACAATATTTCTATAGCTGACAGTGCCGATAACCCTGTCAGGTCTTCCCTTTTCAAATATCCAATATCTGAACATAGAAAGCTTGAGAATGCTCTGGTATTCGAAATCCAGCACCTTTTTTTGATGTGCCAAAGTATAAAAATCGTCCCCTATAACCGGTTCGTATTTTTCAAAAATATCTCTGTTTCTCAGATAAAATTGCAAAACAGCCTCAGCATTGTGCTTTGTAAGAACCCTTAAGTCTAATCGTTCAGTACTAACCTCAAATTTCATAAAACTCCCCCTGTGTAATGAAATCTAGTCTATACCCCTTAGCTTTGTGTTTGGAATGTATGGCTTTAGTATTTCAACAAATTCCTCAAGAGTCTCGACAGAATGTGGTGAGAAAATAGGATTAATAACCTGCTCTGATTCCTTGTAACTCTGAAGAAAATATGCTTTTGCACCCTTTAGCCATCTTCCAATTGACTCTATATCGGACGCCTGGTGGCATTCCTTCATAATGGTAGTTCTAAATTCGTAATCTACATTTCTCTCTTTGAGAAGCTCTACTGAAGCCTCTATAGGAGTAATGTCAAAATGTTCCATACAGGCTATGGTGTTGTACTTTTCTTTGGAGTGCTTAATGTCCATAGCGACATAATCCACTAGCTTTTCCTGAATTAAATATTTGAGCATTTCAGGATTAGTTCCGTTTGAATCTAATTTTACCAAAAGCCCCATATCTTTAATTTTGCGGATAAAATCAGGTAAATCCTTGTGAAGAGTAGGTTCTCCTCCAGTGATACATACCCCATCCAGCACCTTTTTCCTGGCTTGAAGATGTTGAAATATCTCATCCTCAGAATATGGTTGAACATCTGCTGGGGTGATAACTAAATCGCTATTGTGACAATATGGACATCTAAAGTTACAGCCTCCTGTAAAAATCGTGCTGGCAACCTTTCCAGGAAAGTCTAAAAGTGTAGTTTTCTGAAGCCCTAGTATTAGCATAAATCATTCCCTTTTGTCTGTAAAAGTGTTAACATTAAATAGCTTTAAACCGTAGTGTTTCTTAGTAAAAAGTATAGCAAAACAGGAGGGGAAAATCCATGATGTCGAAGGAAGAGCGTCAGGAGAGACGCATCGCAAAGCAGGCAGAAAAATTAGAGAAGAAAAATCTCAAAACCTATGAGAAATACATGGAACAAGCCCTCAAGGAAGCAAAGAAAGCCTACGATATCAATGAGGTTCCTATAGGCTGTGTCATTGTTCAGGATGACAAAATAATAGCCAGAGGGTACAACCGTAGAAACATTGATAAAAGCGTACTTGCACACGCTGAAATAGCAGCAATTCAGGAGGCCTGCAAAAAGACAGGGGACTGGCGCCTCGAGGATTGCACCTTATACGTTACTCTTGAACCTTGTCAGATGTGCGCAGGTGCTATTGTTCAGGCTCGTATTCCTCGCGTAGTTGTTGGTGCAATGAATCCTAAGGCAGGCTGTGCAGGCTCAGTACTCAACATTCTCCAGATGCACCAGTTCAATCACGTATGTGATTTGGAGACAGGCATTTTAGGCGATGAATGCACAGAAATGATGACCAGATTCTTTGAGGAACTTCGTGAACAAAAGAATCAGATAATGTAAATACCAGTATTTTATTGACAAAATCGCCTTTATTTCATAAAATGAAGGCTCCGAGCATAGCAAAATATAGATATCATTTGGTGGCTTCCCTGCAGGAGCGTTGATCTTTGGGTCCTGCGTAATGGGCACCTGCGAATCGTGTCAGGGCAGGAATGCAGCAGCACTAAGTAGGACCGTTCATCTGACGTGGGGTCGCCTGGAGGGAGTTTCCGTAGGGAGGCTACCAATTGATATCTATTAAAGCGGCTCGGTATTTTTATATACAGAATCGATGGAAGGGTAGATATGGGAGCTCAGGATAGAACAGAAAAAGTACTTAGAGATATGCACGTGTTATTTTCAAAGGCACAGCCATTTGAGGGAAGCACTAGAAATGTCATTGTGGATAAGAATGCCATGATGGATTTGCTAAAGGAATTAAATGGTTGCATGTACGATATGATGGAGGAGTACGAGCTCACTGTAAAGAGTCGAGACAAGGCTAATCGTGAGATGCAGAAGCAGGGTGATGACATTGTTTTTGATGCCACCAGAAAGGCCGAGGACATTTACGCTGCGTCTATCATGTACACAGACAATGCTTTAGACAGCATTCAGAAGGTTATAAAGGAATCTGAGGAAGCTGTTTCCAAAATATATGAGGATGCTATTAAAAAGATTAAAGACGAGACTAAGGCTGTAAAGACCAATCAGCTTGAGCTTAAGAGCCACCTCAATGATTTGATAGATACCCAGAAATATCTTCGTCTTATTGATGAAGAAAATATGCGAATTCTTAAGGGTGAAAAGAGCGGAGACGAGGAAGAGTTTGATGACGGTCCAAAATATTCTGCTCCAGAGATTCGTATTGATAAGGATTATTTCGCAAGGGCAGGCCTTGATATAGGCGAGGACTTAGACCAGCCAGCTGGCGATTTAGATGAGGAGGGAAATGCTATTTCCTCTGAGGATTTAGATGCTGAATATTTCAAATGGCAGGAGGAAGAGTCGGGAGAAGAGACTAAAAAACACGGTAAGAAAGGCCTCGGAGGTCTTTTTGGTAAAAAGCACTAACAAAAAGGAGAATTAAAGGAAATGAAGCTTTACAACAACGGAGTATACCTAATTAATGGCACACAGATCGTTGAAGACGGTCATGAGGCCGCTGCTGCTATTAAAGCCGCAACTGGTCTTGACGTTACTAAGGAAAAAGCACACCAGGATACCATGGCATACGGAATTTTATCTAGCCATAATACCTCAGGTAATATGGATCACCTACAGATAAAGTTCGACAAGCTTATAAGCCACGATATCACATATGTGGGAATTATCCAGACTGCAAGAGCTTCAGGCCTTGAGAAATTCCCTATTCCATACTGCCTTACTAACTGCCACAACTCACTTTGTGCAGTAGGCGGTACCATTAACGAGGATGACCACATGTTTGGCCTTACTTGTGCTAAGAAGTACGGCGGAATTTATGTTCCACCTCATCAGGCAGTTATTCATCAGTTTGCCCGTGAGATGATGGCAGGTGGCGGAAAGATGCTCCTTGGCTCAGATTCTCACACAAGATACGGTGCTCTTGGAACTATGGCAATGGGCGAGGGTGGTCCAGAGCTTGTTAAGCAACTTTTGAACCAGACTTATGACATTGCAATGCCAGGTGTTATTGCAGTTTATATGACGGGTACACCTCGTAAGGGTGTAGGTCCACAGGACGTTGCTCTCGCAATTATCGGTGAAGTTTTCGATAAGGGCTACGTTAAGAATAAGGTTATGGAGTTTGTTGGCCCAGGTATTGCAAACCTTTCAATGGACTTCAGAATTGGCGTGGACGTTATGACCACAGAGACTACTTGTCTTAGCTCAATTTGGACTACAGATAGAAAGACTGAGGAATTCTACGAGATTCATGGTCGTAAGGAAGAGTACAAGGAGCTTAACCCAGGTCAGGTTGCATACTATGATGGCATGATTGAGATTAATCTTGATGAGATTAAGCCTATGATTGCTATGCCATTCCATCCAAGCAACACATACACAATTGAAGAGCTCAATGCCAACCTAATGGATATCCTTGATGATTGCGAAAAGAGAGCAAAGGTTTCTCTCGATGGTCAGGTTGAGTTCTCTCTTAAGGATAAGGTTAGAAATGGTAAGCTTTATGTAGATCAGGGTATCATCGCAGGTTGCGCAGGCGGTGGTTTTGAGAACATTTGCGATGCGGCAGATATTCTTCGTGGTACAAGCATTGGTCCAGACGAGTTCACACTCTCTGTCTACCCAGCTTCTACTCCAATATACATGGAGCTTGTTAAGAATGGCGCAGTTGCAGACCTTATGAGCACAGGTGCTATTGTTAAGACAGCATTCTGTGGCCCATGCTTCGGTGCAGGCGATACACCTTCTAATAACGGCTTCTCAATCCGCCACTCTACTAGAAACTTCCCTAACCGTGAAGGTTCTAAGCTTCAGAATGGCCAGATTGCTTCAGTTGCTCTTATGGATGCCCGTTCTATTGCAGCTACAGCAGCAAATAAGGGTTACCTTACAGCAGCAACAGATATCGACGTTGAATATACAGGTCCTAAATATCACTTTGACGGCAGAATTTACGCAAATCGTGTATTTGATTCTCACGGCGTAGCTGAGCCAGAGACAGAGATTCACTTTGGTCCAAACATCAAGGATTGGCCAAAGATGAGTGCACTTCCTGAAAACTTATTCCTTCAGGTAGTTTCAGAGATTCACGACCCAGTTACTACAACAGATGAACTTATACCATCTGGTGAAACATCATCATACCGCTCAAACCCACTTGGCCTTGCAGAATTTACACTTTCACGTAAGGATCCAGAGTATGTTGGACGTGCAAAGAATATCCAAAAGGCTCAGAAGGCTCTTGAAGCAGGTGAATGTGCAGGCGATGCAGTTCCAGAGCTCAAGAAGGTAGTTCACAAGGTAAAAGAGACATATCCAGAAGTAAATCATGACAACTTTGGTGTTGGCTCAACAATCTTTGCTGTTAAGCCAGGTGATGGTTCAGCCAGAGAGCAGGCAGCTTCTTGCCAAAAGGTACTTGGAGGCTGGGCAAATATTGCCAATGAATACGCCACAAAGAGATATCGTTCAAACCTTATCAACTGGGGTATGCTTCCATTTGTAATTCCTGAAGGAGAGCTTCCATTCAAGAATTTAGACTTCCTGTTCATTCCTGGCATCAAGGATGCAGTTGTCAATAAAGCTGATAAAATCAAAGCATACGTGGTTAAAGAGGATGGCCTCAAGGAATTTGAGATGACCTTAGGAGAGCTTACAGACGATGAGCGCGAAATCATTCTTAAGGGTTGTCTGATTAACTACAACAGACAGTAAAACAGAATTACATAAAATTTTCAAAAACCGAGAAAAATTATTCTCGGTTTTTTGATTTTAAGGATAACCTATGTTAGAATTGCTATAACTATCAGTATGTGATTTGGAGAATAACAACTGTGGAAAAATTGGAATATAGAAACAAAATCGAAGAGATGCAGGATCTCGTTTCAAACAATAAATTTGCAGATGCTATGTCTGTTGCTGAAACGGTTAACTGGCGCAAGATTCATAATATAAACGACCTCATAGCAGGAAGTGAATGTTATGAAGCAGCCGGCAAAAACGAAGAGGCAAGAGACTTGCTTTTGCTCGCTCACGATCGTTCTCCTATCGGTAGGATGATTCTGTACAAGCTTTGTATGATTTCCATTAAGCTTAAAGAAATCGACGAGGCTCAAGAATACTACAATGATTTCGTACAGATTGCCCCACACGATAGTCTTAAGTTTATCCTGAAATACAATATTAATATCGCAAAAGGGGCAGATACAGCCACTCTCATCACTATCCTTGAACAGCTCAAGGAGAATGATTTTATCGAGGAGTGGGCGTACGAGCTTGCCTATTTGTACCACAAAACAAATCAGGCAGATAAATGTATCAGTCTTTGCGATGAAATCATTCTTTGGTTTGGCGATGGCCCTGTGGTTGAACGAGCCCTGGAGCTCAAAATGCTTTATCAGCCTCTCGACAAATCCCAAGAGGATAAATACCGCAGCTTCCAGCAGAAAAAGGACGGAATCACCGAAATCAAGCCAAAACCAATGGCAGATTCCAGTGAAGTGCTGCCAGCCATTGCAAATATTAAGCTGCCAAGCGGTCCAGAGCGCTTTGATACTATCAACTTACAGTCAGAAATTAAAAAGAGCATTGACGAAATCATGAAGGCTACCGACACGGTAGAAGTTAACGAAAATATCGATGCCATTAAAAATCTCGTAGAGGAGATACCTTATCTTCAGGTT
>JAEEGL011020957.1_pt1 | contig 14857 bp, 16 predicted proteins | sample 9134231 | NCBI WGS metagenome assembly JAEEGL01 (sample SAMN16246548, study PRJNA631951) | gut metagenome | biome: gut microbiome; feature: rumen; material: fiber-attached | host: Bos | place: Iran: Karaj | collected 2018-10 | reverse complement strand
CGAATTTGATTCAGTGCTGCCTTTTCTTTATATGTACCATATTGGAAAAAACATAGTTGCTGTGCTCTCTGATATAGGTTTCGAAATCTGAAATGCGTATGTAATACTTTCTTCCCCACGAAGAAACAAGAAGCCATTCTTCCGTCATTGCAAGGACGGTAACGTAGTGACCGTGAATCGTTGCAGTTTTCCGAAAACGGCTTTGGGAGACCTCGGTATATAACGAAACTCCGTTTTTTGCCCACAGAACGGGAAAATTTGGCCCGACTGCCAGAATTACCGGAATATCATTCTGCAACTGCTCTTCCATCAAACTGAAGAGCTTTTTCTTAGACATGATCCAGGTGGCATAATAGGGAAGACCGGTACTGCGGAACATCTGATTGATTCCGGCTGCAAGCATAATGCCGTTTATTCCTGACGGATAGAGCAGCGGAAAGAACCTGTGCTGCAGGTCTTGAAGATTAGCGCTGTACTCTTCTCTTGAAGAAGGAAAGTGAATCGAGATGTTATCACGAATGTGAAGATAGAGCAGAAGATCGTAGGCGGCAACGACACCGCAGCCGCATTTCTTCAGAATCCTCTGATCGGTCCACATCTGGCTTCCGCCAAAAGAGAATTCTTCGGAAAGCGGTATGGAAATATAGTCATGTCGTATGCTTGCGTTCATATTTCATCCCCAATAAAGGCGGAAGGCGATAGAATACCATCGCCTTCCAACAGAAAGAATTCAAATTCAGTGTGCAAGAATTTTTTTCAGCCGCGCATAGCGGGGGAGTGAATCCTCTTTGGGGACATCAGCCTCGCCCTGGATAAGAGGAAGAACATAGCTGATAAAGTCTTCGGTCAGACCGTTATGCTCGGCATTGATCCATTCGAGAGGGACTTTCTTTTCAAAGTTTGCCACAGATTCAAGAGGAAGCAGTTTATAGGAGCAGGAGTATGCACCGTCTTTCATGACTCGCTCAAAGGCAACCATATAGCCGGATTCTCCCGAAATTGCGCTTTCAACGGCAACTTTTCCAGCCATAAATGCTTCGTTGATATCCGTAGCGGAGGCAAGATGGGCACCGCAGCGCTGCAGAAGGCTCAGTTCAATGCCACGGACTTTTGCACCGGTATGATTCTTCACTACTTCAGCAAGCATGGCGGCAAGTCCGCCAAGCTGTGCATGACCGAAGCCATCCGTTGCGGAAGTTTTTGCTTCTGAAACAAAGCGCCCGTCAGCATAGTGAATTCCTTCGGAAACCGCGACAAAAACCTTTCTGTTTTTCTCAAAGACCGCATCTACATCAGCGAGAAAACGATCCATATCGAAATCACATTCCGGAAGATAAATCAGATCCGGACCGGAACCGTAAACGGATGCAAGTGCTGAACTGGCTGCCAGCCAGCCGGCGTGCCGTCCCATGATCTCAACAATAACGATCATATCATTATCATATACGCGTGCATCTTTATTGATCTCCATGCAGGAGGTCGCGATATACTTCGCCGCGCTGGCAAAGCCGGGGCAGTGGTCCGTCCCATAAAGGTCATTGTCGATGGTTTTCGGAACACCCATGACACGGCAGTCATAATGAACGGACTTCATGTAGCGGCTGATCTTGCTGCATGTATCCATGGAATCATTTCCGCCGTTATAAAAGAAGTAACGAACATTATACTTCTTGAAAATCTCAAGAATCCGCTTGTAGTCCGTATCGTCCACATCCGGGTCAGCCATTTTATAGCGGCAGGAACCAAGCTCGGAAGAAGGGGTATGCAGGAGGTATTCCAGTTCTTTCGGATCTTCCTCGTCGATAACGTAAAGCTCATCCTTCAAAACCCCCTGGATACCGTGAGCAGCACCATAGACGGCAGTAATCTCATTTGCTTCAAGAGCCGCTTTAAAAACACCGTAGGCACTGGCGTTGATTACAGAAGTCGGGCCGCCGGACTGGCCAAAAATACAGGAACCAATAAGCTTTTCAGACATCGTTTTTCTCCTTGCCAAATTTTTTCTAAATTTTTAAATGTGCGTATTGATTATGACTGGAAATGAGGATATAATAGATTTACAAATTTGTAAATATGCTTTTTGTACAAATTTTGAATTTTTATAAGGGAGAGTTACGATTATGCCACTGGTGACTACGAAGGAAATGTTTGAAAAGGCCTATAAAGGCGGTTACGCGATCGGTGCGTTTAACGTCAATAATATGGAGATTGTTCAGGGGATTACAGAGGCTGCGGCAGAACTGAAAGCACCGTTGATTCTTCAGGTTTCCAAAGGTGCACGGAAGTATGCGAACCACACCTATCTGATGAAGCTTGTCGAAGCAGCCGTTATTGAAACGGGCCTGCCTATCGCTCTGCATCTTGATCATGGCGATTCGTTTGAACTGTGCAAATCATGCATTGACGGCGGTTTCACGTCTGTCATGATTGACGCTTCTTCCAAACCCTTTGAAGAGAATATTGCGCTTACCAGGCAGGTCGTCGACTACGCCCATGATCATGGTGTTGTCGTTGAAGCTGAGCTCGGAACGCTCGCCGGAATTGAAGACGAGGTCAACGTTTCCGCAGAGGACAGCTCATATACAAGGCCGGAAGATGTTCAGGAATTTGTTGAAAGAACCGGTTGCGATTCTCTTGCCATTGCGATCGGCACTTCCCATGGCGCCTACAAATTCAAGCCCGGTACCGATCCCAAACTGAGACTGGATATCCTGGAAGAGGTTGAAAACCGTCTTCCCGGCTTCCCGATCGTTCTTCATGGCTCTTCTTCGGTTCCTCAGGAGTTTGTCAAGCTCATTAATGAAAACGGCGGCAATATGCCCGGGGCAATCGGCATTCCCGAAGAGCAGCTTCGTCTTGCGGCACAGAAGGCAGTCTGCAAGATCAATATTGATTCTGATCTGCGTCTTGCCATGACTGCCTGCATCAGAAAATATTTTAATGAGCATCCTCAGCATTTTGATCCGCGTCAGTATCTTGGACCGGCGAGAGACGCCATTCGTGAAATGGTGAAGCATAAGATTGTTGATGTTCTAGGCTGTGACGGCAAGGCTTGACGGGTAACAGGTTCGAAAGGAGGAGGCATCAAGTGGGCCCTGAAAAAAAACGCGCTAGACACAGCGCGGATCGAACTGTTAACAAGCAGGGCAGCTTTGAGATCGCATTACCGATCCGTCTTGGAATAGCCTTGGTTTTGGTACTCATTTCTGCGCTGTTCAAAATGCCTGTTCTTGTTCGCACTGTTATTCTGATTTTTGCCGCGGTTGCTGCCGGATATGACGTTTTTCTCAAAGCGGTCGATGCCATTGCGGAAAAAAACTTTTTTTCAACTCCTCTGGTCATTATCTTTTCCGGTGTGCTCGGTTTTGTTGTCGGTTTTCCGATGGAAGCAACCGTGATGATTCTGTTTCATCAGCTGTCTAAAATCCTTATCTCTTATACCCGCAGCCGCGCAGTCAAATCTGCACGTTCAATGATCGAGCATCAGAGCGAGGATGTTACTGCCCGTGTAGACGATCTGCTTTCTGCTGAAAATGCAGGGGAGATGAAGATTCAGCACACACTGACGGAAAGCAGTGAATTCGTGCTTCGCTTTGTGGCTGTATTTGCCTTGATTTATGCATTGATTCTTCCGCTCCTGAGTGGTTTGAGCTTCCGTGTTTCCATTCATCGGGCACTGATGATCCTGCTTGTTTCTTCACCCATGTCTGTTGCCGTATCGTTTACCGTTGTAGGGATTACCGGTCTTTGCTATGCGGCAAAACACGGTGTTCTGTTTAACAGCGCGGAGACAATGGAATCATCCACAGAGATCAATGTCGCGATGTTTGATAAAGCAGGAGTCTTCTCTGAAGAATCGCCTCATGTGATCGGGCTTCAGTCTGACGTTCTGGATAAGCGGACTTTCCTGAATTTTCTTGCGCATGCGGTTTACTATTCCGATCAGCCTTTTGCAAAAGCGATTTCGGATTACTACAATCAGGAATACCGGCTCGAATTAATTAATAATTTTGCTGAAATTCCCGGCAGCGGCGTTGTTCTTGAAATCGGACAGGCACCGGTTGTGCTGGCAACCAAGAGTTATTTCGACACCCAGGATATTCAAATCCCTGAAAGAGGAATGTCGGAAGGTATCCCTTATTATATGACGGTTGCCGGACGTTATGTCGGTCGTGTCGTGATTTCCTCCGAAATCAATCTTGAGGCTCAGAACCTTGTTCCCGAGATGATTCAGGCCGGAGTATCCCGCAATATACTCCTTACTGAAGACGGAAATGAGCAGAGTCAGGCAGCAGCAGACGCTCTGCATTTTTCCGAAGTCGTGGGAGAATGTGATGTTGACAGAAAGCTTCGTCTGATCAGTGATATCAGTCAGACCGGCCAGAATAAGACAGCATTCATTTACGCAAGCGGAATTGAAGGTCACAGCGCTGCAGACCTGGATGTTCGGGTTAGCCGAAAAGGGAAGTATGCGGACGTCATTGTTATTCCGGAGTCTTATCTGAATATTCCGAAAGGAATACAGATCAGCCGAAGAACAAAAGAGATTATTACGGAAAATGCAGTTTTTGCGTTTATCGTGAAGGCCGTTCTGATTTTCCTCAGCATTATCGGCTACTGTAATCTCTGGTTTGTTGTTTTCCTTGACACCGTTGCCGCTTTGGCAACCATCCTGAACGCGATTCGTGTGACTTCGCCACCGCTGCTGAAAAAGAGCAAAGAAGAAGATACATTTGAATGATGAAAATCCGGGTCAGAACTACGACCCGGATTTTTCTTGACAAGAAGAGGGAAAGAAGATATAATAATACACATTGAAGTTCGCATAATATAAATTAAACGAACTTCGCAGGAGGCGAATCTTATGAATCTGGACCAGATTACCGATGCACCGGATATTTTGATGGAGTTCCTTGAATATCATTCAACCGTTCGCGGACATTCCGATCAAACCATCGCAGCTTATTATCTTGACTTAAAAATCCTGTTTCGTTTTTTAAAGCGCAGACGCAGACTGGTAGATCCGACCGTTCCGTTTTCTGAGATTGACATTACGGACATTGATATCGATTTTATCAAAACAATTAAAATTGAAGAGCTCTATCGTTATCAGTCCTTTTCACCGGAGATGATGCAGAGTTCAAATGCGCTTTCTGCGGCAAGCCGCTGCAGACGAACTTCCTCCGTCAAATCTTTTTTTCAGTATCTGACCGCAAAAAGACATTTGCTGGAATACAATGTTTGCCAAGAACTTGACATGCCGAAGCGTCAGGCATCTCTGCCCAGATATCTGGAAGAATCGGAATGCGATGCCTTATTAAGCGCCTGTGACGGACCTTTTGCTCTCAGAGACTATTGTATGCTGATGATCCTGCTGTGCTGCGGTTTACGGGTATCCGAGCTGGTTTCGCTGAATCTTACCGATGTTTACGAGGATCATTTGAGAGTAATCGGTAAAGGCAATAAGGAACGCGTTGTATTCTTTGCGGAGGGCTGCCGGGAAGCGCTTGATGATTATTTATCCGTTCGAAACCCCGAACATATTTCGCCTGAGGATAAAAACGCACTGTTTATCAGCCGTGACCATCGTAGAATCAGCGTTCGCGGTGTGCAGAAAATGCTGGATAAAAAGCTTAAAATGGCCGGCCTGGATGCAAGCCGGTTTTCCCCGCATAAGCTTCGTCATACCGCAGCCACACTGATGCTGAAAAACGGTGTAGATACCCGCGCTCTTCAGGAAGTACTCGGTCACAGCAATCTGAATACCACTCAGATTTATACGCATCTGGATAATGCATCGTTACGGGAAGCTGCACTTGCCAATCCCATCGGACGCAGGAAGCAGGAACGTTAACATCATATTATCATGATTTGCCGAGTACGGATGCAATCGCCTGACTGACATTGCTGACTCGGATGAGTGAAAGTCCGGGAGGCTCAATCGCAGCCTCTTTACCTCCAGCCGGGATCATGCATCTCTTAAAACCCAGACGCGCTATTTCGGATAGTCTTTGATTCAGTGAATGTACCTGCCTCAGTTCTCCGGATAATCCAATTTCTCCGATCGCGGCAATATCAGATCCGATCGGCCGATCCAGATAACTGGATGCGATGCTCAAAACGGTAGCTAAATCGGCGGCAGGCTCTTCAAGATTTAACCCGCCGACAACATTCACATAGGCATCGCAGCTGCTCAGAGGAAGCGCTGCTCTTTTTTCCAGAACCGCCAGCAGCATCGCCGTGCGGTTATAATCAATGCCGTTGCTCCTGCGGGATGCGTTGTTTCTGTTGTTCTGGGTAACCAGCGCCTGTATTTCCGCCAGGATCGGCCGGCTTCCTTCCATTGCACATGTTACGCACGTTCCGGACGCGTTCACCGGTCTTCCTGCCAGCATTACTTCAGAAGGGTTTCCTACACAGACGAGGCCGTTGTCACCCATCTCAAATACTCCAATTTCATTTGTCGAACCGAATCGATTTTTCACTGCTCGAAGAATCCGGAAACTGGTTTCTCTTTCCCCTTCAAAGTAAAGGACGCAGTCAACCATATGCTCGAGTATTTTCGGTCCGGCAAGAGTGCCGTCTTTTGTGATATGGCCAATAAGAAATACGGTCATATTCTTCGCTTTTGTCAGGCGGAGAATCCTCATTGTGCATTCCCGGATCTGGCTTTGACTCCCGGGTGCGGAAGGAATGGAAACATCAGACACTGTCTGTACTGAATCGAGTACAACAATATCCGGCTCTGTATCATTTATCGCACGCGAAATGGAATCCATATCCGTCTCTGCATAAATATAAAGCCCGTCATGATTGACTTGAAGCCGCCCGGCGCGCATTTTGATCTGGCGCTCGCTCTCCTCACCGGTTATATAGAGAATGGTTTTATCGTCATGAGAAGCGGCGCACATCTGAAGAAGCAGAGTTGATTTTCCGATCCCCGGTGCTCCTCCGACCAGATTCAGAGAGCCGATCACTGCTCCCCCTCCAAGAACCCTGTCCAGTTCGGAAATACCCGTACTGAACCGGAGTTCCTTGCTTTCATCAACATCCACGAGTTTTTTTGGTCTGTTACTGCTTTGATCTGTTTCCCTGCTGCCGGAATGGGACTGCCCCGGTTCCAGCTTGAATTCCTTCAAAGTGTTCCATTCGCCGCAAACCGGGCACTTCCCTGCCCAGTTTGCTATCTCGGAACCACATTCCGAACAGATGTAAACCGTTTTTCGTTTCGATACAGTACTGTTCTTCAATTTTCCATTTCCTCCAGTTCGCGGAATATCTCTTCGTAAAACAGCCTGCGGCTGACTGTATTCATTGAAGCCCGATTTTCCCCGTTCAGTTTCTTCCGGATCATTGTGAGCTGTTCGTTTATCAGGCGGGAAATATCTTCTCCGTATCTTGTCGCACCTTTTTTCCCGACGAGACATTCGGCGTCTGATATTTTTCTGCTCTGACCCGGAGCGGCGGAAAGAATCTGGTAACTATGCCTTGCTTCATACACCAAGGCTTCTTCCGTGATCTGAAAACCATTATTCACAAGCCAGTAACGCAGGACTTCCTGACGTGTCATTGGCTGAAGGACAAGTTTGTATTTCCCCTCCTGAAGCCATTCCGCGCGGTCTAAAATATCGCAGATGCTGTCTCCGCCCATTCCGGAAATAAGAACACAGTCTATTTCCTGTATCGGGCAGGAATCCAGTCCGTTACAGATCATAAAACGAATCCGTTCACGAACCCCTTTCTCTTCCGCGTTCCGGACAGCGGCCTTAAGCGGCCCTTCAGCGATATCCGTTGCAATAATCGTTCCGGGATATCCTTCCAGTGCCAGCCTGATGGGGATCAGACCGTGATCCGTTCCGACATCAATGATTCCTGTTCCGGCATCAGGGAGCAAGCTATAAATTTGGTTTAGTCTCTTATTCATAGGTTATAAAATAAAAGGCCGGTGAGAACCGGCCGACCTTAAGAATTAAACGGTCTGAAGATACCTGACCAGATACTCCAGAAACTCATCCGGATCAACACCGTGTGCTGCGCAAGCCTGTTCAACCGTTTCACCGCTGGCCATAGCGCAGCCAAGACAATGCATGCCGATTTCCTGAAAGACAGGCATTGCTTCCGGGCAATTCTCAACAATCTCCCCAATGATGGTATCACGCGTGATTTCCATTCAGTTTTCTCCCTTCATGATAAAGACGGGGCGCTGACTGCGCCCCGTCTCAATGAATTCTAATTCAAGCCTGCTCTCTCATTCTTGCGAAGCACTCGCTGCAATAAACAGGGCGATCAGACTTCGGCTCAAAAGGAACTCTGGCTTCTCTGCCACATGCTGCACAAACGGCAGTGAAGAACTCACGCGGGCCACGGGCAGCATTTTTACGGGCATCCCGGCAGGCTTTGCAGCGCTGCGGCTCATTCTGGAAACCACGTTCCGCATAAAACTCCTGCTCACCGGCGGTGAATACAAACTCTTTACCACATTCTTTGCAAACTAAGGTTTTGTCTTCGTACATTTTGAATCCTCTCTTTTGTTAGTGCCCTTTAGGCATATTTGCATTATTATTATACAACACATTTATTCAAAGTCAATAGACTTTTTATCGGGGCTTATTGCTTTTTTCGAAAAAACTGATCAGAACTCCAACTGTTCATTGCCCGAAAAAAGGATTCCCAGGTGCTCATATGCTTTCCTGGTGACACATCTCCCGCGGGGCGTTCTGGTAATAAAGCCGTTTTGAAGAAGATAGGGTTCATAAACATCTTCCAGTGTTGTGGCGTCTTCATTTATTGTTGCAGCAAGCGTATCCAGACCAACCGGACCACCGCCGTAATAATCAATAATGCTTTTCATCATCCTGCGGTCAATGGCATCCAGACCACAGGCATCGACCTCCAGGCTTGTAAGCGATGCATCCGCCACTTCCCTGCTGATAACCCCATCGGCCATCACCTGTGCGTAATCCCGAACCCGCCGAAGAAGTCTGTTTGCTATCCTTGGAGTGCCTCTTGAGCGAGAAGCGATTTCATAGGAGCCGCTGGGATCAATCTGAACGTTGAGAATACGTGCCGACCGCTCGACAATCTGCTGAAGTTCTGACGGTGAATACAGTTCCAGACGCAGTGTAACGCCAAAACGGTCACGAAGAGGGGCCGTGAGCTGACCGGAGCGCGTAGTTGCGGCAATCAGTGTAAAATGCGGAAGATCCAGGTGAATGGAATTTGCCGAGGGCCCCTTCCCGAGAATGATATCTATGGCAAAATCTTCCATTGCAGGATAGAGGATCTCCTCATAAGCGCGGTTTAATCGATGCACTTCATCAACAAACAGAATATCCCCTTCTGACAGGTTGGTGAGAAGCGCCACAAGATCACCGGGCTTTTCTATTGCGGGGCCGGATGTGATACGCATATTTACGCCCATTTCATTGGCGATAACCGCTGCCAGCGTTGTCTTTCCCAGACCGGGCGGGCCATGAAGCAGGACATGATCAAGAGGCTCATTTCTCATCTTTGCAGCATTGATAAAGATCTGTAGATTCTCTTTTGCTTTATCCTGTCCGATATAGTCGGCCAAGGTTCGCGGACGCAGCGAGCCTTCATTATGATCCTCGGGAAGAACAGTCGCTGTAGTGATCTGATCATGGTTTTTATCTTCAGAAAAACTGATGCTCATCGAAACCGAGGGCCTCCTAAATCATATTCTTCAAAACGCTGCGAATAATCTGATCCGCAGACATCCCGCTCCAGTCACTGCTTCGAAGAATCGGTGACAGTTCAGCCGAACTGTAACCAAGGACATTCAATGCCGCAACTGCATCTGCAAGTGCACCGCTGCTGTTTGAAGCCGGCGCAGTTTTTTCTGCTGTACCCACAGAATAATCCGATACTTCAGCACCAAGTTTGTCGCGCAGTTCCAGAATAATTCGCTGCGCGATCTTTTTCCCGATTCCCGGGGCGGCCGTCAACGCCTTTGCGTCATCATTCAGAACCGCAAGAATCATCGCATCCGTATTCAACGAAGATAAAAGCGAAATTGCTGCTTTTGGTCCAACGCCGGAAACGGTAATCAGAAGCTCAAAAAAACGCTTTTCCTGTTGTTCCGCAAAACCGTAAAGGTCAAAATTGCTCTCTCCGATCGACTCGGAAATATACATTTTCATATCCTGCCCCTGGTTGGCAGAAGAAAGCGTTTTCAATGAGGTGTTGATGTAAAAGCCGATTCCGCCGACATCCAGAATAATGCAGTTCTGCCCGATCTCTTCAACTGAGCCTTTCAGATAGTGGAACACGAGTCCTTCTCTCCTTCTCCGTATATTAGCGAGGTTGAGCTTCTGGCGTGGCAGATTGCCAACGCGACAGCATCAGCAGCATCATCCGGCTTCGGAACACTGTTCAGTCCGCAAAGCCTTCGAACCATTTCCATAACCTGTTTTTTCTCTGCAAGACCATATCCCGCCACAGACTGTTTCACCTGAAGAGGCGTATATTCATAGATTGGCACAGAGGCTCTCTCACAGGCAAGAAGAATCACGCCGCGGCCATGTGCGACAGATATTCCGGTCGTGATATTGGTATTAAAAAAAAGCTCCTCAACGGAAACAGCATCAGGTTGAAAGATTTTGAGAAGGTTCTCCAAATCTGTATAAATCTGTGACAGCCGGGAAGAAAGAGGCGCATGCGCAGGAGTGGTGATAACTCCGCAGCGCTCAAGAACAAATCGGCGTCTGTCATAGTTTATTACACCAAAGCCAATGGTGGCAATTCCGGGATCAATCCCCATAATACGCACTTTTACCACTTCCCATCCAATATTAGCATATTCCAGATGGTCTTGCAATACAGGAATGCCGACAAATTCTTGCCGGCATTCCGATTCTACTGGATATGCAATTATGCGCGGGGGTGTGAGTTTTTATATATCTCGCGCAGTGAATTGGGAACAAGTTGCATATAAAACAGTGTGGATGAAATATCCGAATGCCCCATCATTTTCTGTACTGAATACAGATCAGCTCCGTTTTGAAGAAGATGAGCCGCAAACGAATGGCGAAGCATATGCGGAGTAATGTCTTTTTTTATATTTGCTTTTGCCTGGTAGTATTTAATGATTTTCCAGAATCCCTGCCTTGTCAGACGAGCGCCCTTCATATTCACAAAAAGTGCATCCGTGTCCGGGGGTTTGATCATTGACGGACGACCGTGCTCCATATAGTTTTTCAAAACAGACATGGCATATGGGTACATAGGGATGAAGCGTTCCTTATTTTTGCTGAAACAGCGAATACTGTTCGAAGAAAAGATAACATCCGAAACATTCAAATCAATCAGTTCGCTGACTCGAATTCCGGTGGCATACATGACTTCGAGCATGGCTTTGTCCCGAAGGCCTTTGTTGTCTGTAGCTTTCGGCTGCTGCAGAAGGAGTTCGACTTCCTTGTTTGTCAGAATCTCAGGTACTTTATGCTCGAATTTATCCGCACTGATCCCTTTTGCCGGATTATCCTCAATAATTGAATCCGCAACAAGGAATGAATAAAAATTCTTCCAGGAAGCGATATTTCTGGCGAGTGTTGATGGAGACTTCCCTTCTTCACGTAAAAAATCAAGAAACATCAAAAGATGATCTTCCGTAACGGCTGTCAAAACTGCATCGGATTCGGAAGACAGATAAGCTTCCAGCTGCCTGATATCACTTAAATAGGAACTGCGTGTGTTATCAGATGCTTTACGGACAGAAGTAAGGTATTGCTGATACTTTTCCAAGATAAGCTTATTATCCAACATATCGATGATGCCTCTTTCCGGTCTGAGTAAGTGTCTTGTGCGTATAGTTACAATATATTACAATTTACGCAACAATTCAAGAAGAAAATAGGAAAAAGCGCATCATTATGTAAATTGACGAAAATATATCGCAAATAAAATGTTTTTCTTCGAAGGCATTTTGTTGATTTCTATATCTGGATTGCAATAAAATGTAATACCACAAAATATAGGTGCCCATTTCTTCATTTCAATGTTATGTAAACATCAACACCGAAAAAACAGCGCCCGAAGGCGCTGTATAATAAGAATTATCTCCGTTTCCCTTTTGCGGCTTCCGCTTCGGCCGCTTCCATCTTGTCGGTAGTGGAAACCGCCCACTTTTTAACCTGAAGCCGAACACGATCTTCGCCGGTTTCAAAGGTGATGGTATCTTCCGTGATCTGGACGATCTTTCCGGTAATGCCGCCGATCGTAGTAATTCCGTCTCCAAGAGAAAGAGAACCGCGCATTTCCTCTGTTTTCTTTTTCTTTTTATTTTCCGGTCTGATGATCAGAAAATAGAAAATCGCAAACATGGCGACTAACATCAAAATCATGGACATTCCGCCGCCGCCTGCAGTATTTGCCGCTAAGAATAAACTCATATGATAACCTCCAACTTAACAGGTGTTGTTATTATACAATGCATTGTGGAACATTTCAAGCTTTATATTCTTGTGTCCAGTTTTTCTGAATACATTCTTCTGTAATTCTCAAATGTGCCTGCTTCAAGATTCTCTCGGATTTCAAGCATAAGGGTATTATAAAAACAGAGATTATGAAAAACGGCAAGACGCATCCCGAGCATTTCCTGCGCTTTAAACAGATGCCGCAGATAGGCGCGGGAATAATTTCTGCAAACAGGACAGGAACAGGCGGGATCAATCGGATCCTCATCCCGTGCATATCGCTCATTTTTAATATTCAGAATACCGCTTTTTGTAAACAGATGTCCGTGTCTGCCGTTTCTTGCAGGCATAACACAATCAAAAAAATCTATCCCGCGGGAAACAGACTCCAGGATATTCCCCGGAGTACCGACACCCATCAGATATCGCGGTCTGTCGGCAGGCATCCATTCTTCGACAACTTCAATGGTGTCGTACATCTCCTGATGGGTTTCCCCGACAGCCAGTCCTCCAATCGCGTAACCGGGCAAATCCAGATCGGCTATTCTTTTCATATGGTTTCGGCGAATATCGTGAAAGACAGCGCCCTGATTGATTCCGAACAGCATCTGTCCGGGATTGACCGCATGCTCCTCCTGCTTAAGCTTCTGCCAGGTCTCTTTCGAACGAATGAGCCAGTGGTAAGTCCGTTCGGCAGAGGCTCCGACATAACTGCGCTCGGCAGGAATCCTGACACACTCATCAAAAGCCATGGCAATATCGGAACCGAGATTTGCCTGAATTCTGATGCTGTCCTCCGGTTCCATTCTCAGAAGACGACCGTCAATGTGAGAATTAAAAATGACGCCGTCTTCCCGTATTTTTCGAAGCTTAGCAAGAGAAAAAATCTGAAAGCCTCCGCTGTCGGTCAGGATCGGCCCCTTCCAATTCATAAAACTGTGCAGTCCGCCGAGTTCTGCAATCAGCTCATCACCAGGCCGTAAGTGCAGGTGATAGGTATTGCATAGTGCGATCTGACAGCCTGCATCCTGCAAATCACGGGAGGAGAGACCACCTTTGATCGCTCCCTGCGTTGCCACGTTCATGAATACCGGGGTTTGAACTGTACCATGTGCGGTTTGAAAAACACCTCTTCTGGCATGACCTTCCCGGCAGAGCAGTTGGAATGAAGACATTACTGATTGCTTTCCTTCTCAATGGCAAGTTTGACTATTCGGCTGGTTCCCAGCCGTTCCGCACCGAGAGAAAGAAAGTCCTCCGCATCTTCAATAGAAGAAATTCCGCCGGCAGCTTTCACTTTTACTGCGGGAATGCAGTGCTCACGCATCAGACGGACATCTTCTCTGGTAGCGCCCCAGGTGGAAAAGCCCGTAGAGGTTTTGATAAAATCTGCACCGCTTTCGGATACGATTTCACAGAGCCGGATTTTTTCTTCATCAGTAAGAAGGCAGCATTCAATAATGACTTTTAAAATCTTGCCCTCTGTTGCCCGGCGTACGGCAGCGATATCATTCTTTACTTCTTCCCAGCAGCCATCTTTAACCATGGAAAGATTAATAACCATGTCAATTTCGTCAGCTCCGTTTCTTACAGCGTCGGCCGCTTCATAAGCCTTCACTTCCGTAGTGCAGTATCCGTTCGGAAACCCGATGACCGTACAGATTTTCATACGGTCACCGACATATCTCCTCGCGCCCGCGACATGGCACGGAGGAATGCATACACTTGCACAATGATACTTGATCGCCTGATCGCAGAGAGTCATGATTTCTCTTGATGTGGCGTCGACGCGCAGCAGAGTATGATCGCAGGTCTTCAGAATATCGTTGATGTCCATTTTTGGTACCCCCTGTTTTGATTTATTTTCGCAGATTCATTCCGAATAGAGCCCCGCAAAGGCCGCCAATAATGTGTGTCAGCTGAGAGATGTTGTCGCGTAATACAATACCGTCAATGATTTCTCCTCCGATGTACAAAAAAAGAACAAATACCAGTGTGATAGGGATACAGCCATTTTGCATGCCTGCCAGAGAAGACATGGCGATCATCATAAAAACGATCCCGGAGGCGCCCATTAATACAGAACCGGGAAAGAAAACCCAATGAACAAGTCCGGAAACAAGCGCGGTCAGGAGAATTGCCCACAAAAGACTTCTTCCGCCATAGCGTTCCTCCAGTGAAGGTCCGATGACCAGAATCATCATCATATTTCCGATATAGTGAGAATAACTGCTGTGACCGAGAATATGAAGGAAAAAACGGGGATAGGTCAGAACATCGAGCAGAGAGGAGCGGTATACGGAGAACAGCAGCAGATTACTTTTTCCGCCAGTCAGCTTTCCGAGGATCAGAACGCCGAGGGACAGGAGAGCAAAACTCAGAACAACAGGAGAATTATACTGAAACTTTATTATGATCTTTCT
>JAEEGL016974331.1_pt1 | contig 14858 bp, 10 predicted proteins | sample 9134231 | NCBI WGS metagenome assembly JAEEGL01 (sample SAMN16246548, study PRJNA631951) | gut metagenome | biome: gut microbiome; feature: rumen; material: fiber-attached | host: Bos | place: Iran: Karaj | collected 2018-10 | reverse complement strand
CGCGCCGCTTTCGAGATAAACCTCAGTATGCGAGTGAAGAAGCAGTCCTGAAAAAAGATATGTTCCTTTTGGAAAGACAACCGTTCCGCCGCTTTCTTTGCAAAGGTCAAAAACATTCTGTATGGCTTCTGTCTGCAGGTACTCTCTGTCAGGCATAACACCGTAATCGTCAAGTCTGTAGTTCATATTTATTACCTTTTAAACTTTTTGAGATACCGGAATAAGCTAATCTCATATTATTTTCTCCATTATTACGCTTATCCCGATAAACCGGAATTTGTTGAACTCGCTTATATTTTGATTCAGCAGTTTGATATACGGCAGACGTTTATTTATCTTACCATATCGATTATGCCTCTGATGATCTCCGGATCAGGATACCCCTGACCATCCGGACCGTTCATACCATAATACATAGCATATGCGAAGTTGTCAGCCATACATTCTTCGGGGTCGGTCACATAATCGGTGTTTGTTCCGAATATTTCGTCGAAGTCTGATGTCTGATCCGGCGTGTAATAAATATCCGTTCCGTCAATGGGTACAAGCACCGTTGTTTTTTCGGGGCCGGTTCCGGGCTGAACTTCTGAATACTCAGTTTCTGCCATCCAGACAAGAAAGCAGTCGACTTCCTGCCCATCGATATGAAAAGCAGCATATGAATCATGGTGCTCAACATCAGGGTTGCTTAAGTATCTCTCGCGTACGCAGGGCGGCAGTTCAAAATCCAAGTCTGCTACGGTGAAATGAATGAGAGAATACATCTGCGCTCTGAAGTCAGGGCTGTTTCTTGTAAGGCAATGGAAAAACTCATGCCATAAAAGCTTATCAAAGTATTGGCTTGCCCCCGGGATAACGCTGACTGCTATATTGGTAGAATTCAAATATATATCGGTTCCGTGTGTATATCCGCTGGCCGTCATGATTTCCACGGACATATCGCTTTTAATGAATGTGATTTCTTCTGGTAACGGAAGCTCATAGCTTTCTTTTGCCAGTTTTCTAGCCATCTTTGCGATGCGGCGGTCAACAAGATATTTTTCTATAATATTATAATTCCTGATCTCGGCTGTTGACTTTTCAAGCAACTCATCCAGTGTTGCATTGTCATGCCCCAATCTGAAATTCAAATCCGTCTGTGTTATCTGCGAATAATAATCGGTGTTGGAAAGCAGACGCTCTCTTCCTTCTTCTGCAGAAGCAAACCGGTGCGGGATCCTGGCGGCATATATCTCCGTTATGCATATATCACTTATTAACCAGACCAATAATACACCGACTGCAACTAATAAAATCTTTCCAAAAATGTGTTTTTTAGTTTTCTTTTCTTTTTTGCTTTTCATGTACTACCACCTATTTAAGATAACAGCCGTCCATCGATACAAATCCCGATTTGTCGATTTGATTATAGCATATTATTATCCGTATTTAAACACCTTTTTGTGCTTTCATCCAATAGAAATATTTCAAACGATGAAATGTCTGAGTGTATTGACCTGCGCGGTAAATTTGGTATAATGATTATATCTATAAAAAGGGACGGAGATGTGCGTTATGAAAAAAGCCAAAGGCCCCGCCAAAATTGAGAAAGAAATAGCGAAAAGGCAGAAACAGCTTGATAAAAGGGAAGGCAAGGGATACTACTTCTATCTGTTCTTCATCATCAGTATAGTCTATATAACCGATGAAGTTGCTTCGGCAATAGCGTCTTTTATGCAGCAGGACATAGCAAAAGACATCGCTTCCCTGGAAACCCTCAACAAAATTACTCTTCTGTCATTTCCCCTTATGGCGCTGGGCGTAGTCTACAAACCGCTTGCCGACAGATTCGGCAGAAAGCCGTTTCTTATTCTGAACACATTCGGTATGTGCTTCGGTCTCAGCATTGTCTATATGACACATAACCTTGCCGGATATATCGCGGGTACCGTTCTTACACAGTTCTTCATCACACACGATATGCAGGTCGTTTACATAATGGAATCCGCTCCCGACAAACACAGGGCAAAGATTTATTCCTCAATAAAATGTGTTGCAATGCTCGGCGTTACACTTATTCCGCTTCTTAGAAAAACAATGATGCAAAGCACCTCGGAATGGAGAAATGTATTCCTTGTTCCCGCTCTTCTGGGAATGGCTGTAAGTATAGTTGCTATCTTTCTTGCAAAGGAAACAGACGCGTTCAATATTGCCAGAATTAACGAGCTCAAGGGAATCGCCAAGGCAGAAGAAGGCAGTTCAAGCAACGGAGGAATAATAAACGCCCTGAAATTCGGCTTTAATCATAAGCAGACAAAGTGGCTGTTTCTCGCCCTCGTATTCTGCGAGACCGGATTCATTTTCACTCTCGACTATCAGTCCATAATGACATTCGGCTTTGTGAAAAACGCAATGGCTCAGGGGCTTTTCACCAATATTGAAACGGCGAGCGAGAGCATACTCATGAATGAAATCACGACCGCCCTTTTCTTTTATCCCATAGGCTGCGCGCTCAGCCAGCTTATACCCGGATTTATTTCCGACAAGAAGGGCAGAAGATTTTCGGCTATCGCGATGTCCGCTTCGGCTGTTGTTCTCTTCCTCGGTTTCTGGCTGGGAGCGGAAAAGGGACTTCCTCCCCAGCTTGTAGGCTTCCTCTGCGGCGGCAGCGTGGGAACATTCTGGGCAAACATCGACACCATTTCCCTTATGGCAGGCGAGTCAACTCCCACGGAACTCCGCTCCTCCATGCTTTCCGCGATATATCTTCCCCTGGGTCTGGGAATCGGGTTCTCCTTTGGCATGTCCTTCCTGTTTATGCAACTATTCAGCGAGCAGGCAATCGGCATCATTTCCCTGTGCCTCACCGTGCCCGGACTTCTCGCGGACTTCTTTATTCTTTCACTAAGGGTTAAAGAAACCGCCGGAGTCGATCTCAAGGAAATCGACGGTTCCGAATTTGACTGACGATATGCTTGCGGTCTTATTGATTTTCTTAAAGCCATTTTATAACTTTTTGCTCAGCATTATTCCGAAGCAAACAGTCCGTCCTTTGGACGGGCTTTTTCTTTGCGTGAGTCAATGTCCTGTTTTCGGTACAATGCGTAATGTATATTATTAATCGGACGGCAGCGTATCTTTTTAAGAACCGGCGGCGAGTCGCCGCCGGGGCGCATAAACCCGTATGCCTTTGCGAAGGCGCTTGCACGCAAGCGCCGTAAACATCGGCGCCGCCGTGGGCCTTTTCAAGCATCTGCCCGAAAAGGCAATGCACTGACATGCATTTAATCACTGTCGGCGCCTGCGTTATACAATTTTGTGCCGTCCGCCGGAGGGAGGAAAGTGAATATGAACAGAGTTGTTTACAGGGAGCTTTCCTCCCTTGAAAAAGACCTGGGAATAAGCGCGAAAAGGCTTTATACCATATCAAACTCAATAAGCCGCCACTATCTTAAAGTGATTATTCCGAAAAAGAACGGAGGGGCGCGGCTTCTCAGCGTGCCGGATGAGAATCTCAAATCGGTACAGAGAAGAATAAATGATGTTCTGCTTTCGCATATGCCCGTGTCGCCCTTCGCCCGTGCCTACACTCCCGGCTCATCACCGCTTAAAAACGCGATTTCACACATCGGGAAGGATTGGATTATCAAACTTGATATACATATATTCTTTGACAGCGTTATGTATTCGACGGTGAAGGAAAAGGTGTTTCCGCCCGAAATCTATTCGGAGGAAAACCGCGTTCTGCTTTCGATGCTCTGCTATTACCGCGATTCGCTCCCTCAGGGCGCGCCGACCTCCCCTGTCGTTTCGAATATCATACTGTATGATTTCGATATGAGGGTGGGAAAATACTGCGCGGAGCACGGAATAATATACACGCGGTATTGCGACGATATGACCTTTTCGGGCAATGGCGAAATGCCGGATTTAGTTCCCTTTGTGCGCGGTGAATTAAAAAAGGAACGGCTTTTTCTCAACGAAGCGAAAACCGTAAAAGCGAAACGCGGCAGAAGGCAGGAAGTTACGGGAATTATCGTGAACGAAAAAGCCAACATTCCCCGTGAATACAGAAGGAAAATAAGGCAGGATATTTATTTCTGCCGAAAATACGGCTCAGAAGGGCACATTTCAAAAACGCAGCCCGGAGTCAGCGCCCGGGATTATCTTCAGAGTCTGCTCGGCAGAATCAATTACGCCCTTTCCGTCACGCCCGGCAACACGGAATTGAAAGAATACGCGGAATATGTTAAGATGTTAATGAAAACTTCCGCCGTCTGATATTAAACAGGCAAAACCAAAGCCACCGGATTTAACGATCCGATGGCTTTTTTGTCACACTTTTATTCTCGCGATTTTGCCCCAGGGGGGATTGACCTCTTCGTTGTTTATGAGCCAGAGAACGGGGATGCCTTTTGAAAGGGATTTGTCGGGGAAGGGCGCGTAGCCGTCGGTGAGAATAATTATGCTCGCGGGCAGCTCATCCCTAATATATCTGTCAACATATTCAAATATAATCTGAAAATCCGTGCCTCCCCCGCCCGCGGGTCTGATCGCTCTGAACTCCTCCTCGTTGACGAAGGGCTTGGGTTCGATTATAGCGGCGTCAAAGAAGCCGAGCCAGCCCGACAGTCTGCCGTCAAACTGGTCAATCGCCCCTTTTATTTCGCTGTAGGCGGCGGTTATCATATCGTCGCTCATGGAAGCGGAGGTGTCAATCATAAACAGAATTTTATCCACCCTGTCCTCCGAGCCGTTGAAGTCGGGCAGGAAGAACGGACTGTCGGAAAAGCGTCTGTCCGGCGGTGAAAAGGTGTAATCGCAGATTTCCTCCTGAACGAAATCGTTGAGTATTGTGCGCCAGTCGGTCTGCGGCTTTTCGAGTTCCTTGAGAATGCGCTGAGCGAACATAGGCAGCGTACCTCTGTCGTTTGACGCTTTTTTTACGCTTATGGATTTGAGCGCGTCCTCAATATGTTTTACCCATACATCCCTGAGCCGGGTGTCATCCTCGTTGTAAGTCCAGCGGGAGTGGTCATCCCACGAGCCGCCTTTGAAATCCTGCGGGGTTCGCGCTTTATCGCCCGCTCTGCCGAGATTGAAAATGCCGGGTTTATCTTCGTCATCCTGATTCTTTCCGCCCGGATCTTCTTTCTCTTTTGTAACCGATCCGGAGTCCGGACCGCCCGATTTTTTTTGCTTTCCGTTTTTTCCCCGCCTCCTCGGTTCCGGAAGCATTTCATAAACCTCTTCCGCCGTGTAATTGTAACCCTCTTTTCCGTCGGGCGCTATGTGCATCCCCTCGCCGAACTGTGAAAGGGTTATTGTCTTTTTATCCATATTGTTTGACAGCAGAATATTGGAGTTGACCACAATATCACAGGCGATGTTGGCGGTTTCGGGGTCTTTATCCGTCAGACGGGAGCAGTGCTGCAGGGCGATATGCAGTATTTCGTGCATCAGAACAAAATCGAGTTCGTCATCGCTCAGACAGTCGAGAAACGCGGGGCCGAAATAGATGCGGTAACCGTCCGTTGCGGCGGTTTCGCATTTTTCATCAAGGCAGAAAATGGCGTGCATAAGAAGCAGACCGTAAAAGCCGTTTTTATAAAGAATTCTCATTCTTGATTTTATAAGACGGGCGCTGTATTGCCTTACGGCGTTTTCAGACAGTTCCATTCAACAATTTCCCCTTTGTTTCAAGCCAGCGCGAAAACTCCGGCAGAGCCATAAGTTTAAGTTTGTAATCATCCTCTATTTCGAGGTAATCTCTGAACAAAACCATTGAAAAATCCGCGGGAAGTCTGTTGCCGTAGGCGACGGAATTGGCGATTCTTTTCATATCGTCCTTATGCTTTGCCGCGTAATCGGTCATTGACGACACAAGGGCGTAGAGGGCGTCCGTATCCTTTGGCACGACCGGATTTTTGCCGTCAAATATATCTTCAATTGAAGGCAGGGAGGCATAGACTTTATTCCAGGTGCGCAGTTCCACCGCGGCGCCCGTGCCGATGAGCCCCGCTATCATAGGATACATTTTCTCAATATCGTCATCCACGAAGTTGAGAAGGTCGCTCACCATTTCCCAGGTTCTCGGCGTGGCGAAGGCGAGGTCGTCAACGGAGCCGTCGGAACGCATAAGATAATCCTGCCTGAACGAGAGAAAGCCCGTAACCTTGGGATTTATCCCTTTTCTGACAGCCCATTTTTTCCACGCCGAAAAACTGCTCTCAATTTCAATGTGCATAAGTCTGTTGGCAAGCGCCTTGGGCATTTTGAAGGCGACGGATTTATCCGTGACCCTGTTGCCCGCGGCAATAACAATACAGTTTTCGGGCAGTCTGTGCTCGCCCACCACACGGTCCAGAGTTATCTGATACGCCGCCGCCTGAACCGACTGCGGGGCGGCTGAAATTTCATCGAGGAAAAGGATGTTTATAACATCGTCCGAATCATCCATCTGAAAGATCTGCGGCTTAAGCCAGACGGCGAGGGTTTTGTCGGCGTTCGCCGTGGGAATGCCTCTGAGGTCAATCGGATTGAAAAGCAGAAGGCGTACATCGGTGACGGTTACCGCCTTGCCCGTTTTCTTCTCAATATCGGCAGCAAGCTGCCTTACAAGCTGGGATTTACCGGCTCCCGGAGGGCCCCATAGCATTACGGAGGGAATGGTTCTGACTTCAATACCGTTATTGATAACGGCGCAGTACGCGTTTGAAAGAGTTTCGATTGTTTTACCGACGGAGAGCGAGGGAACGCCGCTCATTTTAACATCCTTCGTGCTCATTCTTTATCTACCCCCAGTTCTTTGTCATATTTTTCAACAAGCGCCCTGCAGCGCTCAATATCCCCGGCATAGCTGACCGAGTTGTCTATAGCCGTTCTGAGATTCTTCTGAGAGGCGCAGAGCTCGGTATATTTAGCGTCAAGCTTTTCGGCGTATTCGGCAAGACCGTCTATTCGGTTGTCGATTCTTATGAGTCCGCCCGCGGCGGTGTTTCTCGTTTCAACATAGTATTTGCCGTTGTTGACAAGCCATACAAAGGGCTTTTCCTCGGTCATATTCGCGGGAAGAACCACTCTGAACCCCCTGTAGTTCATAAACTCCGTTTCCTGAGGTCTCAGAACATTGCCCTTGACAGCTTCGTGCAGTTTTTCCCTTATTGCCGTGCGCTCTTCCTTGCTGTATTCAACGGGATTATTCTGCAGGAATCTTATATCGGCGAGGGCGTTCTTTTTGCTGTCTCTGTTTTCTTTGATCTTTCCGGGCATGGAGGCGAGCTGCGCCTCGCTTTCCTGCTTTTCCTCCGTTGCCTTGCGCTGAAGGGAGATGAATTTTGAAAGCTCATTTGCCGCCTCAAAGCGCTTTTTGATAAGCGGATTGCCGACAGCGAGCGCCTTGACCTCGCCGTAATTCAGCACGGTGTCGCTTATTTCGCTGCCGCTTCGCTCGCTCATTGAGCCGGAGAGCAGGTCGCATATAAACTTCTGCTTTGTTTCAAGCAGCTGCCACGAATAGGCGTCGAAGCTGCCCTCGGTGATGTATCTGTAAATGCTGACTTTTTTGTTTGTGTTGCCCTGGCGGAGTATTCTGCCCTCGCGCTGAACCATATCGGCGGGTCTCCACGGAACATCGAGGTGGTGAAGGGCTGTGAGTTTATTCTGGATATTCACACCGAGCCCGAGTTTGAAGGTTGAACCGAACAGCACGCGGACTTCTCCCTTGCGCACTTTCGCGAAAAGGTTTTCACGAGCCTTTTCCGTTGCGGCGTCGTGAACAAAGGCAATCTCCTCACGAGGTATTCCCATACCCGTAAGCAGGCGCGCCGTTTCATCGTAAATATTGAAGCCCAGTTTGGGAGTGGAAGTGTCGCAGAAAACAAGCTGAGTGCTTTTCTGCGCTGATGTTTTCATATAGATATCAAAAATGTTTTCGGCGCAGGTGTAAACCTTTGAGTTGTAATAAAAAGGAGTTTTCGGGTCAGCGAGGCGCATATCAAGAGCCGCCTTTCTGCCGTCAACGGTCACCTTGAGCATATTGTCGTCATCCCTGCTGACAACGCCTTTGCGGATTGATTCGACACGCTTTGAAATGTCGGCAAGGTACTGCTCGAATTCGGTTGTTTTGCCTATCAGCGCGTCGTCGTAGCCGCCGAACTCCGGAATACCCGCAGAGGAATCGGCGCCGTGAAAATCGGCTATGGCGGAAACGAGGGATGTAAGTTCCGGCAGATTGTGGAACTTTGAAAAGCGGGTTACCATACGGTATTCGGAGGTGTCAACATCCACCTCGAACTCCTCCTTTGTTTCGGCGAACATACCGCACCAAGCCCTGAAGTTATCTATGCCGAGCATAGCGAGAGTGCCGCTCTGAAGATACTTCTGAATCGTGTACAAATCGGTAACCGAGTTTGTAACGGGAGTGCCCGTTGCGAAAACGACTCCCCTGCCGTTATTCTGCTTCTGCACGCACCTGACCTTTTTCATCATAAGGTCGCACTTTTTGGAACCCTTATTGGTGACACCCCTGACCGAACTTGCGAAAGAGGTGTCGTTGGTGATGTTTTTGTAGTTGTGCGCCTCATCGAGAAACAAGGTGTTTATTCCGAGTTCGTCGAAGTATATGTCGTCTGCCGACGCTGCCGATGTTATGACTTTATGCAGGGCGTTTTTGACCGCCCTTATCTTCGCGCTTGTCGCCCTTGTTTTTTTGAAGCCGTTCGCTTCGCTCTCCTCAAGTTTTTCGAGGATTATGTTGAGTTCCTCCTCTTTCTCTTTTTTGGAAATGCCGATATTGTCAAAGCAGCTGTAAGCCATGATTATACCGTCGTAATCGCCGTCGCGGATCGCTTCCAGAACAGCCGTCCTCTTTTCGGGAGTGAATCTTTTGGGCTCAACCACCAGAAGTTTTGCGCCCGGGTACATTTCAAGAAAAATCTTTTTCCACTGACCCGTCAGATTGTTGGGCACAACATAGAGATTATTATTTGAAACGCCCATTCTTTTCATCTCCATACCGGCGGCTGTCATAACATAGGTTTTGCCCGCGCCGACATCGTGAGCGAGAAGTGTGTTGGGCGAAAGGATGATTCTCGCCACTGCGTTTTTCTGGTAATCATAGAGTGAGACCGATTTGTTCATCTGAGGGAAGGTGAGAAAGGAGCCGTCATAGTGCCTCTGACATATACTGCAGAACTTTCTCTCATAGATTGTTTCAAGCTCGTGTCTGAGTTCGGGGTTGTTTTTGATCCACTTTTGGAAATGTTCAACAATCTGCTTTTGTTTCTGCTGGGCGAGGAGTGTTTCGTTTTTGTTTATCTGCTTTTTGATCTTGGAGCCGACCTTTATTTCATCCCTGATAACTACGGGATTGCAGTTGAGCGTCTTTTCAATGATTTCAAGGGCGTTTATCCGTTTTGTGCCGTAAGTGTAGGTCGCTTTCTGGCTGTAGCGGTTGTAATTGTATCTGTTTTTGTCGGGTATTTCCCAGCTGCCCGTCTCCTCATTGTGCCTTACAACAAAATTCTCGATATATTTAAGAGTTGATTTGCCGTCGTGACCCTCAATGAGCCGCACGATGAAACTGTCGATGTACTGCGGAGGAATCCAGGGAGTGCCGAGGGTGATGTATATTTCATCGGCGCTGACAGCCTTGGGAAGAACCTTCTGAATAGCCGCGAGGTTGTCGGCGAAATAGCCGTTGTATTTCATATTCGCCTTCATCGCGGCGGTCCACTTTTCCACCATATTGCCCGAGAGATATTCGTCTGCTGTTTCCCAGCCCTTGTAGAAGCATTCGTTCCACGTTTCGGGGTTCTGATAAATCGAGCCCTTGAGCGTGTTTATAACCTCCTTGCAGGTTGAGCCGGTGATTTCGGATATGTATTCTATATCCACTCTTCCCAGGGCGTTGAGGCAGAGAATCAGTGCGTCGGAGACGCTTTCGGCGTGAACGCCGGCGGCGATTTCGGAGGATGAAAAAACGTTTTCCCAGTCAAGGGGCAGATCCATGCTTGTAACGTTTTTGATGCGCTCCTTTTCTTTTAATCTGTTTTTAATCTCTTCTTTTCTCTTTTCTTCCTCCCGCTTTTTTCGTGCTTCCTCCTCCTTGGCTTCTTTGAGCTGAGAACGGTAAAGCACGAGCGACTCTATTGCCGTGTTGAGATCCTCAATTGAAAGGTTTTCGCCCAACTGAGCCAGGTTTTTCGCGAATTCCTTTGCTATGTCTGTTACCACTCTTTTTTTCAAGGTATTGCCCCCTTCCGTTTTTTGTACAATTATCCGTCGGATATATTGTAGCGCCGTTGATGACCCATAAAGCGGACAATGATTCCGTTTTCGGATATTGCATATCGTTTCAAAAGAATTATACAGTGCGCGATGGTCGGAAAATGACATGTTTCTCTGTTTTCCGTTTTTCGCGGGCACAAAAACAACCCGGTGCGTAAATGCACCGGGTTGTATGGGTTTTAAGGCGGTTATATTATTTTGTTTCTTCTTTTATCTCATCCCTGATTGTCATCAGGATTTCGCCGAGCCAGTTCTTCGCTTCCTTGGTTTTACACCTTTCGCAGGTGCAGCGACCCCAGCGGTTGTCGTGCCAGTGGTTGCCTTCCACAAGCTCGGCATCGCCCGTGGAGAGAAGTTTTTCGCGCATTTCGGGCACGGAGAATTTTGCCTTTAGCACATCATACATAATGCCGTAAGCGATTTCGTCCCAGTTTTCGGGAAGATTCGGCTCCTTTTTGCCCATGCTTTTTATAACAACGGGATTTTTGGTTGTTGTGTATTTGATTTTCGCCTCCTCCGTGGCACACTTCTGAGCCTGAAAAGCCGCCTCGGAGTTCGGATAAACAAGCCCTTTGTATTCAAAAGAGCAGGAACAGTAATTTGATAAAAAATTGTATTCTCCCCTGAAGCTGTCAATAGTTTTCATTCTTCTTCCTCCCAACCTTCTTCTTCGGCTAGTGTTTCTTCATTATCGTCTTCATACATTTCAATAAGCGATTTTAATTCTTTTTCAAAAGTTTCATAAGTGCTCATATCCGCCCAGCCGTTTGAGCCGTGGGTGTAAAAATCGTGAGGCATTGTTTTTTTAAAACCGTACGCCTCCTCAAAGCCGTGTTCAATCGCCCACAGCAGGCTGTCCGTAAACGATTGGCAGGAGCACATATTGATTTCGCTCCTCATCCCCTCACGCCAATTTTCAAGAGCCGTGAATTTACTCATATAGTAAATGATTTTAATATCGGAGCGAGGAACGCCTTCGCTGTCTTTTTCCTTGTAAAAATAATCAAAGGTTTCATAGAGCAGCGGCTTGAATTCTTCAATTCGTTCGTTGCCGAACTTTTCGCCCATGTCTTGCACGGATTCGGTAAAATTTTTCCATCTCTCCTCAAGTATTTCTCCCTGAGATGTTTCTGTGCATTTTTTCATTTTCATCGCTCCTTAATTTATTGAATTGATTACATAATACATCGGGGTATGTGACAAAAAGCGGACATTAATAATGAAATAATGCGATTGCAAAAAATAAAAAGGAGTATTTGTTATGAAGCTGTTTGAAAGCCGCGCAAAAAAGCGTTTAAGCCCGGGAAAACTTATTGTTCCGAAAGACGGGTCGCAGCAGGTTGAAAAACTTGAAAATATCCCGCGCGAAGCGCTTTGGAGAACGGATATGATTCTTGCCGTAATAATCCGCGATTACCTCAGGGCTTTTATCGGGGAATCCCCCTGCGTGGGGAACTGCGTGATAAGAGATAACACGGAGGGAAAAAGTTATTTTGAAACGCTTATGGAGATAAGCGAAAACGCCGAAGCCGAAAAGGAATACGCCGGGCGCTGGGAAAAGCTTGTGAACAAAACGGCGGACGAATTCGACGACCTTATAAACGAGATGAAACAATCATATACCGATAGAACAATAACAATTGAAAAACTCAATGAGTCCGCGGCGAAAGCGTTCGGCGACCTCGCGTATATCTTCAACGACCTGTGCTGGTGAGCGGAAACAACAGCGTTTTAAGGATGGGACGAAAAGCGGACATTGCTCCCGTGCGGTTTGTGGTATAATGCACACGAAATCAAGAAGAAAAAACGAACCGGAACATTTTACCGACAGGAGGAAAAGCAATGAAATTCTACAAACTGACCTACAAGGCCAAGGAAAAAATCGAAAAGATAATCAACGAGCACGGAGACCGTTTTGAGTCTCAGTTCTCTTCCCTGCCCGACGAAACCTGGGAGGAAACAAAAGGCGGGTTTTTCGCATTTATTTCGGATTACTCGACAAACAAAGTGAAAATTGCCGCCTGCGTAAAAAACGGAGACATTTCGGATTATAAGGAAATGATAACGGATTATATTCCCGAATATATCTGTGCCGAACCCGATATTGAGGAAATCACCGGCGGCAAATTCGCGGATTATATTGACAGCTCCCGCAGACTCAACTATTTCGATGATGACGAAATGAAGGAAGCGCTCGGCATTGAAAACGCTTTCTGCTGCAAATGGGGATCGAACCTGGAAATGGAGGAGGATTTTATAAAAAGCGAATTGTCATCCGCCTGCGTCTCCCCCGATCTCGATGACGAAATTAAAAGAATAAAAGCCGTCGGCAAGCCGGAGATTGAATGTATTCCCGTTCACTACATCATAGGCGGCAGCTGCAAGAACAGCGAAGAGAAAATGCTTAACAATCTTCTGATTAATCTTGAAGAAAACAGCCGCCTTACTCAGGCAAGGTACACAACCCTTTCCGTCAGGGAACGCCGTTTCGGTATTGTAAATCCGAAAGACGCGGCGGAGACGGCGAAGGAACTTTTCGGCTTATGCGAAGGCGGAGCGGTGATAATTGATGTTGAAAGCAATCTTTCATCGTCGGATGAGAAGCGCTCCTTTTCCTACGACCTGCTGAGGGCGCTTTGCAAGGCGTGTGAAAAACACGCGAGAAAAACTCTTTTTATCTTTCTGCTGCCCGACAACAACCGCGCGTCGGCAACCGTAATCCGCCGGCTTATGCCCGGGGCGGCGTTTGTTGAAATTTTTGAGGATTCGCTCAGAGGCGATGAGGCGAAAAAATACCTTTCATCTCTCGCGAAGGGCGACAAAATCCGCGCGAACAAAGCGCTTTATAAAAATTTAGAGGCAGATAATACCTACTATATTGAAGAACTTGAGACCGTTTACGGCGAATGGCATAAAAAAGCCATTATCAACAAAAACTTCCCCGCTTACAGCCGCTGTTATGAAGAAAGCGAAGCAAAAGAGGTAAATGAAACGGAAAAACCCGCCGAGAGCGAGGCGTATGATGAGCTTATGTCCATGGTGGGGCTTTCCGGCGCCAAGAGAATTATAAACGAATCCATCGATTATTTCAAGGCGCAGAAACTGTTTGCCGACATGGGATTTCACAATTCCGCGCCCTCGATGCACATGGTGTTCATCGGCTCGCCCGGCACGGCAAAGACCACGGCAGCGCGACTTTTCGCAAGGATTATGAAAGACAACAAAATTCTTACGGACGGAGTTTTTGTTGAGGTTGGCAGGGGCGACCTTGTGGGCAAATATGTCGGCTGGACGGCGACTATAGTAAAGGAAAAATTCCGTCAGGCGAAGGGCGGAGTGCTTTTTATTGATGAGGCGTATTCCCTTGTGGACGACAGGGACGGCTCATACGGCGACGAGGCGATAAACACCATAGTTCAGGAAATGGAAAACTGCAGGAACGACACAATAGTCATTTTCGCGGGCTACCCCGACAAAATGGAGGCGTTCCTCAACAAGAACCCCGGCCTGCGCTCGAGAATCGCCTTCCACGTTCAATTTGACGATTACACCCCCGAAGAGCTTTATGAAATTGCCGGGCTTATTTCAAAAGGCAAAAACAACGTGCTCGCCGAAGGTGTTAAGGAAACACTTATTCCGATTTTTGAAGAGGCGGCAAAACAGAATGACTTCGGCAACGGCCGTTTTGTCAGAAACCTCATTGAAAAGGCGAGAATGAAGCAGGCAACCCGCCTTGTTCACTGCGGCAAAAGGGTTATAACCCGCGAACAGGCGGCAACACTCCTCCCCGGGGACTTTGAAATGCCCGTTATGTGCGCCAAAACCGAAAAGCCGAAAAACGCCATAGGGTTCTGAGAAGAGCCCGGGATAACAAACAAAGCCCGCAAAAGCGGGCTTTGTTTTTTAAATATTATCTACTTATTCTCCGTGCGGTTCTTATTCATTTCAGAGCGTTTGCGGGCGCGTTCCTGCTTTTCTTTTTCATACTCTTTTTCATACTCGGCGCGCCTCTCTGCGGTCTCCTGCGCGAATTTGTCGGCATATTGTAAAAGTGTAAGAAAATCTTCTTCAAAATTGTTTATATCAAGTTCAATGTAACCCCTTTCGCCTTCTTTCAGATGCCTGTAAAAGCGCATAATATTATCGGGCATTTCACGCCTTTTTCTGAGTTCGTATCTTTCGTGCTCATTCAAAAGTTCCCTGAGCAGAAGATATACGGCGTAAGGTATCGGCTTTTCAAGGGAAAGAATCTTTTTTCTCAGTTTCTCAAGCGTAAAAAACAGTTCCGTGTACTGCCCCTCGGGTTCTTTGCCCTTAAGCGGCAGAATAATCAGATGTGTTTTGCGCACGGTTTCGCCGAGATGTCTGATATCGACCTTGCCCTCAAGCGCGTCGGAACATATCTGTTTCCAGTCTTTTATGAGTTTCTTTATACCTGATGAAGGCTCAATCAGTGTGTCTTTGCCGTTGTTATATTTGCTCCAAGCGAGGCGAAGGGACATTCTCAGATCCTCACGCAGGTTTTCGGGCACAAGAATTTCAACATAATCCGAATACTGCATAGCCCAGAATTTCATTGCGCCGGGGTT